>Ga0208134_1001870_pt1 | contig 11712 bp, 8 predicted proteins | sample VirMetDEL_Mar_31_FD_184515 | JGI IMG/M metagenome (GOLD analysis project Ga0208134, IMG submission 184515) | Aqueous microbial communities from the Delaware River and Bay under freshwater to marine salinity gradient to study organic matter... | ecosystem: Environmental > Aquatic > Marine >... | reverse complement strand
GGAGTTACGGATACTTCTGTAGCATTAGATCCAGCTGGAGGGATTGTTTGTTTCTTAGTTGATCCAATAGGCGTGCCGGATAAATTTGAAATTATTCACGGAAATGCAAACGGAACTAAGGTTGCTACATCAGGAATGAATACAACTGGAAACTTAGGCCCTTTTGACAACACCTTCGGCACAGAACCAACAAATGTAGTGCCTTCAGTTATTGAAGCTACAAACATTTTGCAATTCATAGGTACAGACAAAGGAACTATAGACACGAGGCAAACCGAATTTAACACCGCTACTGGTGAAACAATAGCAACTATGCAGCCGGGAGGAGTAGGTACAACTTACGAGCAAGTTTTGTGGTGGGAGTACTCAGCTGCAGACTATGTTACAAATCCAAATGCAACGTTTAGAGTTACTGGACCTTCAGGGACTGGATGGAGCGCTTTAAGAGTATGCTTTCCTTAATATAAAAATATAAAACTATGGCAAATATAATACTGACTTTTAACAACCCTTTACCTGATGGAATTCAAATAGGAGATATAGCGTGGTATTCTAATACTACCAGTGGAGTAGAAGTTGAGATGGGGCCTATAATTGCCCTAACTATCGATCCAGTTACCATAACCATAAATGCAGCCGCTGGAGTTCAGCCTCCGTCTGTAAGTGATTTTGTGTTTTATGTTAAAAGCCCGATAACAACTGTTAGCTCCTTAAAGGGATACTATGCTGAGGCTCAGTTTAGAAATAACTCTCCAGCTTATGGGGAATTATTTTCCGTGGGGTCTGAAATATTTGAAAGCAGCAAATAATACGTAATAATAAAACTATAAAAACTTAATAAAATGATACAAGCAATTGGAGGCATAGTATCTGGCGTTGCTGGAATTGCCGGAGGATTAATAGGCCGAGGTAAACGTAAAGCAGAAGAACAAGCGGCGGCTCAAGAAATGGCAAGAGAAAAAGCCAACTATCAAATGTTAGATACTTCTAACCTCTACGGCAACTTATCGAACACTATGGAGGATCTTACTGTTAATACACAGCAAGCAGACTTTATGCAGCAACAGCAACAGCAAGCCGCAGCAAACACTATGACTGGCTTACAAGGAGCAGCAGGCGGATCTGGGATTGCGGCGTTGGCTCAATCATTAGCAGGGTCCCAAATGCAAGCAGCTCAACAAGCCTCAGCTTCTATAGGTGCTCAAGAATCACAAAATCAACAGTTAGCAGCTCGACAAGCTGCAACAAATCAAAATCTCGCAGCTCAGGGAGCTACTGCTGCAAGAGAAAAACAATATGATAAAACAGGAACATTGTTAGGTATGTCTCAACAAAGATTAGGGGCTGCAAAGCAAGCAAGAGCAGATGCAACACAAGCAATAGTAGGTGGTATTGGGTCCGTAGCTGGCGGAGTTGCTGGATTAATTGTTCCAGGAGCAGGGGCAGGAGGAGTTTAAGACCTTAAATAAAATTATAAAAATAAAATGGCAATAAACGAAGCATTAATAAGAGGCGCAAAAATAGCAGCAGGTGGCTTTAACGATTTAGGAGCAGCTTTTAATAAAGGTTTTCAACCTGTAATGGACTCCATACTGGCGGCTAATGAAAAAGAGGATTTAAAACGGGAAAAGCAGGAATTAAAAAATGAAAGGGAGCTTAGCAGGATAGATGCGAAAGTATCTTCCTACATGTCCAAGCTAAACTCTAACGTTGACATGAGCAAGCTTACAGCTCAAGAACAAAAAGTTATTGCTGAAAAAAGTTTTGAATGGAAAAAAGAATACGCAGGATACGCTAATGAACTAGCTAACGTGTCTCCTTCTACTGATTCTCAGTTGTATATGGAGATATCTGACAAAATGAATAACGTTAATCAAAGATTTACTAATTTAGTAAATAATGTAAAAACGGCAAAGCAAGGTAAAATAGATTATTTAAACGCACAAGAGCTAGGCACTAATTCAGCCGGGAATGATTTAACTTCTCAAGAAACACTTGCTAACATATATACCGACAATGCTGCAATAAGCATTACCGATAATGGCTCTGTTGCTTATGAAGTTACCCCTGGTAAGGTCATGCTTGTTGACGATCTTCCTGTGTTGTTTAGCAATGCCGCAGGCAAAGATATAGGATCTCAAATAGGTGCAATTGCTAATCAAATAGAAAGTAACGGGGTAAAGCTAACAGACGCTGATTTAAGCAAGTATTCAAACCAAATAAAAGCAGTCTTACAAAATAGAAACGCTTTACTATCTGTTGTAAAGGATAACGATGCTATACCTGGTATTCAATCTGAGGTTTTTAATGATATTCCTGGATATCTTTATGACCCTCAAAATACTGATATACTTAGAGATGTAGTAGTACAGAAATTAGTTGAGGGGTTAGCGTCTTCTGCTGAAGCGGGGGTGTTAGCTTTAGAGCAAAAAAATCAAGCAGCCCTTGAAGTATCTGCTAAGGCTCAACAACAAAGAATTAATATAGCTAACGCTAACAAGCCAGAAGATCCAAAAGATGAGCTTCTAAAAGTTGAGGCAATTGAAAATGCTGATAACTCAGTGAGCTATAGGGCTCATTATAAAAATGCTGAAAGACCAGGCCAAATTATTACGAAAGTAATTGATGCTGTTGAGTATCAAAAGTATAAAGACGGTCAACTCACAATTCAATAAATAAAAATATGTACGAAATTAACGGTATACAATATTCTTTAGAAGAGCTTACAAGCGCTGCTGAAAGTAACGGAATGTCCCTAGATGACTTCATGACTGCATTAGAAAAGAAGCACGGAACCGGATCAGTTGCGGCTAGCTCAGGTGAACCAAAAAAAGCAAAAGACGGTGCACAGGGTGCAATTGTTCCGTCAATAATACAAGCATCAAATACGGCATCAACATCGGAACTTGGTTCTTCGGTTTACGGAAGCTATCTTGACGAAAAAGGGCAAGCAGGGTTTAAAGAAAAACCTTATGAAATTCAATTAGAAGAATACAAGGATTCTTATAGCGATATATTAAACGGTACAGGTGAATGGGAAGCTTTAAGTGCATTTCCTCATGAAGTACGTAAAAAATATGCGGATAAGTGGGTGCAACCGCCTAAGTTAACAAAAAAAGTTTACAATAGAGAAACAGACTCCTACGATGTCAAACCTACGGAAGACGCTAAAAAGCTTTTTGCAAATAATTTACCTACAAATTTTAGTGCGTTTGATAATCAGGAAGAATTTGATACAGCTTTAGAAGCAGGCATACTTAATACTATGCAAAGCGATCCTGTATTGCAGATAGAAATAAACAAATATGCCGAGCAGCAGAAGCCTTCTTTAGACAGTTTTTTAGAAGACTTACAAGAAAAGTACGACACTACTAAACCGGAGGAACTTAGCTTAGCAGAACAAGAATATACACAAAAGTATAAAGAGCTTGTACTTAATCCCGTTGTTAACTCACCTATATATAAAAACACCGTAGAGGAGCTGTCTACTGTCGCTGGACAGGTTGCTGAAGAAAAAAGTAGAGCTTTTGGAAGATATGATAGTACCTTTCTATCTAGTATAGATTTAGCTAAAAAAGTAATGCCTGATCATATTCCTGACTTTTGGGAAAGTGTTGTTTCTGGCGGTATAAATATAGGTCAAGGAATTAAGCAATCTTTTTTAAGCGCAGAGCAATCTAGCCTTGAAAATTATTCTAAAGAATTAAAGTCTTTACAAGATAAACTAGACTCTGGCGAAACCGCCGAGGATTCTACTTCTTATTTTGGAGGCAGGTATAACGTTAAAGATGGCTATACTGTTGGAGCTAAAAAAGGAACGGTAAAAGATCATATGTCTTTTCTTAAGGGCAAAATAAAAACTTTTGAAGAAGAAACTTTAGAGTCCTTAGAAAGTATTAGCGATACTCAGCAGTATCAAGGCCTATTTAATAAAGCAGATTTATCAGACGGAATAAATTTTACGGATATAGTTAGAACTATTGGAGAAGCAACACCTCAGTTAGCTTTAGGTGCAGCTGGTGCTGTTACAGGAAACCCGGTTATTTCAGGGTTGGGTTTTGCAGGCATATTTTTACAAGAGTATGGAGCTAATTATTATACAGCCTTAGAAGAAGGGTTAAGACGAGATGTAGATAAGTTTGACGAATTACCAGAAGAAGAAAGAAAAGCTCTAATGCTGGATGCTTTAAGAGAGGGTAAGTATGCTAATAAAGGAGAAGCTGCTGGATTTGCACTTGCATCCGCAGGTCTCGAAAGAATAGGAGCTCTAAAAATAGTTAAAAGGGCAACAAGAGCTGCTGGATTGGGAGAGAATTTTAGAAGCGCTTTAGGTTCTTTATATAGAGGCGAGGTTAAGAAAGTTGTTGGTAATGCAATTGTTACAGGTAAAAGAATGGCAAAAGGTGGATTAACGGAATTTGGTACCGAGACTGCTCAAGGCGTTCTTAGTCAGATGAGCACAGGAACACAGCTTAATGAAGGTATTGGAAGCTATGTAAAACTAGCGGACGCATTCGAAGAGGGTAAAGCTGGATTTATTGTAGGGGCTATAATTCCGGGAGGTGCTGGGGTAGCTAGACAGTCCGTAACTGAATTACGAAACACGGCAAGAGACATTGCTACTAGATTTGATTTAAAATCTAATTTAAAAACTGTAAACAAGTTTTTTGAAAACGCAGAGCAAAATTTAAAAAATAGATTAACTACAAACAACCTTAGTCAAGAAGAGTATGACGCTGCTGTCAGTGACTTAAATGACGCTAGAAACACAGGTTTCTCAATTCCTAAAAACTTTTCTGAACAATCTAAAAAAGAAATATTTGATCTTCTTTTAGATAAAAAAAGATTGGAAGCTTCTATGCAAGGCATTGACCCTGACTTAGCTCAAAATGCTAAAAAAGCAATAGCAATAATCAATGGTAAGCTTCAAGTAATAGCTGATGCAGAAATAGATGTAATAAAAGGAGAAAAGCTTCTTAAGAAGTCTGGGATGAGCGGGGATATTAAGGCTAAAGAAACAGATCAAGAATTTGCAGATCAGGTAAGGTCAATAAAAAACCCTGACGGAACCCAAAAATATAGCGAAGAACAAATTAATAACGGATCTACAACAACATTTGGTTTATTTATTGCAGAGGACGGAAGCATTGTTGTAAATAAAGCCGCTGCAAAAAGAGCTGGTGTAACCACTACAACTAGGCATGAATTCTTACACAAAATAATATTATCCGCTGTAAATAGCTCCGCAGAAGGAACTAAGCAAATTGGATCGGATTTAATGGCTTTTCTAGAATCTGAATTTGGAAAATCTATAAAAGGCGATGCGTCAAATCTTTTAGCAGACTTAAACGCTTACAAGGCTGAAGCCGCGAAATCAATTGCGCTCTATGATGCGAAGCTTGTTAATGCTAAAAATTGGTTAGCTCAGGGTCGCATTAGTCAAGCAGCTTATGATGAAGCTGTACAAGGTGCTGCTGATACAAAAGCGAAATTAGAGGCTAACGCCATGGAAGAGGCATTAACATTAATGTCTGAAGCTTTAGCAAACGGAGAGTTAGTTTACAATGCTTCCTTCATGACAAAGGTTCGGGACTTTATACGAAGATTCCTTCAAACAATACCAGGAGCAGCTGGTAATATTGATTTAGCAGACGGGAAAGCTACATTTGATTTTATTAGAGATTATAACAGAAGCTTTGATAAAACAAAATTTAACAAGGCATTTAAAAAGTTTTCTGAAACAGGAACATTAGAGGGTGTTGAAATTAAAGAATCAACTAAAATTACTCCGGAACAGAAAAAACTTAATGACAAAGTAGACAATTTAGTAGGACCTAAAAATGCGGACGGTGATTACACTGTAACCAAATCAGAGTGGGACACAGGTGCTTTGTTTAATGCTTATAATGAAATAATAAACGGTACAGCAATAGATGCTTTAATAATGAGAGGCATTGAGGGTGATTCTGTTTATGGAAAATCAAAACAAGACTTTATAGACGATGTTAAAGATGGTCTTACCGGAACAATCATGCGATTTAATCCTGAAGAGAACAATAGCTTAATTGGCTTTATAAATGCTCAGCTTGGATTTAGAAAAGGGGATGTTCTTAATAAATATAAAAAAGAAGCAGGAATTACAGGCAAGTCAATGGATGTTGCTGCAGGGGAAACAGGATCTATAGCTGAATTAGCAGCCGATGAAACTGCTGAAGATTCTTTAAACGCAGAAGAATTATTAGCACAACAAGAGCTAGACCTAAATAAGAAGCCTACATTTTTAGAATCATTACCCGTTGATCAAAAAGTAGATGGAGATAAAACATATCAAGAAGCTTTAGAAAATGAAACTTCAGAACGTATAAAAAGAAATGTTCAGCTGTACGACGAAAAGAAATCTCAAAATAGAACTATATCTCCATTTATTGCTGAGCTTAAAATGGACATAGCGGACTCTTTTTACAAGCCAACTAAGAAGTTTATTAATGACTATAAAGGAGGCTATGAGGGCTTCCTAAACGACTTTAAACCAGCCTTACTAAACAATTACACTACTACATATTTAGCTAGACATCCTTTATTTAGAAAAGGTGTACTTAAAAGAGTTAAAGGTCAATGGATGCCTCCTAGAAAAATTAACAGAAACGGTATTTTTAAGTATGAATGGGTTGACGAAAATGGTAAAAAACTTAAAATTGACAGAGACAATGCTGCAGGTAGGGGATTAACATCCGGCCCTGAATTTATAAAAAGGAACCCTTCAATAAATAGTGTGATAGGTACTAATGAGTTTGTAGATTACCACTTTCAAGACGGGGCTTTAAGACAAAAGAAAAAACAAAACCCAGAAGAGGCTGTTGCAAGGCAAATAGCATCAGAGACAGCTTTAGAAATGTTTCAAAATGATTTATTAATAACTAACGATCAAGGAGAGATTGTAGGGGGACCTTTAACAGAGCTGTTTCAAGACAGAGCAGAGTTATTAGGAAAAATTTTGTCTGACAACGCGGGTATAACTATTGCTAATGACATTGACAGAGGGCTAATTAAGTTTTCTAACAAATCAATGAAGCAACCTAAAATAGCTCCTATACACAATAAAGCTTTAAATATATTAGCAGATCAAGGCCAACAGGCTATGCAAACGTATTTAGGTACACTTCAAGACCAGGATGTAGCAGATTTAGTTCAAAACTATTTTGATAATAGGCTTTGGGAGAACGGAGTGTTTGCTGATGCAAAAGCGCGAGACAGAGGCTTAGCTTACGAAAAGTTTATTAAAAAAGTAATAAGAGGATCTAAAGCAGATGGAATTAAAGTTTCTATGATAGGCAAAGACCCTAAAGTAGGAGGGGACATTATATTAACTGTAGGCAAAACCAAAATTCCAATTGAATTAAAGCTAAACGATTTAGCTCAGATGGGTAGTTTTACCGCACGTATATCAGAAGATGGATCAGTATCTTTTTCAAGAGAGGGGTTAGACGAGGTAATGGGTATATCTGATTTAAAGGATATATTATCCAAAAAAGAGTATCAAAATAAAGTTAAAGCATTTAATGAGGCGGGACTTGCATTTGCTAAAGAAAAAACTCTTTACGCTGAAATTATAAATGGTAAATTAGTGGCTCAAAAAGATGTTTTTGAGTACTTAGTGGGAGCTGGCAAGCAAGCTGATTTAAATGTAACAGTAGAATCCAATGAGTCTATAATAAATGCTTTTTATAACGGCAAAGGAGTGCATTATATGGATTTAGGTAATAAAGGATTGTTTCACCTGGGCAAAGACATAAACAGACTTAATACTCCTAGGCTAGCTAGTGAAGTACAACTATATGCTAGATGGACCAGAGGGTCTAAAATATCAGGCAAAGATAAATACGCGTTGTCTTTAAGGGTGTTTCCAAGTTTAGTAGGGGGAGTTAACAAGTCTAGTATTTCACTTAGCAATCCAGCTAATATTAAAGATGTATTAAACGACTTAACTTTTCAAGAGCAGAACACAAAATTAAGCACTAAAATTAACACTGAAGTTAATAGAATGATCCAAGATGTGTCGGATATACCTGCAAATGAAATTGTTTCTAAAGCTAGAGGTAGATCACTTGGTCAAGATAAAAAAGGAGCTTTATTTGTTCCATATAGTCACGAAGATTTTTTAGGATTAATGTATCCACTTGTTGGCAAAGGCGAGCAAGGAGATAAAGATTTAAGTTTTATTAAAGATACTATTTTAACTCCTTTTGCTAAAGCAGAGCACGCTATAACTCGCGAGCGTTTAAACACCGCCGCAAAATTTAGAGATTTAAAGAAGCAAATAAATCAAGAGTTAGGGTCCACGAGCTTGTCTAAAGAACTGGGTAAAGAAGCTATTGATGGATTTACTAACGAAGATGCTATACGTATTTGGCTGTGGGATAATCAACAAATGGACATAGCTGGATTAAACGAAAAAGATATTGCTAAAATTAAAAATAAAGTAATGAAAAACCCTGCTCTCGCTATGTATGCGCTAAAGCTCAGGGGTTTACTTAACGGAGAATATCCTGCTCCTAGTAAGAATTGGCAAGGTGGTAATATATCTTATGATATACAGCAAAATTTAGAAAACACTAGAAGAGAATTTCATTTAAAAACTTGGCAAGCGAACGTAGATGAAATGTTTTCACCAGACAACAAAGCAAAACTAGAAGCTGCTTTTGGTCCTAAATATATAGAAGCATTAAATAACATGCTTCAGCGTATGAAAACAGGTCGTAACAGAGCAAAAGGCAACAGCCGTATAGAAAATGCTTTGTTAGACTATTTAAATGGATCTGTGGCTGCTATTATGGCTTTAAACACAAAGTCTGCATTATTACAGCAACTATCTAACATAAACTTTATAAACTGGACAGATAACAATCCACTTAAAGCTGCTCAAGCGTTTGCAAATCAGCCGAAATACTGGAGAGATGTAGTAGATTTATTAAACTCTGACTATTTAAGAAATCGTAGAAGTGGATTAAAAATAAATGTAACAGAGTCAGAGCTAGCGGAGGCTGCAAAATCTGATAATAAAGTGACGGCGTTTATTGGTTTACTTGGTCAGAAAGGTTTTGTATTAACACAATACGGAGATAGTTTTGCTATTGCTTCTGGAGGTGCTACGTTTTTTAGAAACAGATTTAAAACCTATTCTAAAGAAACTGATGCCGATGGCAATAAGCTATATACAGAAGAGCAGGCTAAAGAAAAAGCTATGGCTGACTTTATGGAAATTTCAGAAGACAATCAGCAGTCCTCAAGAACAGACAAAATTAGTATGCAACAATCTAGTAACTTAGGTAGGTTATTTTTAGCGTTTGCAAACACGCCTGCTCAGTATGCTAGGTTAACTAAAAAAGCTGCTTTAGATTTATCTAACGGAAGAGGAGACCCTAAAACCAATATATCAAAAATATTGTATTATGGTTTTGTTCAGAATTTATATTTTTCATTTTTGCAAAAAGGATTATTTTCAATGCTCTTTGGTGATGATGATGATGATGAAGCAAAAAACCAAGCAGAAGCTGATAAAAATAAAAAGAAAGCGTTTGAAATGGCAAATAGCTCGCTTGATAGTGTCCTTAGAGGAGGCGGTGGTATTGGAGGAGCTACATTAGCTATGGCTAAAAACCTAATTATTAAAGGGTTGGCTAAATATAAAAAATATGCTAATGACGAAAGACCTGATTTTGCCGATTTATCAAGAGAACCATTGCAAATATCACCTCCAATTTCTGCTAAATTTACGAAGCTTCGCCAAGCAGGAGCTGCTTTTGACTACAATAAATGGGAAATTGAAAATAGAGGATTAGCTCTAAATAACCCTGCGTTATTAGCAGCAGCAAGAGGCACCACAGCAATAACTAATATACCTTTAGATAGATTGATTATTAAAGCAAAAAATATGAAAAACGCCATGGATTCTGATTTGGAAGTCTGGCAGCGCGTTGCTTCATCTTTAGGCTGGCAAGACTGGGAGCTGGGTATAGTTGATCCCAATGCCGAAACTGAAGGTGCTCAAAAAAAGTTAGAAGGTGAAGCTAAAGCAAAAGCTACTAGAGATAAAAACGCTGCAGAAAAAGCGGCGGCTGAAAAACTAAGGCGTTCATTGTTGACAAAGGAGGAAAAAGCCCTTGAAGATTACAATGAGTTAATTAAAAAAAGAAAAAGCTCTAAAGAAGGATCAACCACCAGGAAAAAAAATAAAGCAATAAAAGATTCCTTAAACATGGAAATGCTTATGAAAAATTAAACAAATAAAAATAAAAAATGAGCATTAGCGAAATTAAAATATACGCAATTAACGGAAGCACTTTAGGGGTTACTACATTTACCCAAATAGAGGATTGGTTAAAAATAATACTACTTGCCGTAACTATTGGGTATACAATTACTAAATGGTTTAAAGTAAAAGATGAGAAAGATAAATAAAGTTATTGTTCACTGCACAGCAACACCTGAAGGTAGGCATACTACCGTAGAAGACGTTAGACGATGGCATTTAGATAGAGGTTGGTCTGATATTGGATATCATTTCCTAATCTATCTAGATGGCTCTGTGCACGCGGGAAGACCTGTTGAAAAGCCAGGAGCTCATACCAGAGGTCATAATAAAGAATCTATTGGTATTGCTTATGTTGGTGGAATTGATAAAGTTAATTTTAAAGCTAAAGATACAAGGACTGAAGAGCAAAAAGATGCTTTAGTAGATATGCTAGAGTATTTTAAAATAGCGTATCCAGAAGTCACAATACACGGCCATAATGAATTCGCTAGCAAAGCTTGCCCCTGCTTTGATGCAAAAACAGAATACGAAAACATAACAAACATGTGGGTATGAGAACAAAAGGAATGGGTCCTCAGGGCTTAGGGATTAAAGGAAACAACGGCTACATCATAGGGTCTCCAAACAAGTTTGAGGAGCACAGCATGTATAGCAAAAGTGGCACAGAAGAGGTTGCTGAAACTAAAAAAGAACATTTAGCTTTAAAGAAAAAAGGTTACGGCCACGAATCACCTGTTAAAAAAAGAACTGTAGAAAAGGGATATGACCCTATAAATGAAGCAGTGGACCCTGGTTATAAAAAAGTGGTTATTACCAGAGGTAACAAAAAAATTGTTAAAGAAAAATATACAGACGAAACAGGTAGAAGACGTAAAGTTAAAACCAAATATGAAGGCTATAAAGGGACATTTTCAGCTCAGCCTGATGTTGTGGTAAGTAAAAAGTTTACAGCCAAAGGAGGAGGGGATGGTCGTCAAAAAGAGGATCTTCTTAAGTCTCCTGCAAAGTGTTGGTCCGGCTATAAGCGTGTACCAGGCACAAAGAAAGGCACTAAAGGTAGTTGCAAAAAAAAATAAAAAAACGCCAGTAAAATTAATTACTGGCGTTTCATATAGTAAACAAATGTGTTTACTTTTGCTTCTTTAATGAAGCTTTATCAGAAATGATAGATTTGCCAGGTTTTGATATTACTGGCATTTTTTTATATCCCTTTTTTAAAGACATATAATTAATTGCTATTTGTTTAGCTATATTTGCACGAGTTGAGTCTATCATCCGTCACAGCTTAAACATCCTTCATCCATTGCAGTAGCAGCAATGTCTCCACGTAGAACACTCTCTGTTCTTGTGTAATACAAAGTCTTCACTCCGTTTTTCCAAGCATCAAAGTGTACTTTATT
>Ga0208134_1001864_pt1 | contig 11722 bp, 14 predicted proteins | sample VirMetDEL_Mar_31_FD_184515 | JGI IMG/M metagenome (GOLD analysis project Ga0208134, IMG submission 184515) | Aqueous microbial communities from the Delaware River and Bay under freshwater to marine salinity gradient to study organic matter... | ecosystem: Environmental > Aquatic > Marine >... | reverse complement strand
CACCGAGACAAATCTCAGCGCGCCTTGTGGCTGGTGAACACGGGCTGGTCATCTCTACCACATTGCCAGCGTTGTCGATGCTCACCCATGTCAGTAAGTTGGTGGCAATGTTCGTCGGTGTGATGTTACTCTTGCCCGTCCACGAGACTTCTGTGATTGCACCTGTCTCATCTACGATGATGCCTGTGCCGTCTGAAATTGAATACTCTGCTGCACCTGCACCCGTGCTGAGAACGCCACCTGTCAGAACACCCGTGGACAATGCCACGTTGTCGGTGATATCGGTGATGTCGATTGGATCAACCACGATGTCTTGCCCAGTAAGCGTGACATATGTTCCAGTTCCAGATGATGTCGCCGCTGCGTGGCTTGCTGCTGTGTTGGCTTCCAGTGCTGTAATCTGCGCTGCCGTTGCCAGCCCTTTGACTGCGTTGGTGGCGTCTTGAATATCATCTGTGCCATCTGTGTGGCTGGCTGCGTGTGCGGTTGGTGTTCTGGCATCTGTTCCCTGCGCTGCTGTGGCGAATGTTGACGCCGCGCTGCCGGAGTCTTTGATGAGTTTGCCTGTGGTAGTATCAAATGATGCAAAGTTTGAATCGACTGCCGATGCTGGGCCGACAACGTCTCCACTGCCTGCCACCGTTGCCCATGTGTCGTCACCTCTGAGATAGGTAGTTGCTGATGGCGTGCCAGTTGCCACGATGTCAGTGCTAGCTACGTGTGTGTGTCCTGGCTGGCTGGCTGAGTCGGCAAGGTTAAGGCTTGCATTGGTTGATGCGTCCAGCTTCGTCTCGTCGATGCTTGATGCGATCAATGATGCTGTGATGTCCTGCCCTGTGAGTGTGAAATCTATTTCTGCCGAGTCGCTGACTGTGACGGCTGCATGACTGGCTGCCGTGTTGGCTGCAATCTCTGCACGCTCTGCGGTTGTAAGTATCTTACTCGTCGCCGTCTCTGCAAAGTCATCCATGTCGAGAACAACCACGCCAACTTCACCATTCACAGATGTCACTGTGCCACCGGCTGCAATCTCTGCTGCCCAGGCTGCGGCGTTGAAATTGGCGTTGCTGGTTGGGTCAGCCGCGAATGCGTCGAGTAAATTGGTGATTGCCGCTCCGCTGAATGCCGACGCCGGCATTGTGGAATGCTCCATGCCGACAACCTCGCGTGCCACTGTCTCGCCGTTGAGCTTCACTTCTAGGTAAAATGGTTGCCCTGCCTCCAGGACTAGCGATTGAAGCAGGCGCGTCGTATTCAGCGCAAGCGTGCCATTGAAGCCATTGGCGATGGTTGACCACGTCTGCTGGTAGATGGCGGGCTGGCGTGCGATCTCGATGACCTGTTGAGCGTAGGTGTTGGCGTCTCCATCCACGGCAATGCTTGCCGTTGGCGTTGACTCTGGGAACAAGCTGACAGTGCTGCCGCTGAGAACTGTCTGAGCTCCTAGCGTGCGGAAAGTGATTGAATATTGAGTGTCGCTTTGCTTAACGACGTCAACCAGGTCAGCAAATGGGCCTGTGTCCGTATTAAGAGCGTTGAGAGCGTCCTCAACTGCTTGGGCACTAGCACCGTATTCAATGGCTGACGTCGTGTCAGTGCCGTCTGTGAGCGTGAACGTGCCACTCTGTGGCTTGCTGATGGTGCTGATGGCAACCTGCACATCTTGGCCGACGGCACCGCTTGCTGCGTCATAGGTGCCATCGTTGAGGACAAAATAGATGTTGGTATCATATGAACTGCCAGCAACGTAAGCACCAATGGGCGCCTCTCTCTGCGGCTGATTGATTCCTGCCACAATAGAGCGGTCAACTGGGCGCTGGGTATTAATGAAAATGTCTGGCATGGTCTTGTATTTTTGTATCTTAAATTGTCGAAAAAGTCAATGCTATGAAAGGCTTGTGGTGAGCGTTCCACCTGATCCCTCGGCCTCAACCTTGACGTAGCAAAAGGTTGATGCGGGCAATGTCACTGTGAATGTTCCCGTTGTGCCTGGCGTTGTGGCTGATGCTGCCACGGGTGAGCCGCCGATCTCTTGGTATGTGATGGTCATGGCGGGGCTGCTTGGTGCGCTGGTGAATGACCAGTTTAGCGTGACGCCAAAGCTCGCCGTTGCTTGATAGTTGAAGTGATAGGTGATAGGTGATCCTTCCACCTCTTCACTTAATGCTGCCACGCCTGCCATTAGCTTAACCTTTCGTAGTTGAGGTGCTCGAAGTCGTCAGCGTAGAGCTCACCGATCTTGGCAATGCTCTCGGCTGTGAGCTCTTCTTGCCACGGTGTGGCGGGTCTTGACGTATCGCCATTCTTATGTTCCAAGTCTGGCAGGTTGAAAGCCTGTTGCATCTCGGCCCAGTCCTCTGCCAGCGTTTCAAACCTGATGAGCTTATCAATGCGCTCGATGCCCTGAAGCCATGCCTTTTGCGGTTGAGTGAATGTGATAGGCCTGATGTGGCTAGCTTTCTCCGTCCAGAATGAATTGACAGTCTCGCCGTCTGCCATAAATTGTTTTGTGTATGGTGGGCACTTATCTGTTAAGTAATAAAACATGCTTGCAGCTCTATCGTATGGGTTGCGAACACATGAAAAAATAAAATCATTCGCTTTGGGGTTCATTATTGGAGCGTGTCCCGCATGAATACCCATTGCATTGCAGATACTCATGCCCGCCGTCTTTGGTATATGGAAGAATTTAAGCATTTGGGTCAATTACTGTTATGGTATAACCATCATAATAGACAGTTCCTGAGATCGTGGTGACGCCCGTTGGGTCGCATTCATCTGTGCTGTCCAGAGTTGTAGACTCAGCTTGGGCAAAGTAACCGTTGCCAAAATAACACAACCAAGCACCTCCGCTCCACAATAATGAAAAGGTTTCACCTTCATAGTTTGGAAAGTAAGTCCCGCCAGGGTATTGGGCGTAGTAGTATGAGCAATCCTCTAATATATCAAGTGTCTCCGTTGTGTATGTCACGGTGGAGCCAAAGTCATAGGTCACCGGCCAAGTTGCTGTGATCTGTGCAGGAGCGCAGCAACCAGCCACCTCATAATAAGCACCCCAAGCCTGCCCACTGAGCCAGTTTGTCTTTGCACAGTTGACAGGGTAAAGCGTCAGCCCTTCAGCTGCCGTATTGGTTGGGACTGGCTGGTAACTGTCGCTAAGATTGCCCCATGGGCCTGCTCTGAATATTGCCATTGGTTAAAGGTTCTTCAGCTCTTCTTCTAAGCTTCTGATTTCATCGAAATTTCTCGAGATTCTTTCTAGAGACATATTGCCACCATTGATTTTCATGGCGCTTTTCAGCCCCTCAATTCGTGCCTTAATCCTTCGTATTTTTTGCTGTCTCCTTCTTTCTTTAAGCTCTTTGTTATGTGTGACCCTTAGTGCCGCAACTTGAGCCTTTTGTTCGTCGTTCAGCTTGGAGGTATCCACAATCAATTTGCCGTCTGCGTCTGTATTGCTATATCGCCTCGGTGCTGTTGGCGATGTTGCCGTTGTCGGTGCTGGTTCAGTCGGCGATGTTGCTGTTGTCGGTGCTGGTGCTGTTGTTGGCGCTGGCGCAGTTGGTGTTGTCGGTGCTGGCGCTGTTGGTGCAGTTGGCGTTATTGATGATGATGATGTTGCTGGTGGTTTTCCACCGCCCACGCTGATCATGTTGGCGCTGCCGCCACCACCGCCACCGCTGCGCCTGCCACCTCCGCCGCCACCGCCGCCACCGCCTCCTACAGCGCCGCCGCCAATGTTAATGGGTGCAGCAACTTCGCCGCCTTGATTCAGTGGCGCAGCCGCTGCCATGTTGAGCTTGTCGAGGTTGCCGCCGCCACCACCATTGCCGCCGCCTGAACCTAATGCGCCACCGCTTGTGCCGCCAAGGTTATTTCTGTCACCGTCCTCGGCTGAACCTGCTTCGAGGTCGCCAGCAAGTTGACCCGTTAAAAACCAACGCCGCCCTGGCGTGTTGCCTGTATCTACAATTTCAATCTCTTCTTGAGTTAGCTTGATGAACTGGTTGACCCAGCCAGCAATCTCGTTGACCTTTGGGCCGTTGACGATACATTTGGCGTTGGCTTGGATCATTGGGCTTTGCAGGTTTTAGTTTTCTTAACGTAGATGTTCCCTGCCCATTTTGACAGGCTTGAAGACATAACAAGGTTGGCACCTGTGCCGATCATGCTAATGTAGTTTGTGCAGTTTGGAAACGTTCCATATCTCCAAACGCCAAGCAGGAAGTCAGGAGCCGGCGAATCAATAGAAAGAAATCTGTTTTCAGTGGTGTTTACATTTTTACCTGTGCCGCTATCTACCACGGTAAACTGATTTTGAATTGTTATGTCCTCGACGCTTGATATGCCTGGCGAAACTCCTGGCAGATAATAGTCATACCTTGTCGTCGTTGGCGTGGTGATTGACAAGGGTTGACGCTCATAACCCACGATGGTGACCTGTGCATTTTGGGTAATGTTTAGCGCACCACCGCCGTCGAGTTTTAGCCCAATATCCACGACGAAAGTGCTAGTGTTGGGAACAGATAAAACCTCATATCGGCCATTGGCCGAATGATAAAATGTATCTGTGCCAACGCTGAAATTTGCATCAATGATTACCTGTTGCCCAAGGCCAATGCCATGAGGGCTTTGGGTTGTAAATTTGATGCCTGGACTGCTGATTGATGCCGCTATAATGTTATAGCTTCCAGCGCTAGGGTTTCGTGCCTCGCCAGATAATACGGTGTATTCGCCAAAGTAGGTGAAATCTGCAACCTCTAAAACCTTAAACTCTGTCGAGGATATCACTTCACTTACCGGGTAGTTTTTCCACAAGTCTTCCTGGGCGTCTGATCGAGCTAGCAGTCCAGTGTCGCCGTTGGTGTCTTCGTAAGCTATATTTCTGACCTGCATTCCACCACCACCTTGTTGCAGGCCGTGCGGTGCTGCTGTTGTAAAAATCACCGTGTCATCAAATGGGGATGCTGAGATCACCTCCATGCCGACAATGGTATTGTTGCCGTTAAGGATGCCAGGGAACTGGAAGTTTTCCGTCCCGCTGGGGATGACCACTGTCTTTGGCAGGTTGGAGAAGGTTCGGTTGAAGCTTATCATGCCACCACCTACTGGAGTGTGACCAGTGTCACCCACGAAATATGCATTAGAATCTGCCCAGCCAGACGGCAGGTCGATCACGCCGGCGCTGGCAGCCGATGACATGGTGTCGTCAAGGTCAATCTGCGCCGCATCGTAATCGCTGGCGCGTTGCGTGCAAACTAGATTATATACGCGAGTAGTGGTGTCTCCCTGTTCTATGAATGGATACGATATAAAGGTTCCGTCAACGGCTCTGACGAGTGCCATGCTGTTCTGTGTATATTTAAGCGCCATGATATATTAACATTGTAGAGATTTATTGATTGAGTTCAAGAGCGTGGTTTGCTTTGCCAGTTCGCCCTGTAGGTCTGCCATTGCTTGCTCTGGTTTCTTTGGTTCTTGTGGCCCTTCGCCACCTGGAAGCGGGTTGCCGTTGGCATCAACTGGCTGACCACCTGGGCCAACAGGTTTGCCGTTGGCGTCAACTGGCTGACCACCTGGGCCAACAGGTTTGCCGTTGGCGTCAACTGGTTTGCCGTCTGGGCCTATTGGTGGCGCCCCGCCTTTTGGCTTGAGTGCATCTTGGACATCAGCTCTGCGCTTATCTTCTGCCTCAATCATTCTCTTGCGCTCCTCTGGATCACGCTCCCTATTGATTCGCTGATTGGCTTTGCGCTGTTCTCTAAGCTCTTTGGTTGCCGCTGCACGCTCTCGCACTGTGCCACGGTCACGCTTCTTGTCTGACACGTTGCGAATGTTGCCGCCGCGCTCACGCTGGTCACGCTCCTCGTCTGCCAGCCCCTTGTCTAAAATCTTTTGTTTTTCTTTCTGCTGTCTATCAAACTCCTTTTGCTCAAAGCGTGTGACAAACCCGCTGTCGTTAAGGTCTGGGCCCGCTTCAATGGCTGCCAGCTTCTTGGCAATCTCGTAGGCTTCTTGATAATCAACCTTTAGATCTTGCATGATCTGTTGAGCGCGCTGCTCAAGATCAATCTTTTTCTGCGCTGCACGCGCTGCCATATCATCGCCCGAAAGAACTGCGTTGAGCAGGTCGCGCTCCATGCCGAGCATCTTGGCTGCTTGTGCTTCTTGTCTTGCGTCTTCAGCTGCTTTTTCATCAGCTAGTTTTTTCTCTTCGTCCCTGAGAGCAGTTACATGTGCAACTGCCTGGTCGCGTGTTACGTTGTGGTCTCTGATTGTTTGAACAATTTCCTCTTCCACATCGAGAGCTTCTTGTGCTGCTTTAACTGCATCTAAGCTGCCACTCGCAATGGCTTCTTTTAATTCGCCTTGCAGTCGCACTTGCTCTGACACTAGGGCCGCCTCTTTGTTTGCTGCTGCTGTTTCCTTGGCTATTTTTGCCGATAGTTCTGATCCTTTTTTTAACCAGTCGGTTATTTCGGCATCCTTTTTGGCTAGATCATCTTTGACTTTTTTTCTTGCGATGGCCTCTTTTGTTAATGCCTCTGCATATACAAGTTCCTTTTTGCTGGCTTCTAGTTTATTCCCTGATGCAACCGCCTCCTGAAACTCTTCGTAAGCCGTTAATCGCTTCAACTCTGCCGCGATTAATTCCTCCATGGAGGTCTGTTCTAGAGCATCCCTTTTCAGTTTTTCAGCGGCTATTTTTTCGCTGTTCTTGTCAAGTTCTCCTTGGAGCTTTATGCGCTCCGCGTTTGCTTTTCGGTGTGCTTCGGTTTCTGCTTGAACGAGTGCCAGTGCCTTCTCTGTCGATTCTGTTTTCTTCTTATCTACTTCTCCAAAAAATTCATCATACAGGGCCATTGTCATGGCATATGGGAAACGTAAGAACTCTTCGCCATCTACTTCATTCATCGCCTTAACAAGCCGCCCAATAGAGATGGTGCCTGTTGTGGCCATGTTTTCCAATTCTATTTTAGCCTGCTTTAATGCCTCGGCTGTGTCTTCGCTCATTATGCGCCCAGCCCTTTCTGCCTCTTCGCCAAGTTTTTTCCATAATTCACCCTGCTTGGCTAACAACGGAACCAGTGCTGTCGCATCAGAAGCAATGGCCTCCATATAAAATGTCATGTCTTGAGAACTTAAATTGGCCTTTTCAAGTGAGTCATAATAAAGCTGTAATGCTTGCGGCCCTGATAAATCCTTAAAATGATCAGCGGTAACCCCTATTTTTTTTCCTATGTTGTCGAAAAAGTCAACCAATGGTCCGCCTCCAGTCTGAATAAAATCTCCTAGTTTATCGTTTGTATCTTTGTAGATATCGCCAAGCTTTCCACTCTCGATGCCAACAGTTTTTGCACCGTCTGCTAGCTTTTGGAACTCTTCAAACCCGGCGCCTGAAATGTTCGCCAGGTTCGTCATCTCTTTGCCATAGTCCATGGCTGACTTGGTGGCGGCTACAAAGCTGGCAACCAATGTGCCGCCTGCAAGGGATGATACCCCGCCAAAACTTTTCTTTAACGACTCAAAGCCTGTTTTAGCGTTGGTGGAAAAGTCTTTAACGCCGGCCTTCGCCTTCTCAAGCGACGCCTTTAGCTTGGAAGTGTCCAAGCCCATTTTTAAAAGTATGCTAGTTTTGGCCATTGTTTAAGCTGTTTAAGTATTTTGATTTGAGCGCCCGAATAGAGTCTGCTTCAAGAAGTTTGTAACCTGGGATGGTTGATAGCCTGATGGTGCGCTGTAGGCTGAACGCTCTGCGCAATGGCATCTTTAAGACCTCATCTGGGTGCATGCTGTAACGGGCAGCCAGCTCATCAATCATGGAAGCCTCACCAGATACCGGTGAGATTCTGTTTGGTTTACCGCTGCTTGACCCGTTGGCATCTGTTGGGAACTCATCGAGTGATGTCTTGATATGTTCGCAGATGGCAATGATTAACGCTGGGCCATCCTCGGCGTGCTTGAGGCTCTTGACCACTCTGCGCTGTAACCAGAACAAGCGCCACTCTCTTAGCCAGGTGTTGTCTGTGTGCCGCTTGCTGTGCTTCCAGAGGTAATCAATAATAGCTGCCAAGGTTGGCTCGTTACTGTAGAGCATGGGTGATTTTACTGCCAGCATATCAAACCATGTTTGCACGGTCATCGGGGTAATGTGCTCACCAGCAATGATGTATTCTTTTGAATAGCTTGACCAATCAAGCTGCCTGTTGAGCTCTAGGCTCTCGCGCTCGGCTTGGTATTCTTCAGCGATGGTCATGGTATTATTTTAAAGAAAAAGCCCTGCCCGCTTTTGGGCGAGCAGGGCCGAAAACCTACGTCAAAAAGTTTTGTTATTCGCTATCCTTTTCCTGCTTCTTTGCTTTGGGCTTTGGCTTGCTGAGTGATTCAGCGATGCCGCGCTTTATGAGGTCGAGCGCAACGCCTTCGCGGATGTCCACGATTGTATCTGCGTTCTCAATCTTGCCTGCAATGGAGTGATCTTTGGATAGCTTAATTTTCATCGGTTATGCCTGATAGGTGACTAGGACAACGCCAACACTGAATGTATCGAAAGCGTCTTTGCTGCGGTTTACGTTGACACTATGCACGACAAGCGTTGAAGCTGTGCCGCTGCGGTCGAAGTCGTAAGTAAATTCTGTGCCTTCTGATGGTAAAACTGTGCTGTCGGTGGCGCGTTGGAGTGTCATCGTGCCTTCGATTGGTGTGCCAGTTTCGCGAATCATATAATCAGCACGGTCGCCATTGGCGTCGGTGCGGCTGATGATTCTGTTCTCTGTGGCGGAAAGGTTGACATCATCAACCACGTAGGCGATGAGGTTGATGGTAACGGTTTCTAAACCGAGTGGTTGGTCTGCTTGTGAGCTGTATGGGATGGCCATGATCTATATTTGTTTTGAGTTGGTTTTGCGGTTTCTATTTATGCATTGCCGCTTGCGTTTGTCAATGTTGAAAAGTTATACAGGCCACGCCTCTGGCAAGACGCTGAAGCTCCCGTTGTAAGAAAGTATCGTTTCATCCTTGCTGCTTTCGTATGCGTTGTAGCTTGTATCACTAGCAATGAGCCGGTTGATCCAGTAAAGGGTGATTTGATCGTTGAGGCTAGCACCCTCGGCTGCCCGTGAAATGCTGAGAAGGTTGCGCACCTTTGCCACTAACTCGCGGTGGTAGCGGCTGAACGCTGCACCTGGAACTGCGTTCTCTATGCGGTCGGTGTGGATGGTGATTTCTACGCCAAACAGGTAGTGGTCATATTCAAGGTTTCCGTCTGGCTTCTCGCTCATGTGTTCATCTTCAGCGATGCCGTTAACCATGAACTGCACGCCAACATAGTCATCACCGAGCCGCTGCGGGTCGTTGGCTGTTGCAAGTTCGATGCCTTCAGCTAGTAAGAAGTCATAGAATGACTGCTCCATGTTTCCCTCAAAATTAAATACCTCTTCGTTTGATGTGGCTGGCATGGTGTTTGTTTTCTATAATAAATAAAACTATTTGTCAATGCTTCAAGAAAAGTCCTTCTTTGCTCTGTCCTTAGCTAAACGCTCGAGCCGTTTGATTGCTTTCTCGCCCCTGTTGCGCTCTATCATTGGCAGCTTGTTGACTGTATACTCTGCCCCTTTTGATGTGCCAGATACGTGGCCAACCCAGCCATCTTTCGTTTGCTTCAATATGCCAAGGCCTGCTGCTTTGCCAACGTTCTTTTTAATATTTGGTGGTGCTTTTGCTTTAGCCCCAAACCTCAGGCTTGCCTTGTAGAAACCAGCCTTGGCAATGCCGACATCTTCCTGCCTTCTTTTAATATATTTATTAAAAACCGATTTCCACACCATAGGCCTATCTATGGATGCAACCTTTAATGTCCTGCCTTGGCTAGTCCTGTTTTTATAGTGCCAATTTGCCAAGTCTTTCATGTTGTCAATAACACCGTATGCAATTCTAGCCTTTCCTTTTCGGGAACTATAGACAGGCCCATTGCGCCCGAATGCTTTAATTTTTTGGTTAATTGTCTTTTTTGAGGATGGCCTCATGCAGATGCTGGCGATGCCGCCGGCAACAGCATTCTTTCCTGCTTTTATATCCGCAGACGTTCCTATGGTATCCTTGTTGAAGTCTGGCCATGTGCCTTTCACAAATGGCGGCGTGTATTTAGCCAAGTCTCTGGCAACCATGCCAGACTGTTCACGGATAAAGTCTTTTTCCTCTTTGCCTATTGCCTTGAGAAATTTTGCTGTATCCTTTTTAAATACGCTATCATCAACCTCGACATTGAATGAACCACCTTTAGCCATCTTTAGCTCTTAGGTTAATCTCGTAGCTTTCAACATCTGACTGCACGCTTGTGATAACGTAAGTCTTGCGCTGCTCAACTCTTATCAGTGTCTCGCCTATCCTGGGCGCATTGGTAAGTGCTGACTTGAGGCAAACCGCCTGCGTAGTTATCTCATCCTCATCGCCATACATGTGGCGAGTAACGTCCATGTCAGCCTCATCAAACGAGGCTTGGAACTGGTTGCCGCCAATGCTGGCAGTCTCGCCAATGACTCCGATGGTATGGATCAGCCCTGCTCTTGTAAACGACTTGTAGCTCATGCACGGGCATGATAGTAAACCAAGCCCGTGTTGTCAATCACTCATAGTCGCGCACGCCCACGAATGAGGGGAAACGCGGCTTGCCACCATCTGTGAGCTCAAAGAATGAGAAAGTAACGATGCTGCCAACTGCTGGCGGGTTCTCGCGCTGTTCATTACTTAACCCAGTGCCGAGCTTGAACACACCGCCGGCGAACTTAGCAACCAGAGCTCCCACGCGGTTGGCGTGTTTGCCTTTGCCTTGTTCATAGCCAATAACCTCTGCCTCGGCTGACTGGATGCGCTTGAGCTTGAGTAAGTCGCTGCTGCGCCTGTGTTGGTAAAGTGAGCCGGGGTTGCGAAGCATCACGCCCTCGGCACCTAGCTCAATGAGGCTTTGCTCGTATTCGTCAAGGTGAGCTTCTGAGGCGCATTCCACCTGCTCGACTACCTCACACCATGCTGGAAGCTCCAAAGCCCTCAGCGTGGCTTGTCGTGCCTCAAATGGTTCTTCTGTGATAGTATCAAACGCCTTGAAGGTGATACCATCCCAGATGCCGCGTCTGATCTTGCCAATGGATGTTTGGAACTTACCACGGCCACCGAACAGCTCGCCGTCAATAGCCACGCCCGCTGGCATTGCTGCACGCATCTCTGCTGGTGCTGGGAAGACTTTGCCGCTGCGGCTAATGAAGTCGGTGCCAGTCCAGATGGCACGCACGCCGTCAAGCTTTTCGCTCATCCACCAGCCACGCGGGTCGGTATATTCATAGGCTCTGGCAAGCATTGGTTTGTAATTCATGTGAATAATTTACCAGCAACTCGGTAATTGTAAATATATATTCACAAAAAAAGCGCCACCCGTTGCCAGGTGACGCTCTTGTGTTGTTATGAATAAACTATTTGCTGTTCTTAGCTGCTTTCTTAGCTGCCGGTGCAGCTTTAACAAAGCGGCGTTGGCGAATCCTTCCGAGGTTCTTGTCGATTACCTCAACAAGCTCAAAACCATCTTTGGCTGTGACCTCTTTGAATTGTCTGCGGATTTCCACAGGCTGACCGGATTCGATCAACGTCCTCTTGTCGCCATTTGTGCCGATGAGTAATGCGTATGATGCCATTGCTTTAGTTGGTTAAGATTAAGCAGAAACGATGCGCT
>Ga0208134_1001859_pt1 | contig 11737 bp, 11 predicted proteins | sample VirMetDEL_Mar_31_FD_184515 | JGI IMG/M metagenome (GOLD analysis project Ga0208134, IMG submission 184515) | Aqueous microbial communities from the Delaware River and Bay under freshwater to marine salinity gradient to study organic matter... | ecosystem: Environmental > Aquatic > Marine >... | reverse complement strand
TTCACCTTATAAATTCTATATAGCCATCCTTGGCCGTTGATAATTCTATTTACTTGCTCAGGATTGCTAGGATTGCATCGAGCTTATTGTCAACGTCAGAGACTTTAGTCTCCAGTGCAGTGATCCTATCATCCATCTTCTTAGCTACGCTATTGGCAGCCGGTGTAGATTTTTTAACAACAGCAGCAGCCTTCGGCTTAACTTCTTTGATAGCGACAACCTTCGGTTCAACCTTCGCCTTAACTTTCTTGGCAGCCTTTGGCTTTGCTTTAGCCTTTGGCTTCTGCACAAGTTCTATGAACTGAGCCGGAACAACTTGGTGCTCTCTAAAGTCTGTGACTTCGCCGTGAGTCATATAAGCATCTTGGTCGCTATAGAATTTATTCAGGATAGCGTTGAAGACCTTGGTAAGACCATAGCGCTCCGAAGGAGCTGAAGCATGGATGTTGGCAAAGTGACAAGCTACTCCGTAGACTTGCTTAGCAGTGGCTAGTTTGTTCTGGTCGATGTTTGCAAATGTGTTCATATCATATCACCTTATGTTTGTGTTGAGCCGAAAGTGGCTGCTGTCGTTTTGACGTTTTCCAAGCTACAGAATGCCCCAAACGATGTCAACGTCTTTTAGCGCGCAATTAATCATGAGCGCATTATGCACGTGTTAACAGGCACGAAAAAAGCAAGAAACACCTCTATCCAGTGGTTTATACAGTGCTGTACAAATCAACAGTCTTCGTAGGCGGAGTAATGGTATTACTGTGCGGAAGTATATGTGCGGTGATAGTTTCACTGTGTGTGTGTGATAAAACTAAGAGGGGGTATAATCTAAAGATTATAAAATCTGCTAAGTGCTTGAAAAACTTGGAAGATCCTTTGAAGAATCTATAGATTCTAAGACATCTTCAAAGTCTCCCTAGTTAGTAAACTAGATAGCTGGCCTTGAAGACTTTGAAGACTTTAAAAGTCTTTTACGCGAGGAAGAGTTAGGTTTTGGAGGCTCTGAAGACTTTAAAGTCTTTCGTGTCATGGGGTGGGCAGGTGGCCAGGGGGGGTACCCGGTATATATATACAATCTTATACATTTTGAGAAGAGATTGGTTGTATACCAGATAGCGCCGCAGCTTTAAAGACTTCAAAGAACTAAAAAGGGGCGGATGGAGACGAACAAGAAGAGAGGGGCTAGAATGACTATATAACCCCGGTGGGCTTAATATTCATTATAGGACTAGAATGGAGTTTTGTCAAGCACTTTCGTATATTCTTTTATAACTTTATTGCATAAACTACTTGACAACTGCTCATTCTGAGTATATACTGTAGTAATATAATCAAAGAAGCAGATTCAATGAGTTCTAAAGCTCTAACAACTAAACAAGAGTCCTTCCTGCAACATTTACTTGAATGTGGTGGAGACGCTAAGCACGCAGCAGAACTAGCAGGATACAGCGCAACAAGCTATCCAGCAGTTGTTAAAGCTTTAAAAACAGAAATACTTGATCTTGCTACGAACATACTGGCACAGAGCGCGCCTAAAGCCGCTCTAAAGCTAGTACATATTATGGATAGTGCTGAGCCTATACCGCAAGCCAATATGCGTATACAAGCAGCACAGACCATTCTAGACCGCGTAGGGCTAGGCAAGACCGATAGACTTGATGTTACTGTTAATGGGGGTGGTGGTTTATTCATACTGCCCGCAAAACAAGAAACAGTCATAGAAGGAAACTATGAGGAGATCTAGTAGTACTATTCCATTTGGTTATAAGCTGGACGAGAACAACACAGAGTTGTTAGCCCCAGTACCAGAAGAACTAGAAGCTCTAGATAAAGTCTTGCCGATGATAAAGGATAAAGTATTGTCTTTGCGCGAAGGTGCTATGTGGCTAGAACACTCCACAGGCAGGTCGCTCTCACACATGGGCTTAAAGAAAATAGTTGCTAAACGCACATGAAAGACTGGGAACTAAACCCTGATAATTATGTCAAGGATGATGCCGGAGAGTTTATACTCAAAGCAGATGGCACCCCGCGTAAGAAATCAGGCAGAGCAAAAGGATCTAAAAGCCGTGGTTATAATTACCATTCTGAGACTAAGGCAAAGATGGACGCAAAGAAAGTTGTCCGCGAAAAACAAAAGAAGTTAAAGGCAGCGCAAGCAAAAGTAGAAAGTTATAAGCAAAGTATAAAAACAACAAACAAAACGCTTAACAAACTAAATGCAACTGCTTCGTCTACGGAAGGAAATGTTCTAGAAGCTCCAGAGCTTGAGAACCTGCCAAAGGGTTTATCGCAAGAAGCGCAAGAAGAAATCATCTTTAAAGCCAATGAAGGCCCACAAGAAGACTTCCTTGCTTCAAGCGAGACTGACGTGTTGTACGGTGGTGCAGCGGGAGGTGGTAAGTCCTACGCCATGCTAGTAGACCCGCTACGATATGCACACCGCGCAGCCCATAGAGGGTTAATTATTAGACGCTCTATGCCTGAATTGCGCGAACTGATTGATAAGAGTCGCGAGCTGTACCCAAAAGCCTTTCCGGGCTGTAAGTACAAAGAAGTAGAAAAGCTTTGGAACTTCCCAAGTGGTGCAAAGATTGAGTTCGGCTTCTTGGAAAGAGACGCAGACGTATACCGTTATCAAGGACAAGCATATAGCTGGATAGGGTTTGATGAGATTACTCACTTGCCCACAGAGTTTGCTTGGAACTACTTGGCTTCAAGACTTCGTACTACAGACCCTGAAATACAGACGTACATGCGCTGTACGGCGAATCCGGGTGGAGCAGGGGCTACATGGGTAAAGAAGCGTTACATCGATCCTGCGCCTTCCTATGAGCCTTTTAAGGGTACTGACGGCCTGACCAGAAAGTTTATACCGGCTAGGCTACAAGATAACCCGTACTTGGCTACAGATGGCCGATACGAAATGATGCTAAAAGCTTTGCCGCCTACACAGCGACAACAGCTATTAGACGGCAACTGGGATGTTGCAGAGGGCGCAGCCTTTACAGAGTTCAACCCAATAGATCATGTCATCACACCATTTGACATTCCGCTTCACTGGGAAAAGATAAAAGGGATTGACTACGGATATGCTTCAGAAAGCGCTTGCGTTTGGGGAACAGTAGATCCAAGTGACGGAACACTAATTATTTATAGGGAGCTGTACAGAAAAGGATTGACAGGTGTTGACTTAGCAGCGATGTTAACCAACATGGAGTTAGAAGATCCTATGTCAGTTCCCGGAGTTCTTGATACTGCGTGCTGGTCACGTACAGGAACTATAGGCCCAACAGTCGGTGAAACTCTTCAAAGAGCTGGACACAAGCTAAGAAAAGCAGACAAGAACCGAATACAGGGTAAGATTCAAATCCACGAATACTTGAAGTTGCAGCAAAGCGGTAGGCCCCGATTACAGATTTTTAATACATGCCCGAACCTGATACGCGAACTTCAAAGTATTCCTCTGGATAAATCCAATCCAGAAGACGTTAACACACATGCACCCGATCACGCATATGATGCTCTACGTTATCTGATAATGTCAAGACCTCGTATCATAGATACGCTGAGTCGAATGAGACAACTACAACGCGAAACAGTCTACGCTCCCGTAGATTCTGTTTTCGGTTATTAAAGGATACAGTATTAAATGGCAGACAACGAAAATAGTTTACTCGACAATTCTGATTATCTGTACTTTGCTCCTGTTGAAAACGAAGACGGAATGCAGCTTAATTTAGAAGAAGACGTTCGTAATCGTTTTGTGGGTTTAGTTGAAGAACGGTTTGCAAGCGCTGAACGCTCTAGAGAATATGACGAAAGACGTTGGCTTCAAGCTTACCATAACTTCCGTGGTGTATATCCAAAGAATGTCAAGTTCCGTGAATCAGAAAAATCTAAAGTCTTTGTAAAAGTAACAAAAACAAAAGTACTTGCAGCCTATGGCCAGCTAGTAGATGTGTTGTTTGGCACAGGTGATTTTCCAATTGGCGTAACAGAAACTAAAGTGACGGAAGGTGTTGCTAAGTATAGCCATTTGAATACAGCTGCTCCGGGTTTAGAAACAAGCACACAAGAAGCAGCCCCAGAACAAAAAGAAAAACCAGCTGACCCTTTTGATGTTGGTTATGTTGGAGACGGTAAAACTCTTAAGGCCGGTGCTACTTTTGCTAAAGGTGAAAACTTTCTTGAAGAAGCTATTAAAGAAGCAAACTTAGAGTTTGTTGAAGGCCCTTCACCAGATCCTACTATTCCTGAGTTGTCTCCTGCAAAAACAGCAGCGCGTGAAATGCAAAAGCTTATTCACGATCAACTTGAAGAATCTAATGGCGGCGGAGAACTACGTAACGCTTTATTTGAAGCAGCACTCTTTGGAACTGGAATTGTCAAAGGCCCGTTTAATTTCAACAAGACTTTAAACCGCTGGGAAACAGACGAAGAAACAAATGAAAGAACATATAAACCTTTGTCTGTTCGTGTTCCGCGCATTGAGTTTGTAAGCATTTGGGATTTCTTTCCAGATCCTAATGCTACTACTATTCAAGAATGCGAGTATATTTTTCATCGCCACAAAATGAATCGTTCGCAGATTCGAGGACTAGGAAAGCTTCCTTATTTTGATAAAGATAAAATTCGTGAATGTCTTGATTTAGGCCCAAACTACGTAGAAAAAGATTACGAGTTTGAACTGAAAGACGATGCACGAACTGAAGAGTACGGCTCTGATCAGTATAGCGTTATAGAATACTGGGGAATAATGGATGCAGACTATGCTAAAGAAGTAGGCATGCAGTTACCAGAAGGAGTAGACACTTTAGATGAAGTTCAAGTCAATGCTTGGATTTGTAACGGCAAGCTTCTCAGGGGCGTTATCAATCCATTTACTCCTTACAGAATCCCCTACAACGCTTTTCCATATGAGCGAAATCCTTATAGCTTTTTTGGTATTGGCGTTGCTGAGAATATGGATGACTCGCAACAGATAATGAACGGCCACGCACGCATGGCAATTGACAACTTAGCGTTAAGCGGCTCTTTAGTATTTGATGTAGATGAGTCTGCGTTGGTTGGTGGACAATCAATGGAAATCTATCCGGGTAAAGTCTTTAGACGACAAGCCGGTATGCAGGGTCAAGCAATTCATGGTTTAAAGTTTCCTAATACTTCTCAAGAAAACTTAATGATGTTTGATAAATTTAGACAGCTTGCAGACGAAGAAACAGGCATTCCTAGTTATTCTCACGGACAGACAGGCGTACAGAGCATGACTCGTACAGCCTCTGGCATGTCTATGTTACTAGGTGCTGCGTCTTTAAATATGAAAACAGTAGTTAAGAATGTTGATGATTTTTTGTTGAAGCCTCTTGGCGAATACTTCTTTCAATGGAACATGCAGTTTTTTGAAGGCCAGTTAAATATCAAAGGTGATTTAGAAGTTAAAGCTTTAGGCACAAACAGCTTAATGCAAAAAGAAGTCCGCAGCCAACGTTTAACAATGTTTTTACAGACAGCTCAGAACCCAACCATTGCTCCGTTTGTTAAGATTTCTAAGATTATTAGCGAGCTTGCATATAGCTTGGATCTTGACCCTGACGAAATTCTTAATGATCCTGAAGAAGCAGCGATCATGGCTAAAATTATAGGAGCACAAAATGCTGGACAAGCAAATGGCAGCGAGGCTGTCCCCGCTAATCAACAACCCGGAGCTATGGGAGGCGCTGAAGCAGCACCTTCTCAACCTCAAGAACTTGGAGCTACAGGGACTGGCGGTGGCAACATCGGAACTGGAGCTGTACCGCAAGCAGGGGAGAGTGAGTTCTCTGGCAGGACTCCTACAGCTTAGAGATCAAATAATTGAAGCAAGAAAGAGGGCAGAATAATGGCAGGTAAAGCAGGAATAATCTTAAGTCTTTTAGGCAAACTAGATGACGTAGCAGAAAAAACAGCAGGAAAAAAAGTCTCTAAAGCTAAAAAGGGTCAGATAGATGCTGAACGAGTTCAAGAAGCCTTAAATGAAAAACTTGCTGATAACCCACAGTACTTAGAAGAATTAAGCGATAAAGACTATAAAAGCTTAATGAAAGCTCTTCCAGCTAAGTCTCAAGCTGATGTAATGGGTGACGACTACAGTATGGGAATGTATGAGCAACAAGCAGAAGCTGCTGGGGGCATGTCTGGTAAAGAAGCTGCCGAAAACTTAAGCTTGTTTCATGGCGCTGAAGATGTATATAGCTATTTGCAAAAGCTTAAGCCCCAAGATCTTAAAGAATTTAAAGCGAATGTGTCTGAAGAAGATGTTGATATGTACGGCCCTGCCTTAGATCGTTTAGAAAAACTTACTCCGCGTGCTGCAAAAATGAAAGGCGGCACAATGAAAAACGATCCTATGAAAGTTAAGTACGCTGAAGGTGGTTCTATGCTTGTACCGCCTGAGATGGAAATGGAAGATGACGTTCCTGTTGATACTTATAGCAATATTCCAGAAGAAGACATGGAAGAAGTAAAAGCTTCACAACTTCCAGATGATGAAATGGAACAAGAGCATCTTCAGTATGTATTAAATGAAGCTCTTCCAGTAGAAGACCAAGAATATCTCATGGAACTGCTAGACACAGATGAGCGCTTAAGCGACATTTTTGATAAAGTCGTATCTATTGCAACAGAATTTTCTGGTTCTGGGGAAGTTGAAGGCCCCGGAACTGGAACATCAGATTCGATTCCCGCAAGGTTATCGGATGGTGAATTTGTTTTCACCAAGAAGGCCACCGATCAGTTAGGCGCTGATCAGCTACAAACTATGATGGACGAAGCTGAGAAAGCCTATGACGGCGGTTTAATGAAGAAAGCATTTGGCGGCATGGTAGATGATGCACCCACAGATAATAAAGGTGGTATGTATTCAGAAACCGGAGAGGAAGAAGAAATTAAAAAACAAATGATTTCTGCTAATCAAATGCCAAGTGTAAGATAACGATAAGGCTACCTCAAAACTTTTGAGCCCCTTATCACAATAAAAATCCAGAGGCCACCTTGGAGTATCGAGACCCTGTATTGTAAACGCGAACAGTACAGCCACCTTGAAAGACTGACAAGCCCCTAAAGGAGAGTGATAGAATGTTAGATGTTAATGATGATGTAAATGAACCACAAGCCAATCCGTACAACTCTAAAAAGTCTTGGCATACGCCAGACGCACCAAGTAAGGGAAGCGCAGATGGAATGTACTATGAAGAAGAATCTCAACCAAAGGCCACCCGTAGCCCGGCACCTAAAGAAGAGACTTCTGAAAAAGGAAGTTCTAATTATAAAAAGAGATATGATGATTTAAAGAAGCACTATGATCACCGTATTGCCGAATTTAAGCAACGAGAACTCGAACTCAAAGCAGCTGGTCAAGAGCAACAAGCTCCGTACACGCCGCCAAAAAGCGAAGAAGATCTCCAAACTTTTAGGACTCAATACCCAGATCTGTATGATACTGTAGAAACTGTAGCGCATTTAAAAAGCGCTGAGCAACTTGAAGCTCTTAAAACTAAGATGGCAATCATCGAAGAAAGAGAAGCTGCAATTGGTCGTAAAGAAGCAGAAGCTACATTGCGTTCACGACATCCTGATTTTGAGGACATTCGTGGAGACGAAAAGTTTCATGCGTGGGCTAAAGAACAACCTGAACAAATTCAGGATTGGATCTATAACAACCCTAATAATGTTCCACTGGCAATCAAAGCTATTGATCTTTATAAGATGGAAAATGGTTTAACTACAAAATCTAAACAGAAGACAGGAAAATCACAATCTACCCGATCAGCGGCTGACATGGTATCTACTAAAACAACAAATGTAGACACTAAAGAACCGAAGATTTGGTCACAACGGGAAATTGCTAAACTGTCTATGGTTCAGTTCGATAAATTTGAAAGTGAAATTGATCAGGCCATAATGGAAGGCAGGGTAGTACCTTAATTAATTGTCTTTTTTGGAGTAACATAACATGGCTTATAACGTAAGTGACGCAACATTTGAACAAGCAACCACCACCAACGGTAACTTCGCTAGTGACGGCGCAGGTCAAACTAACCAGTTTTTCCTTCCCTCAATCTTTTCTAAGAAGGTTCTTAACTTCTTTCGAAAGTCTTCTGTAGCTGAAGCTATTACTAACACTGACTATGCCGGTGAAATCTCTGCCTATGGCGATTCTGTAAAGATCATCAAAGAGCCAGAAATTACTGTCTATCAGTATGAGCGTGGTGCGGACGTAGCTCAAACTAAACTGACTGACGTAGAAACTACTTTGATTGTAGATGTGGCTAACGCATTTAAATTCAAAGTTGACGATATTGAAACTGCAATGTCTCACGTAAACTTTAAAGAAGTTGCATCTTCATCTGCTGCTTACGCTCTGCGTGATGCTTTTGATGCTGGTGTAATTGCTAAAATGTTTGCTGGTGTTTCTGCTGCTGCCCCTAACCACGTTCTGGGTACAGACAGTGCTACTAACCTTGGTGCTGGTGTATTTGATGGCGCTGGCGCTATCGACATCACTGGTGCTAACGATCCTCTTGATGTGATGGCTCACATGGCCCGTCTTCTTGACGAGCAGAACATCCCAGAAGAAGGTCGTTGGTTCCTAGCTCCACCTAGCTTCTACGAGCAACTCTCTCAGTCTAGCTCTAAGCTGATGTCTGTAGACTTTAATGCTGGTCAAGGTTCTATTCGCAACGGTCTGGTATCTTCAGGCAAGCTGCGTGGCTTTGACATGTACAAGTCTAACAACGTCCCCGGTACTAGCGCAGCAGCTGGTCAGATCCTCGCGGGTCACATTAGCTCTACTGCAACTGCACAGACTATCACCAGCACTGAAGTCCTTCGTGACCAAGATAGCTTTGGTGACATTTGTCGCGGTTTGCACGTCTATGGTGCTAAAGTATTGCGTCCTGATGCACTCGTATCAGCGTTCTACGAAATTGACTAAGCACTAGTCAAGAAAACGAGGGGTGTAAAAGCCCCTCTGTTTTTTAAAGGGAGAATAAAGGATGCCTCAGATAGGAAATGCTTCAAACAGAGTTAAGTTAAGAAACAATCAAAACAACAGAATATTTGGTGACACCGGAAGTTTTTACAAGCCAGAAAATAAAAAGAAGTTTGATGATAATTGGGATGCTATCTTTAAAAAGAAAGAAACAACAACTTCAAAAACTACACAGGCTAAATAAACATGTCAACATCCTACTTAGATTTAACCAACGAGCTTTTACGCGAACTGAATGAAGTTTCTCTAACAGCTGGTTCCTTTGCAACTTCGGTAGGAGTTCAGCAACATGTAAAAGATTCTATCAATCGTGCATACTTCGATATTATAACTGAAGAGCCGCAATGGCCTTTTTTATCTGTTGCCGGAAGCGGCGATGTAGATCCAATGTACGGCAATACTTATGTTGAAACAGTAGCTGGTACACGCTTTTATGAGCTGAAGCCCACAAGCGATAGCGTTACAACTGACTATGGATCTATTGACTGGGATAATTTTTATATTACAACAGTAGGTGTCGAAGGCGAGACAGCTCCTTTCATGGGAAGCAACTTGCGTTTTATGACTACCGAAGAATGGAAAGACTTTAGACGAGTCTCCGAAAATTTAGATGATGCTGATACTCAACAGTACGGTCAGCCCAACAGAGTTATTAGAAGTCCCGACAGTCGCAAGTTTGGACTAAGCCCTATCCCTGATAAGGCATACCGCGTGTGGTTTTATGCGTGGGCCCTTCCTACAAAACTAACTGCATACTCAGACACTCTAGTGTTTCCTGAGATGTACAGTTCAGTTCTTTTAGCTAAAGCACGATATTATATTTGGCAGTTCAAAGACAACCCACAAGCCGCTGCATTTGCGCTTGATGATTATAAAAAAGGTTTACGCAGTATGCGTTCAAATCTTATTGAGCCTTCGCCAACTTACATTAAAGACGACAGAATGAGATTCGTATAATATGGCAGCTTCCCAACCTTTTGGTATCTCATGCAAAGGAGGTTTAAATACTAACCTTAATCAGCTTGAGATGCTTGCCCAGCCCGGATTAGCTACAAAGCTTGTAAACTTTGAAGTCGATCCTGATGGTGGGTATCGCCGTGTAAATGGCTATACAGCTTTTGGCAGTACAAAGCCAAATGGAAATAATAAAATTTTAGGCCTTGAAGTTTACGCAGATGGCCTTATAGTATGTTCAGGCGATGGTATTTTCTTTAGTGTCGATGGAAATAGCTGGCTACAAATTAATAGAGCTTCAGTAGCCGTTAATGGGGATTCGTATTCAGAATTTATTGCAGAGCCTTTAGTAGCACGAACAAATCAAAAACAATCTACTTTTGCGCTGTATGAAGGCAATACTACTTACGGTCAGATTGTTATTTGTGACGGAGTAAACAAACCTTTTTACTTTCACATGGAAGGTACTGGAGGTTTAACTACTCGTACTTTTTTTGCAGAAGAAATTGTAGTTGATAATCAACATGCTCCTTCTACATGTGCTGTACATGATCACCACTTAGTAGTTGCTGGAGCTGATGCAGCTAAAGACACTATTTATTATAGTAAGAATTTTGTTCCTGAAGATTTTACAGGTACAGGATCAGGAGCTATTGCATTAGCTGATCAAGTAATTGGACTTAAAAGCTTTCGAGACGACTTGATTATCTTTTGTCGCAATAGCTTGCATAAGCTTATAAATATTAATGATCCTGCTTCTATCGCTATTGTGCCTATTACACAAAATGTAGGTTGTTTAAGTAATCATAGCATACAAGAAATTGGCGGCGACTTAGTATTTTTAAGTCCTGATGGTATTCGTTCTGTTGCTGGTACATCTCGTATTGGTGACGTTGAGTTAGGATCAGTAAGCCGACAGATACAGTCTATTACTTCAGACCTTGCTAAGTCAATTGATACGTACACAATAGCAAGTTCAGTATTAAGAAGCAAGTCACAGTACAGATTATTTTATACTGTAGAAGGAGAGTCTTCAAAAGTCTCTAAAGGAATTATAGGAACATTGGCTGCTAATGGTTTTGAGTGGTCAGAAACAAAAGGTATACAAGCTACAAGCTTTATGTCAGGTTTTGGTTTTAACGGTGTCGAAAAAGAATATCACGGAGATGCTGCAGGTTATGTTTATAACCATGACGAAGGAAATAGGTTTTACGAAAACGGCATAGCTTTTAATATTGAAGCACAATACGCAACACCTAACTATGACTTTGGAGACATCGGAACTAGAAAGACTTTACATTACGCAAAGATTTCTATTACGCCTGAAGGCGAAGTTCAACCAATACTCAGAGTGCGTTACGACTACGAAGATACCGCAATACCGCAGCCAGCAGATTATGTTTTAGATGCTGTTCCGCTCCCTGCAATCTTTGGAGTCTCAGTGTTTGGAACAGCTATTTTTGGAGCAAGTAATGACCCAATGCTTCGACAAGCTATACAAGGCAGTGGACATTCTTGCAGCTTTAGAATTAGTAGTACAGACCAGAACGCACCATACGCAATTAACGGCATATACATAAATTACGTCCCAGCAGGCAGGAGATAACCCAGATGGCAGGAACAAGTTATACACGACAAAGTAGCCTCACAGACGGCGACACTATTACAGCATCACTGTTCAATGATGAATACAACCAACTGGTAAATGCTTTTGCGTATGCTGCGGCAGGTACAACTGGACACCAACATGACGGTGGA
>Ga0208134_1001858_pt1 | contig 11738 bp, 12 predicted proteins | sample VirMetDEL_Mar_31_FD_184515 | JGI IMG/M metagenome (GOLD analysis project Ga0208134, IMG submission 184515) | Aqueous microbial communities from the Delaware River and Bay under freshwater to marine salinity gradient to study organic matter... | ecosystem: Environmental > Aquatic > Marine >... | reverse complement strand
CAATCTGTTCTGGTTAGATACATGACCCTTATCTTTGCAGAATGTCAGGAAATGTGCATCTGCATCTCTTACTTTGATGCTTTTATTACTAACCCAGTACCGCCAATCCTGTTCTAATGCTCTTATATCCCAACCAACTGCAAGAGTTCGTGCTTTGTCGTAAGTATCTGGATCAAGTTGTGGCAGGGCATTAGTATTAAGGGTGGGTTTCGTATTGGCTAGTGGCCTCACAACTAACAGATCTCCTTCTAATACAAATGAGTAGTCTGGGATGTAAGGATCATCAGCATTATCTCTCACGACATTTGTAATCATCCGTTTGAACTCTTTAAGACTAGAAGTAGAACCTGTTTTGTTTGCAAGAGTATCCAGATAGATTGTCCATTTGGGCTGCTTACCACAGTGCTTTCGTGCAAGTTCATATAGTCTACGTTCAATAGGTTTCCTCAGTTGGAAGTATTTCCTATCCAATGTTAGAACGTTGTTGTTTTCTATAGCGTCAAATATCCAATCACTTAATGTAATCTCTATTTCCTGCATCCTACCATCTCTTGTCTCACGAACTACGTCAGCACGATCTATGATACCAAACACTGAAAACTTTTCTCTACCACCTTGTTTGATATTTGTTTCTATCTGAGTGCCTTGAAGTCTGCTTAGAGCATCCTTGAGAAGTTTATATCCACGTCCTTGCTTGGGTCTATTGGTGGCTTGTAAAAGCTCTGCAGCATTTAGTTTCAACTTACGATGAACTTCACGTCCTTCGTTCAATGCTGCCATACATTGACTGATACAGTAGATCAGGATGTCACGATCAAATACTGTGGCTAGTCCTTTTATGGATGGATTGATCTTTATAAAGTTATCACCATGATGGTACTCTCTAGGCTTCATATCTGGCTTAGTTGATAGACTAAAAATAGGATGTTCCATACTGCCCATATCACCCTTTGGTGCAGCATCTACAATATCACAGACGAACAAGTCCTGTTGTGGATGACGGTCTGGTAATAAATGGTTTCTTCTTTTGTTCATATCAGTACATTAGGAATCAAACTTTGGTACTTCACACACTGACAGGCGTATAGATTCTTTGCAAGTTCATTGGTACTTCACACACTAACTATTGGTACATTACACACCTATCATTGGTACATTGCACACCACCTAACTAATAACATAGTTATTTATCAGTATCTTATATGTACGATTCAAGATCGTAACTCCTATATAACTCTTATATAACTACTGCAGCACTTACCTTGCCAAGGTAAATGTCCTGAACTGTGGGGCTATGACCTTCAGGTTATGAGCCTGACGATCTAATCTATGACCATTTGATTAACAGTTGCAGGATAAGGAGTTCACTACGTTCACGCTATGAATAGGTTAAAGTGAAATCCGTTGCTCATATCTTAAGACCTGTTTCCCATGCCACAGACCACCTCTACTTGTTTGTATTTTTAACTTATTCATTTCATCAGCAATAAAGTGATAGGACTTATTAGATTTCCTAAAACTCTTAATAATATTTATTACTCGTTTAGCGTTGGCATCTGCTACCTTTTTAACAGCATCATGTCTCTTCTGTGCTTCTGGTCTAGCACCACCAAATATAACCCCACGCTCTTTAGCTGCAGCCATTGCAGATTTAGTACGCAGTGAAATGAAATCTCGTTCTTGTTCTGCTAGGGCAGCGTAGATATGCAAAGAAAACTTATCAGCGTTTGGCATTGAAGCTACGATGAAATCACAGCGTTTAATCAATCCTGCTATTTGCTCAACATCTCTACTGATCCTATCCAGTTTTGCTACAAGAATAGTTGCACCTGTCTTTGCTGATAACTCTATAGCCTCTGATAGTTTTGGTCTGTTTACTTTTGTTCCACTGGCTACGTCACACAGATCAGCTATTACTTCATAAGGTTCTTGGGCATAGTTTTCTAAATACAAGTTGATGTCTCGTTGCTGTGCTTCAAGTCCAAGACCGCTGTCACCTTGTCTCTTGGTGCTAACCCTTGTGTAAATAATATACTGTTTCACCTTACACCTCCTTAGACTTGTTGACCCGACCCTTAGGAGAGGTCTGGTTTTAGCCATAAGAGATGTTGTGGCTCTAGTCAAGGGTGGGTCACCTGACACAAGTGGGTGGTAAATACCCTACAAGTGCCATGTGGGTATAGGGTAGTACCGTTTATGACCCTGCCCTGAGATGTGTATTTATAAACAGTAAACTGGGTATGGGTATATGAGATCGTCACCCACTCGTTGTCAGGATAATTGTCAACGTCCTAGATTTCTGTGGTGTAAGAGGTTGTAAGGTTTGCCGTAAAGCTTTCCTGTTTTAAGGTGGGTGGGCAGGACACTGGCATGGGGTGGGATATAGTATACTCAGCCAAGGACATAGATCAGCTTTTTATATGGGAGACTTTAATCTTACTCCGTCTACGTCTGGGATGAAACTGTGGTGGTACTTTTTTATAGGATGTATTCACTCTTGGTTTTGGATCATCGTCAGGTATGTAGATTGAGCGTGGTGCTGCAGCATATGGTGGTTGCTCTGTTGCTTCAGTAGCTTTTACGGATGGAGTCTTCATATTACTTTTAGCTTCTTGAGTATTGCTGTCTGTATTTGTTCTGCTTTTACATCAGTATCCTTTACAACACGCTCTGGTAGTTCATTGGCATAAGCATCTAATGTTTCTTGCTGCACTCTATCTCGCTCTGCTTGACGATTGTCTGGTAGATTTTGCGGCTCTGCGTCCTCCAATACCTCTGCCACCAGTGTTCTGATACCTGTATTCATTTTAGGGTACATGTAATCTACTGTTACTTGATAAGGCTCGTTCTTCCCAAAGGAGTTAGACAGCTTCACAAACTGGGCTGTCTGTAAAACTGTATTCAGTTCTCTCTCATTTAAATCGTTTAATCTCTGTTCTAGTGATCTTGATCCACCAGTACGCTTTCCAAATGCTTTGCGTGTCTGTGATAGAATATCATCTTTAGATGCAGTCGGTGATGCTAGTCCTCGTTTATTCATTTTGATTTCCTTGTTAATGTCTGATGCTTCAACCACGCTGTGGCTAAAACTTGGTACTATTCGTTAAATGGGATTGGGCTACTGATAAGGATCTTTTGTTTTCTATCAGTAATAATAGGTTAACCCATTGAAAGTAATAGGTTATCTATGTTTTTGTATACCACTATGACTATGCAGCCAGTGGTTGGTCTAGGTATGTGGTCAGGATATTGCCAAGATACAAACGTCCATCAGCCCTATTGGTTCTGGATATTAGTAAATCTTGTTCAACCATATTATCTAAGTAGCCTACAACCTTTGTAGAGTGTCCAAGGTCATAAATGGTTTGCGCTCTGCGTGTCGTAACATCTACTGAAGTGTTGGCTTCATGTGCAATTACTAACGCTGCAGCTACATTGGTATGAATACCACCATTTAGTTTAGATCGTTTAAATGGAACAGCCCCAGTAGTTCTAAGGATGTCCAGTATCAGACCTGTTCTATCGTGGAAGTAAGGATCATTTTCTAATAGTTTAGACTTTGCGCTATCTAAAAGTTTGAACAGGTTCATTACACATTCTCCTGTATTAAATCAAAGAACTTAATGCCCAGTTTTCTGTGGTTGTAATACATATCACGATAAGTATTTAGCTGATGATATTTCTCAGGGTTAGTCTTCTTCAATAGTCTGTAGTAGGACAGATTCCTTGTGTCGGCATTAGTCATAATGCGGTACTCCTTGGATTGGTGCTGATGATAGTACAGGCTCTTTTATGGGGCTATGGTGGCCTGTATTTCTATAAGGTAGTTATACCATATTTTCACTGAAAAGTGAATCCCATAAATGTATAAAGTCTCCTTGGACAGGGTGTAAACTCTGGTGTTAAGTGTACCGTTAAGCCTCTTAACAGTGGACTAGCTAAGATACTGTAAGGAAACATTAAATATAAAAACGTTCCTTATACGCATAGGTAGCATACCTAAATACACTAATATTAACTTAACCATTATAACTACCATGTAGTCTAACCTTATCCTTATTTAACTCTTCTATTGAAACAGGAACAATTATTGAAACTTGTTGTCTATTATTGGATTTACAATGATTTAAAATATACTCGTTTATCGTCTTACGATATGTTTCTACACCAATATCTTTATTACTCTTTTTAATTATTAAACAATCATGCATTGGATAAGCCACAACACCTAAGTCCATTAATGCTGTTAATGTAGCAGACATTATTTCAGCTTCGTGAAACGATACAAACCCACTACCATTTAAATAGTTTGGATCTAATAGACTTAAGGCAGGAACAGATCGTATTAGTTGGTTGCGATACCACCCATACTCGTCAAACTTATTACTGAATACTAAATCACCTGTAGCTGCAGGAGCTTTCTTATCAGGATTTCCAGTACCTATTATCTCTACTGCCACCTGTTTCAACTTCTTACGTTTTAAATCGTCTGGTTGATCAAGTCCTTTTAAGTTTTCATTAGATGCAATGATGTCTGTGTAGAGGTCTGTCCAAGTTTTACCTACCTCCATCTTCATACCCATTAAAGCTGAGAACAGTGTGGGCTGTGATGCATTGATATCTACTTCAACAATCTCTTCACCATCAATCTTAGACTGTAATCTGAACTGAGTACTAAAGTTTGAGTAGCTAGAATAGTATCTACCACCGCTATCCATAGCTCCATCATGGTAAATCCTCGTTGCACAGCTTGTATATTGTTGAGCATGATTTCCTAGAGGTGGTAATGCTAGTGGATGCTGTCTCCAGAAGGTGTTAAGGCTTTTCACTTGTTTACTGGCAATACGGTAATCCTTACCAAACACTTCTATTGTCTTCCTCAAGGGCATCCTTGGCTTACGTAGACCCTGTTCCTTACGCTTTATCTTAGAAGCAACTGACTCAAACTTGCCAACAAGGACTGTAGGTCTACCAACCTCTATCCACTCTGCATCTGTGAAGCCCTCAAGATTGTACAGACTATCTTCTATGGTGTAGAGAGCTTGTATTCCTACCCACTGCAGCACTTCATCTTCATCTTCCCAGAAATGTCTCTGTCCAGAGTTTGGTACTTGAGTGATGTATCCTGCTTCAAGTAAATCATTCCTGACGTTCTCAATAATAGAAGCACCAACAGAAGGAAACTCACTCCAGTTAGTTCTGGTTTTAGGAATAGAAATAACTCCGTTGTCTTTCCATGAAACAGTTTGAGCTAGTGCAAGAAAAGAAGAGACAACTATTTTATACTTATCAAATCTTGTAGTGGATGTTGGTACATTTGGTAGAGAGTTTAATACAAGTTCAAGTATCCTGACAGCAGTATTATTGTATGTTTCCCACACAGGCTTAAAGGGTACTGCCTCAGTTTCTATACCTATAAAGTTTACTACGTTTGGTTTACTGTCCATATGATATATTTTATTAATGTTAATTATTACTATGATAATATTTTATGTATAAAGTTTACACCTAATATTACGATCTCTTACCCTAAAAATAATAGCTCTCAGGAGGCTTTATATTAGCTCTCAGGTATGTTGGGTTATCTCAGTCCATTAACCCTACTCAGTGACGCTCTCAGAGCCTCTCAGATAGCATCTCACAGCAGTTTATTTACCTCTTAGTCTACCCCAAAAACCTCTGGGCCTCTTGTCCTCTAATAAGGCCATAAACTTAGACCTATCTTCACGAGCATCTTGGACAGCTTGGTCACGTTCCTGTTCCAGTTTCATCATCCTACGTTCCATGTCCTGCAGTTTCTCCTCAAGAAACTTCTTCTCTATTTCTGCTACTGCATTACCCATATCTTTAGTCAGTACTAGTGGGTCTGATTTCTCCTCTGACTTAGCAGGATACACCCTCAATAGTTCTGATACCTCTATTTGGAACACTCCATCTTTGCCCTTCTTGCCTGAGATACGTCCATCCTTAACGGCTTTGGATATTGTGGGCTTGGATTTGCCTGTCATCTTGGATGCTTGACCCAGTGTTAGCATTTTAGCCATGTAAACCTCTGTGTAAGTGATCGTAAAGCCACTGTAAAAGTTTACTGTTAACGTGTAAAGAGTCTAGATTAGTCTGTTTTGGTTAGCCACGTGACCTTTGTCCTTACAAAACTTTAGGAAATGAGCATCAACATCACGTACTTTAATCTTTTTATCCATGACCCAAGTTCTCCACTCAGTCTCAAGGACTCTAATATCCCAACCCACTGCAAACGTCCTGCCTTGTTCGTATGTATCTGGGTCTAGCTGTGGCAGTGTGGCTGTATCAAAGATGGGTTTAGCTTTAGCCAATGGTCTTACGACTAGCAAATCACCTTCAAGTACAAATGAGTAATCTGGGATGTAAGGATCATCAGCATTATCTCGTACAACATTTGAAATCATACGCCTAAACTCTTTGAGGCTTGAGGTTGAACCTGTCTTATTTGCGAGAGTGTCTAGATAGATTGTCCACTTAGGCTGCTTACCACAATGCTTTCGTGCAAGTTCATACAATCGTCTCTCAATGGGCTTCCTGAGTTTGAAGTAAGTAGGGTGTAGAGTTAGTACATTATTATTTTCAATAGCATCAAATATCCAATCACTTAATGTAATCTCTATTTCCTGCATCCTGCCATCTCTTGTCTCACGAACTACATCAGCACGATCTATGATGCCAAATACTGAAAACTTTTCTTTACCACCTTGCTTGATATTAGTTTCTATCTGAGTGCCTTGAAGTCTGCTTAGAGCATCCTTGAGAAGTTTATATCCACGTCCTTGCTTGGGTCTATTGGTGGCTTGTAAAAGTTCTGCAGCATTTAGTTTAAGTTTACGTTGAACCTCACGTCCTTCGTTCAATGCTGCCATACATTGGCTGATACAATAGATTAGGATGTCACGATCAAATACAGTGGCTAGTCCTTTTATGGATGGATTGATCTTTATAAAGTTATCACCATGATGATATTCTCTAGGCTTCATATCTGGCTTAGTGGACAGACTAAAAATAGGGTGTTCCATTGAACCCATATCACCCTTTGGGGCTGCATCTACAATATCACAGACGAACAAGTCCTGTTGTGGATGTCGGTCTGGTAATAAATGATTTCGTCTTTTAGCCATATCACTATTATTAGGAATCAAACTTTGGTACTTCACACACTGACAGGAGCTTAGATTCATTGCAAGTTCATTGGTACTTTACCCACCTATTATTGGTACTTTACCCACCTATCATTGGTACTTTGCACACCACCTAACTAAGAACATAGTTAAGACTCAATAGCTTACATGGCAGATTCAAGATCGTAACTCTTTATTAACTCTTATATAACTACTGCAGCCTTTACCTTGCCAAGGTAAATGTCCTGAACTGTGGGGCTGTGACCTTCAGGTTATGAGCCTGACGATCTAAACTACGACCTATTGATTAACAGTTCATAAGGAGTGGGCTACGCCCACAGCATTGAATAGGTTAAAGTGAAATCCTTTTCTCATAATTATGAACAGTGCTTTGATGCCATCTGCCACCTTTAGAAGTTTTAACTCCAAGGTCATTTAAAACTTTAGCTATCTCTCTCAAAGACTTTCCAAGCTTTCTGCTATCTTCAATTATTGGCTTTACCCTTTTTGCATTTTCATTGGCTAGTTTTATAACAGCCCTATGCCTTGCTTCAGCTTCAGGTCTAGCTCCACCTAATATTACACCACGTGCTTTTGCTGCAGCTAATGCAGCTTTGGTTCTGGTACTTATGAAATCACGTTCTTGTTCTGCGAGGGCTGCATAGATGTGGAGCATAAACTTATCTGCGTTTGGGAACTGGGCAACTTTGAAATCAACACGTTTAATTAATCCTGCTATAAACTCTACATCACGACTAATCCTATCCAACTTAGAAACGAGTATGGTTGCTTTAGTTTCTTTAGATAGCTCTATGGCTTCTGTGAGTTGTGGTCTGTCTGATTTAGCTCCACTAGCTACATCTGAAAACTCAGCTATTACCTCGTAAGGTTCTTGAGCATAGTTATCCAAGTAAATATTAATATCACGTTCTTGGGCTTCTAATCCTAATCCAGAATCTCCTTGAGATTTAGTACTCACCCTTACGTATTTTATAAACTGTTTCATCTTACACCACCTGAGACTTGCTGACCTGACCCTTAGGAGAGGTCTGGTTTTAGCCTTACCTTAACTATGTCCATTACGTCAAGGGTGGTTCACCTTGTACACTATTAGGTCTATGAGGGCCACAAGTGCCTAGGCCATAGGGTACGTTACTGTTTATGATGCTGACCTGAGAACTGCTTTTTAAATCAGTAAACTGGGTATGGGTATATGAGATCGTCACCCACTCTTTGTCAGGATAATTGTCAACGTCCTAGTTTTCTGTGGTGTAAGAGATCGTAAATCTTAACTGGCAAGGGTGTTAATTTAAGAGGGTGCGGCATGGCCACCACTGGGGTGGCATACGTATTATATATGTAGATTGACACAGATTGGCTCTTAATATGGGAGACTTAAATCTTCTTACGTGTACGCCTTGGTATAAATGCTTTTGGTACTTTATTGTAGGCTGTGTTTACAACTGGCTTACTATCATCGTGAGGAATATTTCTTAATGGAGGTGCTTTGGCATATGGAGGTTTGCCAAGACTTTCAGTAGCCTTAACTGCCTCAAGTTCTTTTTTAACAATCTGTCCTATTACATCTTTTGGTCTGCGTTTTAAAAAGGGTGTTTTCATTTTAGTCCTGCCTTGCTCATTTCTGCAGCATAGCCATCTAGAACTTTATCTATAACATCGTCACGTTCTTGCATCTTCTTTTGCTTATACTCAGCCCCACTACCTCTAGGTGCAGCATCTTCTAATATTTTAGTAATCAAAGATGTGTACTCATATTTCATGTTTGGGTACATTTTCTGGACGATGGCAGAGTATGGTTGGTCATCTTTGTGAAACGAGGAAGCCATCTTTACCATCTGGGCAGTCTGTAAAACTATCTGAAGCTCGTTGTCTTTTAGAGACTCCATTTGTTGTGACAGTGTTCGTGGCTCTCGCCTTTGGTCACCAAATGCTCTGCGTGTGGCAGCTAATAGATCGTTCTCTTTATTGATGGGTGATGCTAATCCTGGCTTCTTCATTGTTATATTTCCTTGTGTATGAAGTTCTACTCACCACTGGTTCTGCCAAATATTGGCACTAAAGGTTCGTGAGTATTATTTTACTGATAAGGAGATTTTGTTCCTAAACAGTGAGAGTGGGCTAACCCCATGAAATCACAGGATTAGCCCCAGTTTTGTAAACCACTTTATGGGTAAGGATTGCTAAGTGGTTTAGGCAGCTACTGGATGATCAAGATAAGTGGTAAGGATTTCACCTAAATACAAACGTCCATCTGCCTTGTTGGTTTGGGAAATCAAAAGTTCCTGTTTTACCATGTTGTCTAGGTAATCCAGAATCTTGGTTGAGTACCCAAGCTCATGCAGGGTTTGTGATCTACGTGTTGTTACATCAATAGATGACCCTGCCTCGTATGCTGCCACGATTGCAGCAGCTACCTGTTTATGAAGTCCACCATTTAGCTGTGATCTCTTAAATGGGATTGCACCTTTTGATCTGAGTATTGCTAAAGTTAAATCTGTTCTCTCATTAAAAAATGGATCGTTAATACTCAGTCTATCTTTGGCACTGTTGATCAGTTTAAGAAAGTTCATCGTGGTTGGTCCTGCATCAGGTCAAAGAACTGACTGCCCAACTTCTTCTGCCAGAGGAACATATCTCTGTAGGTATCCAACTGGTGATATTGGTCTGGGTTGGTTCTTCGTAGCATCCTAAAATAGGACAGGTTTTTGGTCTGATTAACCATTTGGTATCTCCTTGTGATGGAAGTCGCATAGGCCAATATGATGTGGTGAGAGTGGCCTTTGTTTTGCTCTCTTAGTTATACCACATTTTGCTTAAAAAGTGAATCCCATAAATGCTTTAAATCTCCTGTAAACAGGGTGGAAAGAGGTGTTAAATATTTATTGGCAGTGGATGGTGTAAACTACTGTATGGAAACATTAAATATAAAAACGTCTGCTATATGCATAGGTAGCATACCTATAATCTCTAATATTATTTAACTATAAGTATAACTACCTTGTAGTCTAACCTTACTCTTATTTAACTCTTCTATTGAAACAGGAACAATTATTGAAATCTGTTGTCTATTATTAGATTTACAATGACTTAAAATATACTCGTTTATCGTCTTACGATATGTTTCTACACCAATATCTTTATTACTCTTTTTAATTATTAAACAATCATGCATTGGATAAGCTACAACACCTAAGTCCATTAATGCTTTTAATGTAGCAGCCATGATTTCAGCTTCGTGAAAAGATACATACCCACTACCATTATAATAGTTTTGATTTAATAGATTTAATGCAGGAACTGATTTCATTAGTTGGTTACGATACCATCCATATTCATCAGGCTCTTTACTGAATATTAAATCACCTGTAGCTGCAGGAGCTATCTTAGTAGGATTTCCACTACCTATTATTTCTACTGCCACCTGTTTTAACTTCTTACGTTTTAAATCGTCTGGTTCATCAAGCCTTTTTAATTTTGCATTAGATGCAATGATGTTTGTGTAGAGGTCTGTCCAAGTTTCACCCACCTCCATCTCCATACCCATTAAAGAAGAAAACAATGTGGGCTGTGATGCGTTAATATCTATTTCAACAATCTCTTCACCATCTATTTTAGACTGTAATCTGAACTGCGTATTAAAGTTTGTGTAGCTAGAGTAGTACCTACCACCAGAGTCCATAGCTCCATCATGGTAAATCCTCGTTGCACAGCTTGTATATTGTTGAGCATGATTTCCTAGAGGTGGTAAAGCTAGTGGATGCTGTCTCCAGAAGGTGTTAAGGCTTTTCACATCTTTACTGGCAACACTGTAAGCCCTACCAAAGGTACTCTTAACCTTCTTTAGGTTCATCTTAGGCTTACGTAGACCCTGTTCCTGACGCATTTTCTTAGAAGCAAATGACTCAAACTTGCTAACGAGGACTGTTGGCCTACCAACTTCAATCCACTCTGCATCTGTGAAGCCCTCAAGATTGTACAAACTCTCACTGAGGGTATAGAGAGCTTGGATTCCCACCCACTGCAGCTTACCATCATCATCTTTATAGAAATGTCTTTGACCTGATCTAGCAACTTGGGTGATGAACTGAGCCTCCTCAAGCTCCTGTCTTACGTACTCCATCATAGTAGCCCCAACACTGGGATACTCACTCCAGTGATCTCTATGCTTGGGTATGGTCAAAGCTCCATTTTCTCTCCAAGAGACTGTTTGAGCTATTGCAAGAAACGAACCTACTACCATTTTATATTTATCAAATCTTGATGGTGTTGTTGGCACGTGTGGAAGAGATTTAATTACTGTATCAAGTAGTGTAATTGCTGTTTGATTGTATGGTTGCCACACTGGTTTAAATGGCACGACATCAAACTCACTACCTGTAAAATCTGCTATGTTTGGTTTACTATCCATACGTTCTTTTTTTATCAATATAATATATGGTTCTGTATTTCTTTACGTGTAAGGTTTACACCTAGTTTTACAAATCATTACACCTCTTTTAAACCCCAAGATTAAAGCCCTCAGGAGGCTTTATATTAGCTCTCAGGTATGTTGGGCTATCTCAGTTCATT
>Ga0208134_1001857_pt1 | contig 11738 bp, 10 predicted proteins | sample VirMetDEL_Mar_31_FD_184515 | JGI IMG/M metagenome (GOLD analysis project Ga0208134, IMG submission 184515) | Aqueous microbial communities from the Delaware River and Bay under freshwater to marine salinity gradient to study organic matter... | ecosystem: Environmental > Aquatic > Marine >... | reverse complement strand
CCACGCGTCGGACTGATAGGAATTATTTTTGTTTTTTTCCTTACCAGTAAATGTTATCTTTAACGGCGTCCCTTGCTTGTAATTCATCCGATCGAATAACCCGACCAACCTTGCCGAACTGTTCGCTATTTTAGACACCTCACCATCCGGTAATTGCTCCCACAGGTGTACAGTCGGCAATATTTTTTCCTCGCCGCTCTCGTTGTCTTGAATTTTATCGATCGTCATTGAATCAAAAAACACCAACTTAGTCTCGCCGACCTCTGTTGGCGACCAATATTCCGAATTGTCACTTACTTGACTAACTTCTAAATCGGCTAGATTTAATTTGGGCAAATTTGCAGGGTTAAATACTTGCACGCCGCCTCTGTCTTTAATTGTAATCTCACTCATAGTATTAATTATATTTAAAAATTATAGAATTACTTTAAAATAGAGTCGGCTATAACCATCTAGCCGACTCTAGTGTTAACTACTTTTAGTTAACGTCCGCGTCCTCTTTTGGCTTTATACACACAATTGACATATTAATTGTTTTCAACCAATTTGTAAGCGGAATTATTTTTACATTTTTTATTGATATAGTCAGAGAAAAGACGGTCAGACATTTCGTCGTCGTCTAAAAGTTCTTGAAATGTAATTGAATGATAGGTACTGACGAACTCGCCGTTTTTTAAGTCATTTTCAATCCAAGACAAATGACCATTCATATCCGCGAACTCGTATACCGAATTATAATTAGGCGTTAATACAATAGTAGTATCGTATTCTGTCTGGTAGCATATAATAATCCTAGATTCGCTTGGGGTCACCTTAAAATTGACGTTTTTAAAATTAGCCATAATTAGAGATTTTAGTTTTTAAATAAATGTCGGCGCCTCTGCGTCCGCTGCAAATATACACTTTGTTTTTAATTCTCTCAATAAAAATACAAAGCAAATACTATTTTAACATATAATTAACTTTTACGTGCCATAATCATCCTGACAAGATCGAACATTAACTTCCCTAATACAACCCACCTATTGAATTGATACCACTTGATTTTTTTGTAAGCGCCGTTAGGGAATAGCACTAAAGTTGCTTTCGTTAGTATATTAAACACGCACACAATTATACTATCGCGCTCCAAGTCGCCGATCTTATCTAGTGACCTGATTTTGTCTTGATAATCGATTAATTTCATATAGTATCTAGATTAAATGGTTTATATCCGTTGCCGTTAGTATATAAAGTTGTTCTCTGCTTATTTTTCATTTCGTCTGTGCTGAAACTGATATGTACCCATTTTGGCGATCTTTGCCCACTTGGAGTTAATTCATCTTCGTATTCCCAAATCAACTTGTAGTAATCCATATTTCGTAATATATATAGAAAAATGTCTCTATTGTATACGTTGTGGACTTGTGAATAGGTGTCATCTATATCTATCGCCGCGACATCATTGTTCACCATATGATCCGATGTTCGCGAGCCACCTATTGCTTTGTTCAATTTCTTAGACCTAAAGAAACTATTTATCTTCAATGGCACGCCCATATTAAGCCGCAATGGCTGAAAGAAATTCCTTGCTAAATGTTTAATAATAATCATTTGCTTAAAATTAGGAACATTATTTATATTCCTACGAACTGCCGTCTGTGACCTTACGACCTCGCTATAAGATATGTTAGTTGATATTCTACTTGTCATTCGTTATTTATTGTGACCTCTGTTAAACTCTACTAATACGTCTACATACTTAGCATTTTCTGAACTGTGAAAATCTACTTTATGCTTTGTATTAGCGAAAAAAGTATATGACTTATCTTGTTTTAGTAACTGTCTATTATTGATAACAACGCTACCATTCATCGGAGTAATCGTTTCCTTGCAATCGTGCGAGTGATAATGATACCCGTTTCCCTCAAAAATCCGCGTTAAAAAAATTAACTGTCCAGCGCTTTTAGTTTCGTATCGCTTATACCATACGCTATTAATTAATTTTTTTTCTTGCGTTTCTTGTTTTGAAAAATGCAAACAATTCCAAACGCCTACTTTTACTTTTTCCAAATCGTCATATTTAACTTTTTCGCCGTCGCACAAATTAAATAATCGTTTTAAATCGTCAATCATTTCTTGTAATATTTTTTATATAAATAACCGCTTCACCTAATTTTAAGGTAAAATCGTTTATTGTATTTAATGTGTTTTGCTGAATACTTTTCGCTTCTTCACCATTCGATCTGATGTCGTTTTTGTGTTCATCGTTTATCTTTTGAATCTGCTTATCTTGTCTCTCCACTTTTACCCAAAGGTGAAAAGACAGAACACATAAAATCGGCACTGCCCCAAACTTGATAGCGTAGTCTATAATTTCCAATTGCACATAATTTAATGCGTTAAAGAAAAACAGACCGACGTAAAGGATTGCCGGTCTGTCGATTTCATTTTTTACTTAATAGGTTCGTCAACTATATGACGTTCTGGATTCTTAATGAACCCATATACAGTTAACGCGAAACCTACAATTGTTTGAATTGCCGCCCAAATTCCATCCAAGTTTTGATTTACATAACTAAAAATGTCGACAAAGTTATCTAGTCCAAACAAAGTTAAAACTGTTCCTAGTGCCGTTAAAATGTGTCTAAGTGCTGACTTTTTCATATTACTATTTTTAATGATTAAAAAATTATTGTTGATCCCTGATTATTATTCTGCGTTCTACCTTCCTTTTCATTTTTTTAAAACTTTTCAATTCTTCTTGTAACTGAATAATCATATCGTCAATGTGAATTAAGTTTTCATCTAAACTTGTGTTAATTCTGTCGTAGACAATTGTCAAGCTATCTTTCAAAAATACTGCGTCTGTTTCTGCCATCGGTTTATATAACGATGTGCGTGTTATGTCGTCGTCATATTCAACTATTCTAACTTTACTTTCATCGCCAGACCCTACGATCGATATCGCATACTGAGCCGTAGATGTAAAACTAAACGCCGCTAAAAAAATTATTAAAATTACTTTCATTTGTTAAAATATTTATTGATTAATTGATTCTATTTAAAATAAGCCTTACATCATTGTATGTATAGTCAGCGTCCGTTGTACTGTCTAACTCTAAAGATATAGCATCGTTCGCCGATAGGTTCAAATGATACGTATAAGCAATAGCTGAATTTACGTCCGCCGCTTTTATTTTTACAGACCTATCTAGTGTACCATTTATTAAAATATTAACAGACAATATTTCGTCGGCCGTATAGCTACCAATATTACCAGAAAAAGACACCTCCCAAATCCCAGCATTAGTAACCTCGATATCTTCGCCAGTTGTTATATCTGTGTTAGTATTAATATCTGATCCGAATACCGCATTAAATAAAACTTGTGTCGCCGCCGTAGATGATATAGTATTCAATCCAGTTTCAGCACCACCGTAACCAGTAGCGATTAAATCTGTTTCTACGATATGACCATCAGCATCGAACGCAGCATTTTTTGTAGCTGCGCCAACAATCCGATCTGAGATTGCCAACGACCCAGTAATCTCCACTTCCTCAGTAACAAAATCACCAAAAATTAAGGGTTGGTCTTGATACATCCCGATCGCTAATTTATAATGTCCTGCGGCATCTGTTCCATCTGTATATCCTTGACGATAACCTAACAATATCGAATTGTGCAAATTGGCTAATTCCCCATATCCATTCTCATAACCTATCATAATTGATTGTCTAAGTGACCCCGTGCAATTATATCCGTTCCTAAACCCATGAATGAACGCAGATTCCATATTCCCACCGACATAAGCGTTCTGGTAACCGCTTAAAAAAGTGTAATCTAAATCAGCAGTTGTGGAGTTAGCCGCATTAAAATAACCTACCGCAAAACTATAATCTGAATCTAATGCTTTTTCTGCGTTATTTCTTCCGACCATAAAGTTATGCGTCATGTCCGCAGTCGTTGTCGATAAATTTCTATCTCCAGCCAAAAATGAATATGTAATAGAACTGGCATCCGCTGCGTTCCTATAGCCACTCATAAAATTATACCCAACAGATGTGGCATCTTGTGCATTGTAAGCACCGTTATAAAACTCATAGTAGGAGTTACCAGTGTTACTATATGCATTGTTTAGCCCAAACGCAGTACTGCCGTAAATACCTGAATTAGTGTTGTAATAGTTACTGTGACCGCTGATTGTAGCATAGGTGAGAGTAGCCGTCCCAACATAGCCGTTCCTAAACCCATTGATAAAAGAATAATCTGCATCCGTCGCAGATGGAAAGTTCTGAAGACCATTTGCAAAAAGATAAACCGATGGAGTAGTCATATTCTTAAAGTTATCTAACCCATTAGAAAACGTATAATTCAGACTTGTCGAACTTTTAAAATTACCTTGCCCTGCCGAAAAATTATAATTGCCGCTAGTTATTGCCGCCAAATTGTCTATCCCGAAATTAGTATTAGCTAACCCGCTATCTTTTGGAAATTCTTGTGTAAAAACTCCATTCATAGCTAATGAGTTCTCAACTTCTACTCCGCCTGCCCTATTAAATGCCATTAAGTCGAATAATGATGGCGAACCAGTTGTGGCGTTGTTAGATTCTAAGTGTAATTTGTTCCCAATGCCGTCTAACCTAAATCTAAATCCATAGGAAAAAGCGGCACTACTATTTTCGACAAAGTTAATTTCTGCCGCTTGTTCTACATTCCCACTCCTTCCTAAAAATAAACTTGCGCCGTCTGTTCCATTTGTGTTTGTTAATATCGTCTGACCATCTATGTGTAACTTTGCTTGCGGATTAGTATTCCCGATACCAACATCACCATCCATATAAACTGCGTCTAATGGATCAGTACCATCTACGAATTTACCATCAGCCGTAGTCAAATCTACTTCAACTATCTGACCGTTAGCGTCAAAAGCCGCTGACTTTGTAGCTGCGCCTCCGATTCGGTCTGATATTCTTACATCACCAGCTACATCTAGTTTGGCTGCTGGTGTGTCTGTTCCGATTCCAACATTCCCACTATTGATAATTTTAAATAAACTACTATTTGACCCGTTTTGTCTTATCGCAAACTGATCAAAAGAACTTAATCCATTATAATCTAATTCTATGTTAAATTCTTGCCCATATGTACCACCTTGATTAAATGCAACCCCCGACCCTCCGTAATCTAATTCTATGACTGCATTTTCTGTTGAATTAAACTTTGACAACTTCAATAATTGATTAGATGTAGTACTAGCAATTTCTAGTTTAGCACTAGGTGTATTCGTTCCGATACCTACATCACCATCCATATAAACTGCGTCTAATGGATCAGTACCATCTACGAATTTACCGCCAGACGAACCACCATTATTTTGAACAAATTCTAATAAACCGACTATGTTAGTAGTATCTTGAATTTCATTTGTCGGATCGAAATCTGCGTCGTTTACATCATCGGTGAATGAACCGCCACTATTAGATAACGTGACCGTTTGTCCAACTTTCGATATAGTTTGAATCTCATTCGTAATACTACCATCAACTTCCGTTTCCAAGTATCCATTATTGTCAGCATAAGCGTCTACTTGCGCTTCCGATAATTGTGTGTTTGTATCAACGGTTTTAGTCACCGAACCGCCTCCGTTCGATAAAGTAAATGTCGAGCCATTATCTGTTAATGTCTGTAATTCATTTGATATGCTACCATCTACTTCCGTTTCCAGGTAACCATTGTTATCAGCATAAGCGTCTACTTGCGCTTCCGATAATTGTGTGTCTGTATCGACAGTTTTAGTCACCGAACCGCCTCCGTTCGATAGTGTAAATGTCGAGCCATTATCTGTTAATGTCTGTAATTCATTTGATACACTACCATCGACTTCTGTTTCCAAGTAACCATTGTTATCAGCATAAGCGTCTACTTGCGCTTCCGATAATTGTGTGTCTGTGTTATCTAAATACGGCGTTAAATCTGCTGAGTTTCCGTCTTCAATGTACAGTGTGTTACTCACTATGTTTATTGTTTGGTCATCTGTGTTAACATAACCATTTAAACTGATAGACCCACCGCCAGGATTTAAGAATAAATTATTACCAATCAACGATAATACTTGATCATTTCCTGCTACTTGAATCCAAGTGTTATTATCATACACGAATAATTCATTATTCCACGCTGGGTCGGTTATCGTCCAAAGATCGCCTTGCTTTGCTCCATTTGGTTCGTAGTTTAATTTTGTATATGTAGCTAATTCGTTTAATCTATCGGAATCTGCGTCGTTTACATCATCAGTAAATGAACCGCCGCCGCCATTCAATGTAACTGTTTGTCCAGATTTTGTTATTGATTGCAATTCATTAGTGGCGCTTAAATCGTTGTCAATACTTATGTGATATGTTCCGCTTGTGTCTGTACCAATTCCGTCGCCACCGTTATTTTGAACAAACTGTAAAAGACCGTTAATATTAGTAGTGTCTTGTATTTCATTCGTAATACTACCATCGACTTCTGTTTCTAAGTATCCATTGTTGTCAGCGAAAGCGTCTACTTGTGCCTCTGTCAATTGTGTGTCTGTATCAACAGTCTTAGTCACCGAACCTCCACCGTTCGATAAAGTAAATGTCGCTCCGTTATCTGTTAATGTCTGTAATTCATTTGATATGCTACCATCGACTTCTGTTTCCAGGTATCCATTATTGTCAGCATAAGCGTCTACTTGAGCCTCTGATAATTGTGTGTCTGTGTTATCCAAATAGGGTTCTAAATCTACTGAATTGCCATTTTCAATCATTAGCCAATCACTGACTATATCTATCATCTGATCATCTGTGCCGCTATCATCTAAACTCGATAGATCAATAAAATGCGTCGTAGTATTATCTGTTAATGATAATTTTAATATATTGTCTAAGCCAAAAGAATGTACATCAAAGCCTTGTATTTCATTAGTAACGCTCAAATCGTTGTCAATAGAAATATGGTGTGTTCCGCTTGTGTCTGTTCCGATTCCGTCGCCACCGTTATTTTGGACAAACTGCAATAACCCATTTATATTAGTAGTGTCCTGAATTTCATTCGTAATGCTCCCGTCAACCTCTGTCAATAAGTAACCATTGTTATCAGCATAAGCGTCTACTTGAGCCTCCGATAATTGTGTGTTTGTGTCGACAGTTTTAGTGACCGAACCGCCTCCGTTCGATAAAGTAAATGTCGCACCGTTATCTGTTAATGTCTGTAATTCATTCGTAATACTACCATCGACTTCCGTTTCCAAGTATCCATTATTGTCAGCATAAGCGTCTACTTGAGCCTCTGATAATTGTGTATTAGTGTCTACTGTTTTTGTAACTGTTCCACCACCATCAGATAATGTAAATGTTGCCCCGACATCTGTCAATGTTTGAATTTCATTATCAATGCTACCATCGACCTCCGTCAATAAGTAACCATTGTTATCAGCATAAGCGTCTACTTGAGCCTCTGACAATTGGGTATCTGTATCGACGGTTTTAGTCACCGAACCGCCTCCGTTCGATAAAGTAAATGTCGCTCCGTTGTCTGTTAATGTTTGCAATTCATTTGTCGGATCGAAATCTGCGTCGTTAGCTGATGTAATAAAATCAGATATGTCGGATTTAGTAGCGATCAAAGTAGTATCAACCTTAAATGTTAAATCGCTTGCGTTTTCGATAACATCGACCCCGCTACTCCCTACTATTGATCTATACTGAACGATATTCGATCCGGTTGTTTGCTTAAACACATCAGACCCAGACCCTATATTGTTAAATGATAATTTATTAGTCAGATCATTATAATCTTTATCCCATGCGGAATAAACAGGGTCTGTTTCAAAGGCATTGACCTCCGCTTGACTTAATTGTGTGTCGTCGTCGCCATCTACTATATCTGATGGAATCCCAATGATATTAGCCCAAGCCATCGACCCCCCAATCTCTACCCACTTTACAGAATTTTTATAATACAAAACATCTTCACTTACTACATAAGCTATACTACCATCATACACGAATGGTATAGTCGCAGTATCTGCTAATGTGTTTATTTTAGACCTCAAATCTAAAGGCGCCGCAATGTTTGGTTTAAAATTAGTATTTACTGTTATCTGCGAAAATCCGCTAACAACACCCATTAGTAATCCTATTAATATAAATATTCCTTTTTTCATATTATCTATTGTATATATAATTAGCATTCGCTGCCGTTGTTAAATTATTTAATTTGTATAATTTATAATCTTGTGCCCAATTGTTAATCAACCCAGTACTTGTAACACTTACGTCGTATGCCGTGAATGATGGTGTAACATCAAATCCGTTTGCGTCTATTATACTGCTCACAGTGTAGTCACTCCAAGATTTAGGAATTAGAATATAGATATATTCATTAGTTCCATTCATCGTTAACCCTGATTGATTACTTTCTGTTGTAATCCTCTTAGACCAAATACTGTACGGAACTGAACCTGACGTATACGACACCGCGCTCATCCCCCATAATACTGGGAATACGCTTCTGGTTGTTCTTGACGCGCTTGCCGTTCCTGAACTTGACCCACCGGCCGCGCATATACTCCCAGTGTTATTCCAAGACGCCGTAGCACTATATGTTTTCGTCTGTGCCGTAGTCGGCGCAAAAGTAACAGATTTACTATACGACGTTCCACTCCATGACGTAGCGTCAACCAACTGCGTTGTAATAGTGTAATCGCACACATTTGTCAATGCCCCAGCTAGTGTATAATTATTTGACGTTCCTACCTCCACAACAGTAGGCGATATACTATTCATTGATACTGTCGGACTTGTCGCGTTACCTATATAATGCCAGTCCAACCATTCGCGGAACGTAGTCGCCCCTAAATTATCGCCCACCGTTATAACTCTTGAAATTGAGCGATCGCCATTATAAGTGCTATCCATCCCAGTCCCTCCGGCGTTTTGGATAGCATCTAATATCGAAACTCTAACATACTCACCGGTCGAGTCCGTGAGTAAAAGCCTATCCGCTCCAGACGTGTCAATGGTTATTTGATACGGTTCTACCTGAGCGAATAGCCTAGATGCAAAAAAAAGTAATACTATTATTATTCTCATTTATTTTTACTTTATAATTATGATATTGGATTGACTTCTACGACTAACCGATCCCAGACCTCTAATCTCACTTCGGCGTCAATTGACCGCCATATGGTCCAATTAATTGTTCCTCCAGTCAATGTGAATAATCCAGCCTTGTTAACTTCCGCTAATGTAGGGACGTATCGCCATCTAACACCGTTGACGTATAGAATATAACTATCATCTATTGATTTACGAGTATATGCGGTTTTTATATCCGCTGGGATTGTATGATCCAATATCGTTAGATTATTACTCGCCGAAACATACGATCGAGATTTTTCTAATACCCCAACATTCGCAATACTAGAATCACCAATTAATCCGGCTAACTGGTCAGGAGTCGGCGCCCCAAAACCAGACAAATTAGATTTATTTTTAGTCGGCTGAAAAAATATATCGACAGTAACAGTTTGGTCTGTTTTTCCTATCTGTACCCATTGCCCCCGATACCGATCTAACGATGTAGTATAGTCCATCGATATCGGCATATAGTCAAATCCTTCGTAAACTAGCACGGTATTGAATGTGACTCTGTTTTTCACATCATCCAGTACCATATTTAGTATTTTTTTTGGGATTGTGTGCGTCCTCGCGTATGACTCAACTAATTTAGTTTGGATAATATGCCCATTGCCCCAATTGACAGTGTCGAATGTAGTGAGCGGTTTCCATCCACCGCCGTCGACTTTCATTTTCAATTGTTCCATCACATAGACATCATCTTGAACATTGCCTATTAATGTCTTTATCGATTTCGATCGGCTATTCCCAGCTATTGATCCAGACCGGTAAATTGTCGTTTCATCTTCGTCGTTGCCTAAATTCTGAGTAATTAATCCGGCTTCCATTGAATGTCGAGTACCAACAAAATCCGCCGCTACTGTTGACACAAAAGGATTGTTATCTAAATACCCTTTTATGTATTCAATGGCCGCCGTCTGTCCACTTGTGTAATATACTAACAATAATCTAACCTCCATTGGAGCGTCAATTGGCGCGGAATCTACACTGTATTCAATCTTACTTTTATAATAATCTTGATCGAAATTCCATGCATTTTGTTGCGCTTGATATTCAATGAAAACACTAGAATCCTCTACCCATTCAACAGACCAAAGCGCATTATTATTGACGTACCTTTTTAAATACCAAGTGCCGACTCTGACTTGCATTCTAAATGTCCATCCGCCGCCGATACTAACTAACGGCTGCCCGTTCTGGACTTGTTCGTGTATAAAATTTAAGTTCAACCTTACCGACTCACCTTCTAAGAAATAGTTAACCACTTGCCAAGTAAAGTCGTCACCCTCCCACACATATCCGTTTATCGGAGTTTCTGATAATCCCTGAAAGTTTAATTCTATATATTTATACGGCGCGACATATTCGATACTACTAGGTTTTATCATTCGCAGATCGTCGGCAAATAAATATCCTAAATCCTGCGATCGATCCATTGTACTACTATTTATCGGCGTTCCGTTTTTTGTGTAATGATGCCAAGTCATTACTCTGTCTGATGATTCCGATCCCCACGCGTGTCTAATATAATAGCGACCTTCGTCGTAAAATATTTTAGCGTGAAAAACTGTCAATATAATTTCCAAAACTTTATAACAAGACATCGCTTTACTCCGATCCTTATACTCTGTTGAAAATCCAGTAAACGCTTCATCTAGGTTGTAAAATAATTTTTGTTGACATCTAACTTTGTCAAACGTGCTAGGATTCGCCGCATCATTAGTCGCCATTTGCGCCTCCGTCCAGGCTATGTATATATTAAATAAAGGAAAATCCGCCGCGTATAACGGCGTAATATTAGTTTCCTCAAAACATCTAACTATTATTTCAGTGAATGTCGGTTGTGTGAATTCATCGAACGAACTTAATGATGGATATGTGCCGTTAAAATCTTCAACCGGATATTTAACCTCTTTCATTCGGCTAAGTCCATCAACGGCCTTTATTGTTAATAATCTTGGCCCCTCTGTTATATCTTCAGTCACTTGATCTAGTAATATATACCCAATAAATTTAGTTGTTTCTTTATGTTTTACTTCTACATAAAATCTTTCTTCGTCTGAAAGTGATATGTCATCGATAAAATCTTGTGTTGATTGATTGTCTATTAATAAAGTGAATTCCACAACCGTCGGGACTATTGGCTGATTCATATCCGCGCGTGCGCCTTCGTGCTTAATTACGACACCTGAATCTGTGATGTTATTAAGCGCCACCGGTTGACCGATATAATCTCTATCGTGTATTATTAAATCCCAACCAAAATTAAATGTCTGCGGATCATATGGAAAAGTAGGTAAATCGTGCTGCGACTGCCTTAATGTATTGTACTTTATTTTTAAGCGCTCCGCCATTTTGTTTTTTTTTATTTTCTGCGAGTTAACTAATTAGTGAACTCTGTCACTAGGTCACTCTTACATTGTCTCTAGTCAATCCAAATCTAATTGTGTCCATATGTAAGACTCCGACACCACCACCACCACCACTCTGGCCTAATACTTTTCTGAATGTTTCAGCCATTATATTCTGTGGAGTTACTATCTCTGGATTGGTACTTGCACCAGAATACTCACCACCGATGAATAATG
>Ga0208134_1001851_pt1 | contig 11753 bp, 16 predicted proteins | sample VirMetDEL_Mar_31_FD_184515 | JGI IMG/M metagenome (GOLD analysis project Ga0208134, IMG submission 184515) | Aqueous microbial communities from the Delaware River and Bay under freshwater to marine salinity gradient to study organic matter... | ecosystem: Environmental > Aquatic > Marine >... | reverse complement strand
TGATTTTGAAGATTTACTCTCTAAAGACGACAAAGGTAAAAGGGTAGCAGTTATAATTCCAGAATCTGGGACCGATTTAATATTGATAAATTCACTATTAAAAAATCTACAGAAAAAACACAAGAAAGATAATATCTATATATTCACCAAGCCAGAATTTTATGAATACATAGAAGATAACCCTTATGTTTATAAGTGTTTGCCTTATTCAAATATTTTAGATAACCCATTGTCTATGGAAGGGTTTTCAGATCACGAAGGTTTTTTTAACGCTGCGTATTACCCAGCCACAACAACTCAAAAAATACCTTGTTACATACATAACGGAAAATAAAAATGCCACATTTACTAAAAGAATATTCTAAAAATCTAGGAGTCGAACCATCAAAAGTTATTGTAAATAAACATTTTTACCCAATAAGCTGTGATAACTTTATAGTTATATACAACGAACAAAAAACGAACTCAAAAACTTACAGATATTATTCTCTTGTTATTGATATATTAAGGTCTGTTTTATTGTCTAATAACATAGAAGTTGTCGTTATAGGTTCTGATGTTGGTGCCTCAAATAGAGCTGACTATGTTTATCCAAACTTATCATTTAAGGAGAACGCATATATAATATCAAAATCAAAACTTTTTATATCAATAGATAATGCCCTTACCCAATATTCTAGTAGTGTAGGGGTTCCAGTGATAAATCTTTATGGGAATATATACCCATCTATAACAACACCATTTTGGGCATCTAAAAACAAAAAAATAGACATAGAACCGAATTGGGAAGGCAAGCCTTGCATGTCTCTTAACGACCCTAATGATTCTATCAATAAAATTCCAGCTGAAGAAATAGCTTTATCTGTAGTTAATATTTTAAAACTAGGAGAACAAAAATTCATTAACTTTAAAACTAAATTAATTAATAAAATACATGCTAATTGTATAGATGTTATCCCCACAAAATATGTCGACCTACCTATATTCAAAAACGAAATTTTAAATCTTAGACTAGACAAATCTCCTGTTGATGAAAAATCCTTTTTTAGCTACTGTTTAAATCACAAATGTAATTTGGTTACTGAAGATGTTGTTATACAACTAAACTCTATCGAAAAAATATCAAAAAATATAAACAGTATAAGATTAATTTTGAATACAATGCCAAACAAGATACCCGAAAAGTATTTTTCTATACTTAAAAGATGGGGTATTGACTTCGAGATTTTAGTAAAAAACGAAAGCATATTAGAGGATGTTAAGTTTGAATATTTTGATCAGGAAGTAAGTTTTATCGATACCAGTTGTAAAAAACCAAAAGAAATAGATTCATCTGACAGGTTTTTTTCTTTTAAAAAGGTTGTCGAGGGAGATAAGGTTTATAAATGTATGAACCATTGGAAAAATAATATTGACAATGATGACAATATAGTGGATAATCCTGATTACTGGGAAGAATTAGATTACTTTTATATTTATGAACAACACAGAAACGGTTAAAAAACCCGCAAAAAAGACTACTAAAAAAGTAGCAAAGAAAAAAGAAGCCAATAGCAAAAAGCCTTTTGGTCCATCTCTTTACAAAAGAGATAAGCATGGCCTTCTTGAGTGCGTTGATTATATTTTCAACGATGATGGATCAGTAAATTGGAGAGCCATGATCAAACCCGAGTTTCTCTATCCTAATAAGGGTTGGTTTGAAATTCGCGGACAACAAGTCCCAACTTCAACAGAAGGGCTGAAGGATAACCAGCTTCTTATTATGCTTGGAGGCATCAAAGAGTTGGCCAAGCTTAGAGGTTTCAGTGCAGTTGCTTTCGATGTTAAGAATGTTGAAGAAGGTTACGTTACCGCTCGTTGTGATGTTGAGTGGATTGGAAACTATGAATCTTCCCACAACAGTGTGTCTTACGAAGATTATGCCAATGCATCCCTAGAAAATACAGACGCTTTTTGCGAAAAGTTTTTGGAGACTATTGCTTGTAACAGAGCTTTGGTTCGTTGCGTCCGCAACTTCCTTAACATCCACATCGTTGGCGCTGATGAAATTGACAAGTCTGATCCTACCCCAACTGGCAGTAGCACACAAACATCCTCCTCTACGCCCATAACACCCTCTGGTCTACTTGAGAAGATACTTAGAGATAAACACAACATAGAGTCTTTCGACGGCTTTAAAGAGATCCTCAGAAACCTTTGGAAGAAGGGTTCCTACCTAAACGAAAATGTTAAAGAGTGGTCTAGCTATTCTGACATTTCAGCAAAAGAAGCAAGAATACTTATAAGCATCCTTTCCAAATGATAAAAAGAATTTTAAATCCTGATGAGTTTTCGCTAATAATAGAAGACATTTTTCCTATATTAGAGGAAAAATACCAATGGTATATTAATTCAGAAAGCTTAAGAACTACGGTAGGCAAAGAACTTTTTATTTCTGAGATACGAGAAGCTTTATCTTCAGGGATTGCTGTTGTTTATTCAAATAAAGAAAAAGGAAGCTATAACGCTTTAGGTGTATTTATCATGCAAAAAGACCCGATTCTCGATAAAGTCTTTTTATGCGAACTTGTACTTTGGTCCGATAAACCAAGAGTTAACTTTGAAATCCTTGAAGAAGCTTGTAAATTTGGCAAATCTTCTGGTTGTGAATTCATAACAGTGTGCTCTCGAGAGCATAATCCAGACAAGGATAGCTATGAAAAAAATTTGATAAGCAAAGGTTTATTTAAAGAATCCTCAAACTTTTTTATGAAATTGTGATAGAAAGAGTTAAAAATGAAGATGTTTTTAAAAAAGCGTTAAGAGATATTTTTTTAAAAATTGACAATAATAATTTATTTTTAAACGAAACTTTAGATATATCTTATAGTGAAGATTGTTTGATAGACAACGCGCCAAATTACTTAATGCTTATCTGGGATGATTTTATTTGGGTTAATAAAAATGAAGAGGGAACATATGATGCTATGATATGGTTTCGCAGAAATAGAGACTGCAGATCTAAAGAAGAATTTTTTGACGAACACCTTTGGCTCTCCCATTCAACTGAAGAAGTTAATTTAGAATTACTAAAACTCGCAATTGATTTTGCAAGAACAACTTCAATCAAATATATCTCCAGCAACATATTTGAAAATGAAAATAGAAAAGAAAGCCTTAAAAATCTTTATAAAAAACTTGGATATAAAAAACAACAATCTTACTATATAGCTAAATTATGAATAACAGAACAGCAAAAAAAATCAGATCTATAATCAGACCAGATGACGCCACAACAAGAAGAGTATACCGCAGGGCTAAGAAACAATATACAAAAACGCCAAGCAGTCTCAAAAAAGATTTTATTTCGTCTTTAAAAATCTTAATGTCTGGAGAATAAGTTAGCCCTCCAGATCTTCTATTTCTTTATATTTATTTATATAATATTTGGATGCGACGACCTGGTACTCGCTTTCTTCATTTTCTTTTATGGCTTGTATTTTATACAAAGTCTCTTCTTTTGATTTGCTTTTAAATCTATAAGTTGATCCATCTGGTATAAATTGCAACAAAGAAAACAAAGGGTCTTTTTTATTTATATAAATTCTATCTCCGTATTCTCCAGACTCGAGCCCCCAACTAACCACATCTAGATCAATGACCTGCTTGTTACCTCCACTCATGATGTCTTTTGGGTTGGCTCCCTTCCCATATCCATAATCCAACTGAGCCGTTGTTTCTAGAATGACTCTAAAGCCACCTGAAGCAACTAGTTCTCCTCGCCTTTGGAAGTTATTTTTATTATAAAGATAGAGACTTGTCCCTCCTCCTTGCGAACATAGTGCTGGTATTACCTTTACAGCTCCATCTACGCCATCATAAGGTATGATATACTGATTTAAATCCTCATCTAACGGCCCAACTGCTTCCGAAAGAACCCAACCTTTTCCTTCTAAAGACCAGAATATAGAGGCCCCTCCTTCTTCGCGCACCCAAGATGGATATCTATCTTGGGCGGCAGGGAAAGGTTGTCCTCTTAAATCATTTTTACCAGAATATCCAGCTGTGTATTTATCAAAACGCCATCTACCCGCGAAACTAAGCCAACGAACCTTTAATTCTTCGACATCGGCGGTAGCCATTGCTGCGGGGAAGTTCCAGCCTAAAGAATTGTAATTACCAATACTGAAAAATCCATACCTTTCCCTTTTAGAAACATCGCCCTCGTTGTATCCATATGGTGACGGTTTATATAACTGTATAGAGGCGGTTTTATTGCCTAAATTATAACCGCCAAGTTCTGGGAATTTTTTAGAGACCCTAACCCATCCTTCTTCTTGATTCACCTCCAAGACTTTTCCATAATTTATGTTTTCATTTTTCAACTCGTCGTCTACAACAATCAAGTCTCCAGGTCTACATAATAAAGCTTCATAACCAGTCTCAAACGAAACTGTTTGGTCCTCTTGAAGAGTTGAATACAGGATGTGTCTTGCAGATCTTCTTACTTGAGACTTAGAAGTTATTCCGCTAAAGTTAACTATTTTTTTTATTGGGCCTCTTTTTTGTACATCTTCTGCATCCTCAATAACTTCTACTGTAGATTTGAACATGTTTCTCTTATCCAAGAAAACAGCCTCTATGGTATTGAACCTCTCTTCTAACTTTAATGAAGAGTATATAAAAGAGCCTTTACTAACAGATAAGTTATTAAAAAACGCAACTGGCTCTTTTGGTCTATCGTCAGAAAACTCAACTCTATTATTTTGAAAGTATACAAAACCCCTATATAATGAGCTTATTAAGTTCATGGCGTCAAAAACGCTTTTTGGATCATTAAATATAATATTGCATGAATATCTTGGCTCCAAACCGCCTTTTCCATCTCCAACCCCAAGAAAATACCCTGCATCGTCTACTGCGTCGCACCATCTTCCTATTTTGTATAAATCCCAATGGTTTATTAGCGCTTTGTCAATAGTATTGCCAAGACCGTATCTAGTACTAGTCATCAAATCATATATTATCCAAGCTGGATTATCTGTCCACGCATAGTAAAAGCTCCCATCCCAATCTCCTTTATAAATTTGTTTTTTCTCTTTAGCTACTTGTTGAGCTTCAATAGCTGATTCCCAATACCTCATATCGTTAGAAAGACGTATGTTAGCGTCTGGGTGCCATCCCGCATATCTACAATTACTAGGGATTTTAACCCTTTTCATTTTTACATGATATTGCCTAGCTGGTATGTCTTCGAATTGCCTAGAGTCAAGTTTTATTCCTGCAATAGCTGCGTATGGATAACTTTGAGAAGTTCTGCCCTGACCCTGCCAGTATTTTCCAAGGTTAGCCCAATAATCTTGGTTATAATAACCAGTATATTCTGTTACTCCATTTAATCTTACGTCTTTTTTGATAGCGGAGCTGTTTGTCTCCGTAGAAATTCTAAAAACGCTTATGTATCTCTTTACTTTTGTAGTCTCAATAAAATTTGTTTTACCAGCAAATCTTCTTTTGCCATTTAAATATTGATCGACATCCACTGGGAGAGGAAGGTAAAACGGAGCATTTCTTCTGCCATTTACCAGTTGCGTCCTTGCTAAACTGTTCCATGGGTATCCAAGTAGTGGCCCCCAGTTTGTGTTACAAGGGCTTTGGCCTAATACTTGGTTCATGTGGTCATCCCAGCAACCTGGGTTCCCTATTTCGATAGTAACGGGGCTATTTATTAAAGATTGAATAACATATTTATTTGAGCTAACTTTTACTTGTTCACCGTTCGGCTTCGTAATACCCGTTTCAATTTGTATATTTAAAACAGCTGGTGTTTGTTCTCCAGCATTTCTGCTTGGATTTTTTGTATCACCCAGAGCCTCTTTTTGCGAGTCCCACAATGCAGTAACAAATAACTTAAGCGAAACGGCATCGACATAAGGGTTTTCTACCGTATGTGTGAATACAAGGGCAGATTCAGCATAGTTTTGAGCCAAGTCATTCCAACTTGTATAATTTTGTGTTCCTCCTTCTCGAGTAGATCTGATATCGTTACTGCCCTCCTCAGAGGCTCTAGTAGGATTACTAGGCACCATTATTGGTGGGCAATTTCTTCCAAAATTAAAATTAGGATTTATTCCTTTGCTAGTATCAAAGTAACTTCGTGTGCTACTTCCGCCGTCTCTCAATATTTTAAATTGAGCAATCCAGGCTGATGCTGATAATAAGAACGCCATATATTTGTATTGTTATTGAATAAGTTGAACCTGACCTCCAGGTCTAAATGGCCCTCTTAGTTTTATATTATAATCAAAATCCTCAGTTAAGGCCCTAAAGGACGCAAACTGACCGTAGTCTATTTTTCCATTCCTAAACTCCATGTATACGTTGTTGAAGTTATACTTCATAGGAACACCCTCGTTATCTTTATCGTAAGGTCTGTTGAAAACCGTGTATTGGTTCAATGGTGTGCGCATAACTGTTTCTGTTCTTCCTACACCTAAATTATTTGATGTTGCAGCCCAATCTATATTTAAACCTTCTTCATCCCACACTGGGTCAAGCGAAACATGAGAATAAGCTTTTATGGTCATTTTTTGAGGACTATTAGTTTTCTTTATTCTTCTGTAAGGTAGTCTTAAGGACCTAATATAAGTTCCAGCAGAATTAAAAGTTTCTGAATATTCTTTAGTTTCTGTTCCTGTAATACTTGAGTGTATTATAAATTTAGCATAGAATTTATGAGGTTTAGGAACACTAGGCATAACTATTCTAAACTCCACGTATGGCCAAAAATTCACATTATAAGCCTCTTGATTATATGCAAACTGCCACTCCCATTCTGCCTGGGTTCCTCTTCTTAGTTGAAGCCCTCCATCAGAATAAGTAGAAGATACCAGATAAGGATAGGAACCTCCTATACCTACGATATTTGAGTTTTGATAAAATGTAGGTATTCTTCCACTGTAACTTCTATTAAAATATCCTGCTTTAGCTGTTGGTTTGTCTCGTTGGGCTGTGTCTGCTTGAAATACTAAGGGATTGTCCGTCGTGGCTATTGGTGTTCCATCCAGATATACTCCTTGAAACCAACGACTACCCTCAACTAAAATACCATTTTCATTGCAAATACCTTCTATAGGACCTTCACATAAAAGATCTAAAATTTCCGCCACTGAATAAGATGTTGCTACACTGTTTGATCCTATAAAAGGAGGTTTAAGCCAAGGCCTTGGAGGCGGTGGGGCTTTTTTCTTGCCTCTCCAACGGGCTCCAGAGAGCATTACTTTTTTTTCAAAATGCTTCATACTTAATACCAGCTTTGGTTAGCTATTCTCCCGACACCGTAACCTCCTTCGGTTACAAATGCCTGTGCTGCTGGGATTTTGCTTTGAAAATTTGTTTCTCTATATCCGACAACGTTAGAACCTATAATCATTCTCCCATATCCCAAAGGTAGAGTAGTTCCCTGCACAGTCCTATTGGCCTTGTTTGCAAATTTATAAGACTGCTCTAGAGTTCTAGATTCTGAAGAAGCTAGTACAGGATCTGGTCCATCTGGAGCTAAAGCTGCCATCAGTACCGCTGCAACTACAGAAATAGCTATCAAAGCAAGGGTTGTGGCAACAATACCCCAACCTGCAGCTATAACAGCAGCAGAAGTAACTGCGGCTATAATACCAATAAGAGCGAATATAAAACTACCAACTATAATTGGTATTACTTCTATTTCTTTGCAATTCGAAAGATCTTCGTCTGTACAATCCGAAAATTCTTTACCATCAACAATCACAGCGTAATGAAATCCTAGTTTATGCATTCTCATTACCTCTTTCTTAAATCCTTTATGGTCAGCATCTATAGCCTCAACAATATATTTTGGATCAGGCAAATCGAATTGAAAATCTTCGCCGAACTCTTTAGCTAAACCCCCGTGTAATTTAATTTTAACCATTGTATATATTAATGTTTTTTATGAATTTTTCAAAAGAATCGACATTATAGTCGATCAGTTTTGGTTTTGCTATTGCAAACTTTCTACTGTTTATGGAATAAACAAAAAATGGCAAACAACTATGCTCACAAGACAAAACATCAAATTCAGATGGTTTTTCGTCTCCTTTTATATGGCTATGGAAAACGCCAATAAAGCTATTATCTTTTTTAAACAACAGGTAGTCTATAGGGTTGATTTGGAAGTGGTTTTCTTTATCTCTGTGCATATTTTCGCACAACTTTAATATGTATTTTTTGTTTTCTTCATTATAACCAATGAATCCACAAATCTCCATAGACATAAACCTATCAGACCATTCAGAAATTTTGTTTAAAATATTATTTGTTTTTTTATTTTCGTATATCACGTTGATCTAAAATTATATTTGCTAGTTTGAATAAAACCTCCAAAAGGAATCTGTCCTCCTCGGTTGTTGAACCTGTCCATACAAGCACAAAGCTGTTTAGAGCATCCATCTTTAACCCAAAAATCTGGATTAGATAAAGGGTCTTTATTGTAGCTGTTCTTTCTAGCTACATAGAATACAGGAACTTTTGGGCTCGAGGAGTCTGCATTACCCTCTTTAAAGTCATTGGAACCAGGATAAGAATATCGAATGCCAGAGTTGATATAAATATAGTCACCTCTTTTATATGATATATCCCCACGCCAATATTCTTTATACTTAAGAATTGATGGAGGCATATAATTTCCACTAGAATCCCGCAAGCAATCCCCCCCTTCTGTTGCTCTTGGTTTTTGATTATAACCGCATCCCAAACCCCTATAATCAAAAGGACAACGTTTAGCCATTATTCTCCTAGAAGTATTTTTTGTGCTTTCTGTGTCTAAAGGAGACGTTAACTCAAACTCAACAAACGTTTTAGTCTCTGAAACTTTCTGAGAAACTATAAACGTTTCTTCTGATATTTGAGCTGAAAAATCTTGCTTCCCGAAAGGGTTTTGCGCAGACTCAAAATTAACATCATCTAAAAATCTAAGGAATGTTCTTTTTCTTACAAATTTAGCATTTTTAAAGTCATCATACCCTTCTAATAAAGCAGAAAAATATCGATCATTACCGTTATAATAATTAGAGATTTTTATAGTAGGCCTGTTTATCCCTCCTTTAGAATCGTTTTCGATTCCTTCTGTTTCTATTGGAGCTGGGAGGTATTCTTGACCCTGCCAAAATATTGGACCTCCAAAATTAGATCCATTATGCAAATTCAAATAAAAGCCTGGATTTTTTATTCTATCTGGATATATTTTATATAACTCAATAATAGCCGATGGTTCTAACGACAAAAGCTCTTTTGCAATTTTTGATGATGCACCTCCAAAAGGAGCCCCAAAAGAGAATTCATCTGCTATAACTGGTACTTCGTATGCCATAATTAATCCGTTTTCCTTACTGCAATATATACACCTTGTTGTTATTATATGAGTTTTTATTTTTATTTAAACTTGATTTTGTTCTTTTAACCCTTACTATATAAACAAGACAAATTATGAACAATATAATATATAGAGTTTACGACCACAAAGATAGGTATCACCAAAGCTACTCAGGGAAACTGAAAGAGTCTTATGAATGGGCGGTTTATTGTGCCAATAACATTAACGGCAAAATATATGAAGCAAAAATAAACGAAAAAGGAGAAACATCATCTTCTGCTTTAATTTTCCCTAAAAATGGAAACAAAAAATAAAAATTTAGGATCTGTACTAGGCTTGGATTTAACGGATAAAAAAGATTTGCATGACCTTAATTATTCATGTTTTATAAATAAAAACATAAGTGACGAAAGTTTTTATTGCGGCTCTGTTTGGAACAGGATGCACAATCACGAATTACAGCTTTCTGGATTATACGAGGCTGAGATAGCCCTTAAGTATTCTTTAGAGGATGAAGAATGTATAAACGAACACGAAAATAACGACACAAACGAAGATGAAAACTTAAACAGTGTAGATTTTCTTTACTCTTTCTTTTTTAAAGACATGTCAAAAAAAAGATTAAATTGCTTTACAATGCTTAATTTAAAACAAAAAAGAAAAGCCATTAAAGAACCTTCTTTGTTTGTTTCTGGATTAGCTCTTTCTTTTTTAGAGGCAATGAAAATATCAAAATATGAAATAATTGAGCTTCTTATTGAAAAAGAGGGAGAATACCTAATCTTACAAATGAAAGACAAACTGCCTTTCATGAAGTTGGTAAAAGGAACAAAAAACGAAAAGAGACTTATTGTAAAAAAAGAAAACCTAGAAAAATTTATTAAAGAAAATAAAATAGCCCAAAAAGAAAAAAACATAACTAATTTTGAGTTAAAATTTGAATTTAAAAATGAATAAAAAAGAAAATAAATTCTTTGTAGTCGGGACAAACTCTATCGTAAGTGATTTGCAAGATAAATCGTTGTTCTTGGATTGTTTTGATTTTTCCCCTAAAGAAACGCTAGTGAGAGTAGAGTTTGATGAAAAAACTTATATTTTTGATTTGCGTTCTATAGTATTTAACGAACACGGCTTTTTCCTTAAAGGTTTTATTTCCGACGAAAAGAAAAATGTTGGAAGAGTTGTTATGAAATATTTGCCATGATCTTCTTTTTTGTGTATGTATTGTTATGTCAACATCAACACAATCTACCCTTTTAAAACAAGTAGGTCACTACGGCGGAGAGCGTCTCGTAGGCGATCAAACAGTGTCTGGCAAATTCATGGCTATACATGCCCTTGCTGATACAACAGTGATGGCGGGTACTGAAGGAAGCATAGGCAATTTCGTTGGAGCTACAATCGTCCTTGGCGACGTTATAGTTGGAGAATGGACCACACTTCACCTCTCTGGTGAGGCTATTGTATATTACGCAACCTAGAAAATGAGAGTCCTAAGGATACTTGGTAACACAATAAGAAGAAGATTTGTAACAGTAGTCTTAGCTACAGGTTGTTGCCTTGCTTTCTGGAAGGATAACGAAACATGGGACGATGATTGTGTTTGGTTGGAAGGTTGCGATGATGTATGGTATAACAACGAAATCTGGGACAACAACGAAATCTGGCCTATCTGCGATTAACTAACAATTTAAAGAAAATATATAAAAAATGGCACAAAACACTTTTACCCCTACTGGGACAGAAACCCACCTAAATGCAAGGACTGTATGGAACGAAAACGCAACCGATGCAGAGTCAAGACTCGCCGCACTTGAACTTGTAACACCTCAGGTCGTTACATCTTCTGGCGGGGTTTTGTCTTTTGATAACTCTCTAGGAGGCAATCTTTTGGTAGAGCTTTTTGAAGACATTACTGATGTTTCTTTTACAAACGTTAGCCATGGAGATTCTGGTTTAATTGAAGTCACACAAAATGTTATTGGTTCTTGGACTTTTTCCGCAGGATCTCATATAGTTTTATCAGGAGATTTGGCTGACATAGTTAACATAACACCAACGACTGGAGTAGCTACGATAGCATGGTATTACGATGATTCAATACTCTACCTTTATGTCAGTGAAGCAGTATAAAAATTTATTTTAAAATGAAAACTTATCAATTAATTAAACTAAGCCCATTAAAGCTCGAATACTCAAGCGTTAATGGTCTGCCATCGTCCTTGACTAGAGATGCTGCCGCACCATCTACGCCAGATGGTTACGATTATGTCGAGAACCTGCCTATCCCTGAAGAAGCAGCTCCAGAAGGACAATATTACGTTAGAGAACTGACGACGGAATCATATGGCTGGAAACTAGAGACTATTATTGAACCGCCTATAGA
>Ga0208134_1001850_pt1 | contig 11757 bp, 14 predicted proteins | sample VirMetDEL_Mar_31_FD_184515 | JGI IMG/M metagenome (GOLD analysis project Ga0208134, IMG submission 184515) | Aqueous microbial communities from the Delaware River and Bay under freshwater to marine salinity gradient to study organic matter... | ecosystem: Environmental > Aquatic > Marine >... | reverse complement strand
TTAAGTTTTTGTACTCTTTCTAATCCTTTCACAACAGGAGTTACATTTTCTTTTTTACGATAATCAGAAGTAGTCGTATAAGTAGTGCTGCTTGTAGTTGTAATTCTTCCTGCAATTGAACCATTTTTACCAAAAAGTATTTGGTCTACTGAAGCTGTATCATCTCTATCTAGGTTTATGTATCCTCTACCAATTTCTGTGGAATTGGTATCACCTACAACACCTGGACCTACAACAGCGGTGCGTCCTATCACTAACTCTCCATTAACAGCAATACGCATTCTTTCTGCGTTGTTTACATAAAAAAGCGAAGCATCTACAGCGTTATCGTAAAAGAAACCACCTACAAAGTTATCTGCTTGGTCACCAATCCAAACACCACCTAAGTTTCCATTTCCTGAAATACATTGTAAATAAGCATTACCAGAAGCATTATTTATAGATAATTTTTCCGCAGGACTCGTAGTTCCTATGCCTACATTGCCAGTCTCACTAATATGCAACCTAGATACAGTAGACCATTGTGCATCTGCTGAACCACCACTACCATCAAAGGTAAAGAAATTTATATCTCCAGATGTCATTTGCATACCACTTGCTGCACCACCCCCGTCAAAATAAAAATTATTTCCGCTACCTACATAAGCATTATTTAAAAAATGTGTGGCACTTCCATTTCCTCCACCACTATCTTGCAAAGTTGCTCCACCTACTTTTAATCCTTTGTAAGATGAAGAACCCATATTATTAAAATCAGTAGTTCCTATGCCTACGTTTCCAGAAGAATCAATACGCATGGCTTCTGTTTCAACTCCGCTTGCCGCATATCTAAAAGCCAAGCTGTGACTGTCAGAGGATGAACTACCAGAGGTTATGTAACCTACTCCGCTTTCAGTTCCTAAACCTAAATATTCAGTAGTAGTATCTGCTCCTGTTATTAACACTATATTCTTTGCATCACTACCATTATGAACGTGTGTTTTAACTAAAGGACTCGTAGTTCCTATGCCTACTTTTCCGTCAGAAGCAATACGCATGCGTTCTGTTGCGTTTGTACCAAAAATCATTTCGGCATTTTCATAGTTCCATATATAAGCCTTTGCGTTTGCGCTTGAGTCTAATGAAACTAACAAACCATCACTAGTTGTACTTCCAGAGTTAGTTGTTTGTAGTCTTAATTGTGTTTCAGAACCCCCATCTAAATCTAAAATGCTTCTAGGCGAACTAGTGCCAATCCCCACATTTTCAGAACTATCAATAGTTATAGCAGTCGCATCTGCGTTATCGTCTATGCCTGTAGATGTAAACGTAGTAAATGTTCCAGCAGCAGCAGTAGTGCCACCAATAACAGAACTGTCAATAACAGCTCCATCTAAGTTGATTGCTACCGATGTACCAGTACCGCTAAATATTGCGTCAACCGCATCCAGGTCGGCATTTATTTTAGTTCCCCAAGTATCTGTCGATGCTCCGACTTCTGGTTTAGTTAAGTTTAAATTAGTAGTAAATGTATCTGCCATAATTCTTTTCCTTTAAGCTGCTTCGTCTTTGCTTAATTTAGTCCAAGTTGTAGAAGGATTAGATTGGTTAGTCCATTCTGTCGTAACCGTCTGATCTGTCCAAGTATCAGCCTGAACTGTTTGCTCAGACCATTTTAGCCCACCAATAGCAGAAAAACTACTGCTTTGTGCTATTGCAGAAGAACCTCTGTCTATTTGATGTCCAACCGCAGTCAATCCTGATACTCCAGCACTTATAGCTGCACCAGATACAGTAAATCTACCTGTAGCGGTCATGTTGGAAATAGCGGGGCCTAACACTACACCACGATCTATTTGATGTCCTGTAGCTGTCATGCTAGAGCTTGCCGATATTGTGGAAGCTCCTAAGTCTATTTGTGTACCAATAGCAGCCATGCTACTGGTAGCAGCAATCGTAGCTACACCATCAAGTATGAGTGAACTATCTGCGGTAAGTCCTGAAGTTGCAGCGATTGTAGATGCGCCTGTAATGACAAATCTACCTGTTGCGGTGAATCCTGAAGTGCCAGCTGGTGTAGCAGCACCCGTGATAACAAAACGACCTACAGCGGTTACTGAAGATGTTTGTGCTATTGCAGCTGCGCCAAAGTGATAAACGGGAGTACCGTAATCAGCCTTCCCGTATGTATATTGACCGTAGCCTATTGAGGCCATGGTGTTATGCTAACGTAATATCTAAATCGCCAGCGTCAAATCTGAATACGTCTCCAGAAGATACAGTCTTAGAAGCAGTCAAGTTTGCGTATGCAAGTAAGTTACCGCTTGTAAGAGCATCCATAATACCAACCGCAACTACAGTTCCATAATCAGCTGTAGCTGTAGGGTATTCAACAGCAGCAGCGTTTGTTGCTGTTGTTGGATCAGTACCAGATACGTTAAAGGTAGAGGTTTGTCTTGCGTATGAACCACCACTTACTTCAGTACCACCACCAGTATCGGTAGGTGCTACTGTATACAAAGCAACATAATGTGTTCCTGGTGCTGTGTAAGCATTGCCACCAAATACATGGTCTAATACTTTGTCTTCTAAATAATCACTAAATCCAGCCATAATAACTCCTAATTATTATTCCAATAATAAATGTTTTTCCTAGCTTTGCCATAAGTTCTTCTTCTCTGTAACAGAGAACCTTTACCAAACTCAGCTCTTTCTTGTTCAAGTCGCATTTCTTCTAATGCTTTTTCAAACTGAGCAGTAAACAATGGCACTCGCTCATCTTCCATTAAAAAGATTGATGCGTGTTTTAAAGCTCCATATAAATAAACGTCTGGGTGTCCTGTAGACACAAAGTTCGTTGTATTAGAATCGCTGAGTGCATCAATCGATCCATAGTATGTTAATTGTAATGTATAACTAGTGTCTGGTGTAGGGGCAAGTTCAATAGAATCATCAACCAAAGCAAAATAGATTGGTTGTCCCGCTACATTATTGTTTGATTGTCTATAAACATCTAGTGATTCAATAGATTGTTGAAATAAAGGTCTAAAGTTATTAGATGTTATTTCTACGTTTATAGCTTCCATCCAATCAGATGGTACAGATAAATATTGTGAGTCAGCAGTAGCAGTTGCTCTCTTAATCATATCTTTAGTTCGTAACCTACGATTAAGTTCGCCTTCTGTGTTATCAATAAACATATCTATATCAGATGTTAAGTCTGATCTGTTTAGATAACTTGCTATATTTGTTTTTAATTCAGCATACGTCATACCTTACCGCCCCATGTTCTAAATAATTTGTTGTCTGGATCGTTGAGCCATCGTTTCCATTTCTTGTCATCTTTTGCCCAACCTTCTCGTAAAGCCTTTTGGTATATTACCATAGGCACTTCTGCGACATGACGAAAATCTTTACCTGGTTTATGTTCTGCTAATGTTTTGCAATGCTGTATTACAGGTGCGACATTTTGTTTGGTGTGATAAACAACCTTATCATCTTCGGTTGCAAATTCATGTGAGTAGTTAATCTTACTGTCAATTAAAGTTCTTTTAGCCATAACTATTAAATTTTAACACTATTCATAAAAAAAAGGGGCTAAAACCAAAGTTCTAGCCCCTTTCATTTAAGCTCTTAAGATACGCTTAAGTCTGCAACTACACCATGAGCAGCTTCGTTGCTCACTTCTAGTCCATACTCAACTACGATCATCTTAGTTTCAGCATCACCTATTGTTGCTATGTCGATAGTATCGAAGCTTCTTAGGTAAGAAACTTTAGCAAATTCAGGATCAACTAATAGAAGTGATCTTTCTCTTGATCTGTTTGATGGAACTATTTTTAGTTCACCAAAGTCAGATGAATAGATAGATACTGAAGCTTCTACAGTATTAGCATCAACCATTTGTCTAGCTTGCGATCTTCCTGTGAAACCAGAAATTACTTGCTTGTTGTGAGGGCCACAAATAGCAAGATTTGGTTCTGCACCACTAGCAAACATTAACTCAAGAACGTCTTTCAGAAGTGTTTCTGTAAGTGCTCTTTGAGTACCGTCTGTTGGAGCAGCTCCGCCACCTGTAGACGCACCACTAGTTCCTCTTGAATCATTAGTTGTGATCCAAGATTCGAAACCACCAGTTTGTCTTCCAGTAGTAGCGTCACCAGTTGTTTTAGCACCTTTTTGACATAGAGCTTCTTCCATATCTCTTTTTAGTGCTTTAGCCATGATAGCTAGTTGGTGTGCCATTTCTGATCTCTTACCAGCTGCATCTGAAGCATCTTGCGATCCTGTTACAGTTGCATCTCTGTATGAGATTTGACATACATTACTAACTCTTGCAGTAGCGGTAGAGGCAGCTCTTGAAAGTTCAAAACCTTCAAGTTGACCAGTTCCACTAGGAGTTGGTAATGATTCAGTTTGCCAATCAAAAACTACGTTTTTAACGTTTCTTGTTCCGATTGAGGACATAAACGGAGTTTGCATTGGAGAGATGTTGTAAATGATATTACTTAAATCTTCTCTATCAGCTGTGGCCGTATATGTGTCAAAAGCATTAGTTACTTTAGCCATAATATATTCCTTTAAATTACTTTAATATTTGTTCAAAAACTTTAGCAGCATCTTGGACTTTGCCAGATTTTGCTAAAACCTGTTTTGCTTTTTTCACAGGGGCTACTGATTTTGGTCGGTTCGTTGTACCAGGTCTTGCAACACGAGCTTTCGCTTTCTGCGTTGGTTTCTTCCTTACAGCCTCAACAGTTTTACTGTTAAGCCATGCATTTCTTAAACCAAGTAATGCTCGGTAGTCGTATACAGAATCCATCTCTTGAGGTGAATACCCCAAGACGTTAATGCCATATTCACGAATCGCTAGCTTTTCCTGTTGCGCTGTCTCAGGATTTTGCCATTCTGGTACGATTTCCAAAAGTCTTTGCTGTCCTTCTTGCACCATCTGTGCATATTGCTGTTGCTGTTGAGTAAACGCTTCTTGTTGAAGCCTTTGCTGTTCAGCTTGAGCAGCAGCTAATTTCTCTTTTCTATCATCCCAGAGTTGCTTTTCACGAACATAACCTACGGGATCATCTTCATACAACTGGTTCCAATCTGGCTCGTTGCCTAATTCGCCCGATATTTGGGCTTCCATCTTCGGTAACAGCTGTGCATAAATAGCATCTCTTTCCGCTAACTCCCTCTGCTGTTGCTCAATAGTTTTTCTTTGTTGAGACAGCTCTTGAGTTTTGCGAGTGTAATCTTGCTGACGCGAATATCCGTTTTGGAGTTCCTCAAGCGTGACCTCTACTTCTTGTCCATCAACTCGGATGGTATATAAAGCGGGTTGCTCTTGTTCTTCTTCAACCTCTAATTGTTCTTCGTCATCAATTTCGTCATCGTATTCAAAGTCCTCTTCTTCTTCAGCTTCTTCTAATTGAAGTTCAGCTGCTTCAGGGAGTTCTTCTTCCTCAATGACATCTACTTCTGTTTGTTCTGTCTCTACAACTTTTTCCTCTTCAGGAGTTAAGAAACTTTCAAAAGCGAAAGTAGTGTTCTCTAAGTCTGTTTGTAGGGCAGTCGGTTTTCCGTTGTTGCTCATATATAAATACTCCTTATATGTATTTATAAGTATTTTATATGAATTTTTGGGAAAAAGGAAAGTCTTAACCGATGTTACGAACTTTATTTATATTAGCTCTGGTTAGCTTACCTTTTTCTGCAATGATACGCAGATGCTTTTCTACTTCTGGTATTAACAATATAGACTTGTGTAAACCTTCTCTAGCCTGAATATCTTCAGGTCTTCTGGAATTAATCCATGCTTGCATGTATTCGCTTTTAAGGTTTTGTAGTGCTTCTTGAAAAACGTCTGATTCAAGTATTCTTTCAGCTTCAGCTGCTTTAACAACTTCTTCGTGTGTAGGCATTAGAGTGTTCCTAGTAGTGCTCTTGGACTTCCCTGTCTTATGGGTGAAACAATATTATCAATACTCAAAACTGGGTTAGTAGGACTCATTCCTAAATTAACCATGGGTTGTTGCATTACAGGAGGATTAACCATAGGTAATGTCGGTATTGAAAGTGTTTGTGGTATCTGTGGTAACTGAAAAGGTATTTCTGGTATTTGAGCTGGAACTAGGTTTTCAAGCATAGGCAAACCTAAGTTCATTGGCAAATCAACCATTGGTGTAGGTGCTTCCATTACAGGAGGCACTATAGGCATAGAAGGCAAAACAGGTTGTCTTTCTTGAATAATCTCAGGCAACACAGGAGGTGTTATGGGTGTAGAAACTACTGGAGCTGCTACTGGTTGTGGTGTTGCTACTGGTGTAGGCAAGTTTTCTATAGCTTGTTGTACATCAATATCTTTTAACAACTCATCTATATCTATGTTTAAAGGCAATGGACTTCCCATAACCGATGGTGCTGGCATCCTTATTGGTTCACCTTCAAATGTAGTTCCAGCTGGCATTGGTGTTCCCGCTCCCATTGGCAAACCTAATTCTGCTCCTGTCATTCCAACAGAAGGGTCTTGTACGCTTGGAAAGAAAGTTGGTGGTTCTGGTACTGGTTGACCAACAACAGGCCTAGATTCAAAAGGTGTAGCTCCTTCTGCAAGATAACCCATAGGTTGATCTGGAGAAAAACTCATACCAGGTGCTACTACTTGTTCAAAAGGCATACCTCCCGCTATTTGTTGTGCATAGGCTTGACCGCTTAGTAAACCACCGCCCGCTCCGCCTACTCCACCTAATCCACCAGTACCGCCAAAAGCAGCACCGCTTTCATAGAAAGTATTTCTAGCTTGGTTTCTTGAGGTTGGTTCTAAGTAGGTGTATGGCTTTGCAGAATCAGGTACACGACTCCATCCTTCTGTGGTTTGTCCTTCTTCTCCAGTTACAGGATCAAACCAAAAGAAATTCATAGAATTAATATATTCTCCGCCTAATGCTCTTCTGCCTATATCGCTGTATGCGTATGGATCGTATGTTGGTTCTGCCATATTAATTCGTTATTAGTTTATCTATTTTAGCATCAAGTTTATCTATTTTATCTATTAATCGTTGAAACTCAATGGTGTGTTCATTTCTTGTTAGATACTCTCTAGCTACTTCTTCTCGTGTTCTGTTAATCAAAATGTTTTGTCTTTGTAGTTCTGAAGCGTGAGTCTTAAGCGTATAAAAGATTGGTGCAAATACCAAACTAATTATTATGTTCCAAAACAACATTCCATCCATGATTAGCTCAGTTTATCCCACTCTTTCCCTTGAAACAAATTTGCTTCTGCTTCTCTGCGTTTAACCAAGCCACCTAAAATAACACCGCCAGCTTTGTTCCATCTTTTTATTTGCTCTGGAACACCGTTATAGTCTTCTTCATTTAGAACTTTAAGTAACGTAGATTTCTTAAGGTTTGTAGGGCCTAAGTTATATACCCAACATACCAAAGCATCAAATTGACATTGTTCTAATGGCACTTCTACAAGATCATTAATATAGCCTTCATACTCAATCATTTCTTCTTGTAGCATATATTCGGCTTCTTCTTGATTAATCTTGTCGCCTTCTTTTACATCTTTAGTATGACCATACCCTATAGTCCAAACGTCTACAGAATCTTGATAGGCTTCTAAACGACAACCTTCGTAAGACTTAATTAAAGATATGCCTTCTTCAGATATTTGCATTGTTTCTTTACCCTCTCCGTACCAATTCCATCTACCGCTTTTACTTGTCATCACCAGAGTGTGATGCTCCAAAGTAAAAACTAATAATAGCTGATGCTAAACCACCAAGATATCCGAGCACCAGATTGACTAAAGCCTCTGAATTCTGTTCGGGGGGCTGAATGGTGATAAGAAAGATATAACCTAGAAAGCCACCTAATGTAGCAATACCTATAATTCTAGTTGTCCAATCTTTAGAAAAAGTCTTTCTAGCATCTTGAGTATCTTGTACTTCTAGTTTAAATACATCTACCTCTAGTTCTTTCATTTGTATTTCAAACTCTGTTTCAGCTTTTTTAAGCTGAAGCATTTGTTCAGGCGTGGCATTGTCTATGGCTTTTTGTATTTCTTTAGGTTCGTTCTTACAACCTAATACATCTGCAATCATATTTGCAGCCATACCACCCATAGGCCCACCCAATGCTGTACCTAGTGTTGGAGCTACTGATCCAACTAAATTTTTAAGTAGTGCTTTCATCTTTTTTATCTTTCCTTTGATCCAAAATAAACTTCCAAAAGGCAGCGGTTTGTTTGCGCTTGTCTTCTGCTGTTGCCTTTTTTTTAGGCATTATTTTTTCTTTTTATATACGGTTTTTTTAACTTTTCTTTTTGGTGGTCTACCAACTTTACTTCCGTATGTTCCTTTACCTCTTGGCATGATTTCTCCTTATATTGTGTAAATTTGCAAAGGCTTTTCTTTACCTTTTACTTGTAATGGTTCTAATAATTTTAACTCATAATCAGACTTTATGGCAGTATTGTAGCCAATTAATAAATCTACCCCAGCATCTTTAGTACCACTTTCTAGTCTAGCCCCTGTGTTTACTGCATCTCCTATAGCTGTGTAATCAAACCTTTGTTCACTACCCATGTTGCCAATAACTGCATAACCAGTATTAATCCCTATACCAATAGCCACAGGTGGTAAGTTTTTTTCTGCCATCTCTATGTTTAAATCTTCCATATTTTTTTGTATGTCTATAGCACAGTCTATGGCTTTGTTTTCGTGAAAGTCTTGATCTAATGGTGCGTTAAATATTGCCATCATTGCATCACCAATGTATTTATCTACCATACCGCCATGTTTCTGAACTGCAGATTGTTGTGCAGTCAGAGCTTTATTCATAATGTAAGTTACTTGTTCAGGTTCAAGGGTTTCTGACATTGAGGTGAATCCCCTAACGTCAGTAAATAAAAAGGTAGCATATCGTTTTTCTCCCCCTAGCTTTAACAAACCAGGATTGTCTTGTAATTGTTTAACTTGTCTAGGATCAAGATAATGTTCAAATTGTTTCTTGATCTGTTGTCTTAGTTTATATTGTTCTCTAAATCTTAGATAGAAGGCTGTAGATGCAGTTATAAACTCTGCAATTAAAGTCCATGTTACATCTATTAAAATACCTTGTTGTACTGTCCAATAGCCATAAACACCCGTAGCGGTCATTATTACTAATGCAGTAGATACTCCCAAGGTTATACCTAAAAGATTCAATACAGACCATATAAGAATTATAGAAATAGTTAGTATTAATAGTTCTACAGATAAAGCATAGTCAGGTATATATGGACTGTCTTGTATCAATATAGATTCTGCTAGTGCTGCTTGTATTTTGTGTGGTTCTAGCAAACCAGCTGGTGTAGATAGTTGTGGCATTACACCATTAGCTGTAACTCCTACAATAACAAACCTATCTTTTACATCCATTTCTTGTAATGTTGTAGATGGTGTATCAACCCAACTAATCCATTTACGACCTAGTGAATCTACAGGAACAGAAGGTAAACCTCTAACCCGTATTTCTTCCAATCCATTCTCATTTGTTTTAATGACATAAGTATCTGCTTCGGCTAAGACTTTTAATATTTGTGTCCCAAAAGCGGGTGTCCAACCATCGGGTGTACGCATTAATAATGGCAGTCTTCTTGTTAAACCATCTACGTCTATAGGTGCAGACGATATACCTTGATAGGCATTGTTTTTAAGTATGTCTATATTTTGTGTAGAGCCTTTTAACATAACACCACCCACATCATCACCAAGAATAACCGTGCCTGTTGTTTGTGGATATTTCTGATTATCTGTTTCAAACATAGCAATCACACTAGGATATAAACCAAGTACATCGGCAAAGTCTTCATCACCGCCAAAACGATCTGGTTCACTAAATGCTATAACGTAGCCAACACCCATAGCACCACGATGTAATAAGTCCATGTGTATTTCTGTCAATATTTGACGAGGAAAAGGCCACCCTCCTTCTTCTTGTACGTCTTGTTCTGTAATGTCTAGTGTTACAAATAGATTGGATGTAGGTTGTTCTTTTACCCAAACATCAAAAACTTTTAGTTTTAGTATTTCTAGTGGTGTTAGTTGGTATATAAGAGGTAGGGTAAGTAATGCCAATAAACTTAATAACTGTAACTTCTTCATCCCGATCCTTGCTTAATTGTTATTGTTGTTGACGAACCACCATTAATTTTAACTGTATTTGTTACACCGTCTTGTATCAGTATAACTGTATAACTGCCTGAACCGTCTAAATTTAACTTTGCGCTTTGGCTGACTGATCTGGTTAAACTAATGTTTTGACCAGATACTATTGTTGTTATTTGTGTGTCTTTATCTTGACCTATCTCTGTACCAGCAATACGAATACCCACACCACCTTGTTTAAGTGCATCTTCTTCTTTGGATATAGCTAGTGCATCTAGTACGTTAAGCAAGTCTTCTAAAAAGTTTACATCTAAATAGTTTATATCTAGTTCTGTAAACTCTAACTCTTCTTCTGCATCCAAGAAATCTTCGTTTAGATAATCTATATCTAAGTCGTTAAAATCTAAATAGTCAGCAGATGCTTGCGTTTGTGTTTCTTCTATTTGTTGTTCTACTTCTTGAGGTGGATTAACTATCAACATATTGTCTATAAGGTCTAACGATATATCTAAAGTGACTGGTTTAGTTGGATTGTTCTCAAATACAGATACCGTAGTAGCCTGGTATGGTTTGTTTAATGTCACACTACCCATAGCTGTAGCTACTATTATTTCACCACTAGATATGCCATTTTCATCTGGTAATAATATGACTAAACTTCTGCCTAGTTCGTCTACCGTACAAGTAAAGTCTGTACCACGAATAGCAATGTTAGCTGTCGGTGTGCGTATAGATATGTTGCTTTTGTTGTTAAATTTACCAGTAATAAAACGTGCAGTACCGCTAGCAAACTTAAGTGCCATCTTAGATTTAGATGGGTCTGGGTCGTAGATATATTCATCTATAACTAACTTAGAGTGTTCCGTTAGTTTGACTGTAGAGTCGTCTTCAAAGGTTATAGCAACTCTGCCCGCTTCTGTGCGAACATCATCCATTTGTTGTATGTTGAACTTGAGTTCGGCTCCGTAAGCTTTGTCTCTAAGGACTTGTGCGTTACCTCTAACTTCAGAGATAGAGCCTATCTCAACAGACGAAGCTAGTAGTTGCGTCTGACTGAGTAACACAGACAGTACCGCTAGACCCAACAGATGTAATCTTAAGCCAATCATTATCAGATGTAGATTCCTGATCTATGTTAAATGTTCTTGTACTACCAGTATGATCTAAGTAGAAGTAGCCACCCGCATAACCATCGCCATCGTAGGTGACAACATTATCGTCTCCATCAATGTCCATATAGTTAGTAGCACCATCTACATCTATAGATGCAGTAATGTTATTACCACCACCTTGCACAGTCCAATCTAAATCTAGGTTTGCTGCTAGAGCAGTCATGGCATGATTCAAAGTCATGGTGTTGGTATTGCCTGTGACTTGTACGTTTACATTAGAACCATCAGCTCCAGTAGCGTTGGTTTCATCTGTAGACATATTAAATGTGTTGGTATCCCCTATGAACGAGAAGTAACCTGTGTAGGTATCTGCCCATATATCGCCAAGGAATTTGTTTGTTGAACCTTTCTGCAATATATCCAAGGTCATAGTTGCACCATCAATATCTAATGCAGTCATAGAACCAGCTGAAGCGTCAGCACCACCAATAATGTTACCACTACCACCCACTTGT
>Ga0208134_1001847_pt1 | contig 11768 bp, 16 predicted proteins | sample VirMetDEL_Mar_31_FD_184515 | JGI IMG/M metagenome (GOLD analysis project Ga0208134, IMG submission 184515) | Aqueous microbial communities from the Delaware River and Bay under freshwater to marine salinity gradient to study organic matter... | ecosystem: Environmental > Aquatic > Marine >... | reverse complement strand
TCAGGAGAAAGATTAAGAAACGCATTACTAAGACTAAGGTCATTGTTGATTGATGAAGCAAGAGGTAATCTACGCTCTCTGTATGCACAGCCAGTAGCGATAATGAACATTAATTACTAGGTTCGTATGGCAGTATTACCATCACCTAGCAACACAGCACAACCACAAGCACAAGGATTTGAAGCAAACTTAGATGACTTATTCCTAAGATTTGCTGTAGGTCCTGGTAGGCAGATGCAGATAAACACTGCTCCACTACAGGCACAAGCTATACAGACATCAGAAACACCAGAGGATTTCCAACAGGAGTTTGGTCAGATTTATTCAAGAACAAACTTTAGTGGTGGTGAGGGATTAGATAAAGCACATAGAAGAGAAGGTACACCTAATGATTTCTCTAGGTTTTGGGATAGCAAAGGTATTGATGTCTTTCACGCAGAACAAGATAACTCTTACAGTGTTAGATTACTGAAAGATGTAGAACAAAAGACTTTAACTTTATCATCAGAGAATAACTATTTAGCACAAACAACTAATGGTTATATGTATATCACAGATGGTACAAGCATATATCAATCTATTGATGAAGGTGTTACTTGGACAGCTATGACTTCTACACAAGTAAGTTACGATATACACGGCATTGTAGCATTTGGTAATGATTTATTTATCGTTACAGGAGATGGTGGAACAAACAAACAACTTATATCTTATGATTTAGCTACTACAACATTTACAGATGAGAACTTAGGTGCAGTATTTACAGGTGCATTTACAGGTATTTGGTTTGCTAAAGGTGCATTATTTCTTAGTGGTAAGTCCACAACAGCAGAGTACTTATGGCAGTCAAGTCCATTCATACATAACTTTTCTGGTGACTTTGAAACAGCAGATGCCTTAGTAACAACAGAACCAACACATCAATTCACAGATGTTATAGATGCAGGAGCAGTAGTTCTTGCAGGTAATACAGATAGTAATATTTACTCTCTAAAGATTGATGGTGGTACTTGGAGTCTTAAAGGACAAACACAGTTAGCTTTTGAGGAAATACATTCACTTGCTGCAACAGAAGGTATTGTCTATATAGGTACACGAGGTTACAACTCTAATACAGGAAGATTTTATACAGCAGAGTTAACAGTTGCAGATAACTTGTATGTCTTAGCTAATAGACAGTTAATCAAAGAATGGGATGAGGGTGTTGACCAAAGTCCACATAGTATGTTTGTAACTAGAGATAGTGTCTATATGGGCATACACGAATCAGCAACTGAAACAAACTTGTGGAGATATTACTTACCAACTGCTGGTATAGCTAGAGATTTAAGTGTTACACATACATCAGATACTAATGCAAAAGTTACAGGTATTACACAGGCTGGTACAACTGAAGGTAAATTTATCATACTTATCAGTGGTGTTGGTGTGTATAAACAAACAGATACTTTTGTCAGTACAGGGTATATTATCTCTGCATTAGCTGACTTCTATACATCTGAAAACAAACAGTGGGTAGGAGCAAAGTTAAATACGAATGGTGTAAGTTTCGGTACTGTAGAGTTAGCAACAACAACTATTCCTGCTGACATAAACAATAATGTATCTCCTACTTGGGAGAATCAGATTACTGTAGCTTCTGGTTCAGGTGGAGATGAAGAAGTTTTGGAGTTAGTACAAGGTAGATGGATGTCAGTAAGACTGACAATAACAACTAGCGATACATCACAATCACCAGAGTTATTATCATTTGCTGTAAGAGGTTTCCAGTTGGTTAATGACTTGGTTGTAGATATGCCCATAAACATATCAGACCAGGTAGAACGACCATTTAGGAAAGCACTTAGAGTTAATGGTCAAGGTGAATTAATCTATCAGGCATTAAGAAACAAAGAAGGACAGAATGTCCAATTAGAGATATTCAGACCAGATACTTTATTACGAGGTATAATAGAAAATGTTAGTAGTCCTATTGAAGAAATTTCTACAAGAGGGTCGGTAACACAATATTGTCTAGTAAGATTTAGAGGTAGTAAGGTTATTGCAACTTCATCCAGTGGTGAAGGATTAGCCATAGGATTACTAGGTGTAAAGAGATTAGGATAGAATGACAGCACAAGAAACAAAGTTATTTAACGCTTTTGAAACAACCCTTACTTCAACTATGGGTTCATCAGATACAACATTTAATGTTAATGCAGTAGCTGATAGTTACCCTACAACTCTTGCTGCACCTTTTTATATTGTAATTAACCCTGATAGTGCTACGAACAGAGAAGTAGTATTAGTTACTGCTGTTGATACAGGTACAAAACAACTAACAACATCAGTACCTAATAGATACTTACCAGGTTCAGCTGCAAGTTCAGGACTATCACATTCATCTGGTACAGCTGTACGAATGGCACCTTTACAACAACACATAGAGGACATTAACGACAGAGTAGATACCATTATTAACGAAGCTGGTACAGCAGTTAACACATCATTATTCTTAGATGAAGATGATATGGTATCTGATAGTGCTACCAAAGGTGTAACACAGCAATCAGTTAAAGCCTATGTTGATAACAATGTAACTGCACAAGACTTAGATATTACTGATGGTTCTACAACAAGTTCTGTTGACTTAGACAGTCAGACAATGACTATACAAGGCACAGCTAATGAAGCAACTGTTAGTTTAACTGGACAAACATTTACAGTAGGATTACCTACTTCTATCACAGTTGATGTAACAGGTGACTTAACAGGTAATGTGACTGGTAATGTCACAGGAGATTTGACAGGAAATGTTACAGCTACTTCTGTACTTGCAGATGGCGTAACAGCTACTACACAAACTACTGGAGATAACAGTACTAAAGTAGCTACTACAGCTTATGTAGATGCTAATGTAACTGCACAGGATTTAGACTTAGCTGATGGAGATGGAAACACAGGTGCTGTTGACTTAGATAGTCAGTCATTAACTTTACAAGGTACAGCAGATGAAGTAGATGTAGCCTTATCTGCACAAACATACACCATAGGTTTACCTGCAACAATAAATGCTAACACTACTGGTAGTGCAGCAACTTTAACAACAGCTAGAAACTTCTCTCTTACAGGAGATGTAGCAGCTTCAGCAGTAAGTTTTGATGGTTCAGGAAATGTAGAGCTAACTACAACAATACAAGCTAACAGTGTGGCACTTGGTGCAGATACTACAGGAGATTATGTAGCAACACTTGTTGGTGGATATGGTATTGATAGTACAGGTGGTGCATCAGGTGAAGGTACAGCACACACATTAAGTTTAGATGTTAGTGAATTAACAGAAGTTACAGCAGTATCTACTGACTATGTAGTCATAGAAGATTCAACTGATAACACTACAAAGAAAGCTCCTATATCTGACATTATTTCAGCAGGAGATATTACAGCTATTGTTACAGGAACTGACTCTGGTCTAGCTGGTGGCGTGACTTCAGGTGCAGCAGACTTAACATTAGATGCAAACAACTTAGCTTCTACTACAGCAGTAACAAGTGACTACTTAGTAATACAAGATGTGACAGATAACAGCACTAAGAAAGCTCTTATCTCTGACATTGTTGACTTAGGTGACATAACAGAAGTTGTCGCTGGCTCTAACCTAAATGGTGGTGGAGCAAGTGGTTCTGTAACAGTTAACTTAGATACAACTATCACAGGTTTAACATCAGTAACTTCTACAGACTTTGTAGGAGATCTAACTGGTAATGCAGATACTGCAACAACATTAGCTACATCAAGAAACATAGCTGGTCAAGCCTTTAATGGTTCAGCAGATATAACAATAGCAGCTGGAAATTTAACAGACATATCTACTTCTGGTGTATCAGATGGACAAGTATTAGTTTATAACAATGCTGCTAGTCAGTTTGAGCCTGGTTCAGTAGGTTCAGCAACTGCACTTATTGATGGAGATTCAGACTTTACACTTACAGATGGTATTGCTAATGGAATACACTACGAACTAGACAATACAGATATGGCTGACTGGAATCAAGCAGGTGTAGTTCTATCTACAGCTGGTGGTATCTTCCAACACAATCAAGTACAAGCTGCTACATACACAGTACCAGCTAACACAGGATCAGTTATGGCTGGTCCAATCACAATCACAGGAACAGTAACGAATAATGGTACACTGGTAGTTATCTAATGGTAACTGTCAAAGTAAACACAATAAGCACAAGCACAGGCGATAACATTGCTATGCAAGTGCCTTTAAATTTAAAGTCTTATGACACAACAGCAAGAGATGCTTTGACATCTGCTGCTGGAGATATAATCTATAACACAACAGATAGCAAAGTACAGTTTTACAATGGCTCTGCTTGGAGTGATTTATAATGTCAACACTAGAAACTAACGCTATAGGTAAATACTCTGGTAACAATGTATCAGTTGATGATGCTTTAAATTTAAAGTCATACACTACAACACAAATGAATGCACTCACAGCTACTGCTGGAGATATAATATTTAACAGCACTAATGGTGTTCCTTATTTTCATAATGGAACTGCTTGGGGCGAATTAGCACCACAACCTTTTGCTGCTAATTATTTAGTAATTGCAGGTGGTGGAAGTGGTGTAATGCTTAGTGGTGGTGGAGGAGCAGGTGGTTATCGTGCTTCTTACAATTCAGAAACTTCTGGAGGTGGTGGTTCTAGTGAAACAGAATTAACTTTAACACCTGGAAATAGTTATACAGTTACAATAGGTGCTGGTGGTGCAGCAGCAGGTAATGTTGACAATGGAAATAATGGTTCTAATTCAATATTTGGTTCAGTAACATCTACTGGTGGTGGTGGAGGTGGTGGTTATGGCAACCCTACAGGTAAAACAGGTTCTGCTGGTGGCTCTGGTGGTGGAGGTGGTTATTGTCAATCTTCTGGTCCTTCTTCTGGAGGAGCAGGAACTTCTAGCCAAGGATATGCTGGTGGACAAGGTACAGTTGGTTCTTCTGGTGGTGGAGGTGGTGCAGGTGCTATAGGTTCTAACGCTTCTGGTGGAACTGCTGGTAGTGGTGGTACTGGAGTAGCATCTACAATCACAGGTTCTAGTGTAACTAGAGCTGGTGGTGGTGGAGGTGGTTCTGAATCAGGTTCTGGTGCTTCTGGAGGTACAGGTGGTGGTGGAACAGGTGCTACAAGAGGTGGTGCTGCTGGTTCTGCTGGAACAGTTAACACTGGTTCTGGTGGTGGAGGTGGTGAAGGTGCTGGTGCTGGTACTAATGGTTATGCAGGTGGTTCTGGAACAGTACTAATTAGATACGCTACAGCAGATGCAACTATTACAGTTGGTGCAGGTTTAACTTCATCAAGTGCAACAGATGGTTCTGACACAGTAGTAACATTTACAGCAGGAACAGGAACAGTGAGCTTTGCATAATGAGTGAATTAAAAACAAATAAGATTTCAACAAATGACCAGAACAATGTAGCTATAGATAATGCACTTGGATTAAAGTCATACACAACTACTCAAAGAAATGCTTTAACTTCTGTTGCTGGTGATATGATATACAATACTACAGACAGTAAAGTCCAAGTACACAATGGTTCAGCGTGGGAAGATGTAGGTGCAGCATTAGAAAGTTTTAATTTAGAATATTTAGTTGTCGCTGGTGGTGGTGGAGGTGGTGGACACTTTGGAGGTGCTGGTGGTGCTGGAGGTTTACTAGATGATACAAATTACTATGCACCATTAAACACAGCTTTAACTGTAAGTATTGGTGGTGGAGGTAGTGGTGGTGGATATGCTAGTCCAGGTGGAGATGGAGGTCAAACAACATTTCATCAAATTATTTGTTTTGGTGGTGGTTCTGGTGGTGCTAGAGATGGTACAGCTTATGGAGATGGTGGTGGCTCTGGTGGTGGAGGTGGAGGTCGTAGCTCTGCAACAAGAGGTAGAGGTTTTCCTCCACAAGGAAATAATGGACAAAGTGGTGTTAATGCAGAAGGAAACTCTGTAGGTGGTGGAGGTGGTGGTGTTGGTGGTGCTGCTCCAGGCAGACCAACAGCAGGAGCTGGTCTTAATAAAACAATCACTGGTTCTACAATACTTTTTGCACAAGGTGGTCAAGGTGGCAGACCAACAATAGATGGAGCAGGTGGTGGTTCTGGTTCTGGAAAAAATGGAGATGTTAACACTGGTGGAGGTGGTGGTGGTGGCAGGTCTGGTCAAGCTGGTGGAAGTGGTGGAAGTGGTAGAGTTGTATTGAAATATCTTACAGCAGATATTGCATCTTACTCACAGACAAATTTAACAATAGCATCAAGTACAAGTGGAGATTATACAATATTAGATATTACTGGAGGAACAGGTACAATAACTTTTAGCTGATATAATAGGAGAGATATGGCACATTACGCATTTATAAACGATAACAACATAGTGACAGAAGTCATTGTTGGTATCAATGAGGACAATACAGAAACTTTACCAGAAGGCTTTGCTGACTGGGAAGCGTGGTATGGAGATTTTAGAGGACAGACTTGTAAAAGAACTTCCTATAACACCAGTGCTAATGCACACAGTGGAGATGGAACTCCTTTTAGAGGTAACTATGCAGGTATAGGATATACTTATGATGCAGACAATGATGTATTTATAGCACCTAAACCTTATGACAGTTGGTTACTTGATGAAGATACTTGGTCTTGGAAAGCACCCACACCAATGCCAGATGATGGTAATATGTATATGTGGAATGAAGATACACAATCGTGGGATTTGATAGTAGAATAGGATTAATATGCCAGGACAAATAAAAATAGATGATGGAGCAGGTAACTATACAGTACTTACTAATGGTGGTTCACTAGGTTCAGACAAGACAATTACATTACCTAATACAACAGGAACTGTAGCTTTAACTTCTGATAGTTTTGGAAAAGTTTTACAAGTTGTTCAAGCAACTTATGCAACACAGGGAACCACAACATCAACTTCATTTTCAGATACAGGGTTAACTGCAAGTATAACTCCTAGTAATTCATCAAATAAAGTATTAGTTATTATTCAACATAATTTAGGTTTGTCTGATGGAACAGATAGAGCAAATGGAAAAATAAAACTTTTAAGAGATACTACAGATATATGGGGTGGCTCAAGTTTATATCCATACACAAGAGCACAAGCAGGTGCAGGGGCTATGGTTAATTATTGGGGTTTTCCAATAGTGTATTTAGATAGTCCAGCAACTACTTCTTCAACAACATATAAAACTCAATATGCACAATCTGGAAATGGAACTGTATATGTTGCAGCTTCAAACAGTACAGAAACAATTACTTTAATGGAAATAGATGGTACATAATGGAAATAACTAAATTAGAAGCAATTAAATCATTAACTCCTAATGCAGAGTTTGTAATGGTAAATGATGTAATAACAGAGTGGCATAGTGAAGATATAACACAACCAACTGATGAAGCTATTGCTACAGAACAAGCTAGGTTACAAGCAGAATATGATGCTTTAGCTTGGAAAAGAAATAGACAAGCAGAATATCCTAGTACATTAGATTGCATACACGCATTACTAGATGGTGGCGATACTCTTACAGATTTACAAGCACAACGACAAGTTGTTAAGGATAACCACCCTAAACCCTAGGAGATATGATAGGATATAATTATGGCTAGTGAAGTAAAAGTAGATACAATAAACGAAAAAACAGCTGACACAGGTGTTACAGTAGAAGGTGTACTAATCAAAGATGGCTCTGTTGCAGGAGCAGCTTCTTTAGGATTAGTCATAGCGTTAGGATAGACAATGGCAGAAACATTTAAGAATGCGTATTTAGATATTACATCTTCAGCACAGACTTTATATACTGCACCAGGTTCAACAACATCTCTTTGTATTACATTAAGAGTAACTAATGTTGATGGAGCTGCTGATGATACAATCACAGCTAATGTAGTAGATGCTTCTTCTGGTGATGCAAAGATTGCACACACTATATCAGTTCCAGCAGGTACAACAATAGAACTAGCTGGTACATCTAAAATAGTTTTAGAAGCAGGAGATTATATACAACTCACTGGTGGCACAGCATCAGGTGACTTAGAGGCTTTCGCAAGTATCTTAGAAATAACATAAAGGAGAACCTATGGCTTATGGATATTTAGGTCAAAATACTCCTAATCAAACTGTTAACAATTCAGGTGTATTCTCTATTACTGATTCAGCAGACTTAGAATCACAAGGTTCATTAGGTGGCTCATTAGAACTTATTGAAGAACAAACTACAAGTGGTACACCTAGTGCAGTCAATTTCACAAATTTAAAAGGTACTAAATATGATGTTCATTATTTAACTGCAACAAATACTTCTACATCAACTGATGATGGAAGAATTGGAATAAGATTATCAAATGATGGTGGAAGTTCTTATGAAAGTTCAAACTATCAAACTGCATATCAAGCAAATGCAGCAGATGGTGGTGTTAATGAATATAGAAGTACATCAGACAATCAAATGGAATTTATTATTAATACAGGAACTAATGCAAATGAAAAAGGTAATGGCTATGTATATTTATATAATCTAAACAATTCAGCTAAATATAGTTTTTCTAGTGGAATGGCAGTTTCTTTAAATTCATCAGCAAGTTTCTTTCAATGGTTTGGAGGTAGTGTTTATGCAGTTGCTGAAACAATAAATGCTCTATCTATTATTCCAGATGGTGCAAGTGGTACTTTAGATGATGGGATTGTATTTAAACTCTATGGAGTAAAACAGATATGAGTAACCTAAGATTAATTAATGAAACTACTGTATCAAGTTCAGTTTCAAGTATTACTGTTACAGACTTATTTACAGATGATTTTGATATATATAAATTAACAATAACAGCAGAGGGTGTATCAACAACAGGTGCAAATCTAAGGTTTGTTAATAGTGCAGGTTCAATAGTTACTGCTTCTCAATACGACAGGGCAATGCTTATCAACAGGGCAAATGCTAGTTTTGCAGAAACAAAAAATACTAATGAAAATACTTTTACATATTTTGGTGGTGTGTATGACCCTGAAGGTGGAAATATGGTTTATTACATATTTAACCCTGCAAATATTTCTTCTTATACCTTTATTATGAGTGAAGGTTCATCAACAGATGGTGGTAATGGAAGAGCTTATAAACAAATTGGTGTTTTGACAGAGCTTTCATCTATTAATGGAGTACATTTTATTTTTAACGATGACAATGTAGATGTTGCAAATATAAAAACTTATGGGCTAGGTGTTAGCTAATGGCAGGAAAACTAATTCAAGTAGCAACAAATACAGTAACAAGTGCAGTAGCTAGTGTGACCTTAACAGGCATAGATAGTGATGATGTTTATATGGTTGCATATAATAATTTAACTGCTGATGCAGATGATAGAAGTGTTAATTTTAGATTTACACATAGTGGTACACCACAAACAAGTACTAACTATGCAAATGCTAATAAAAAACTAAATTCAAATACATCTTTTGAAAATAGAAGTACAACAGGGTTTACCTATGTTAGAGTAGACCAATTTTTAGGAACAGGAACATCAGAAACAGGGCAAGGAATTATATATCTTTACAATATGAACTCAACAACAGAGTATGCTTTTTGTACTTTTGAAGATGTTACTTATAATTATGTGCCTAGATTGTCAGGTGGACAGGGTGGTGGTGTTTTTACAAACACAGGAACTGCAAGAGATGGTGTTAATTTTTCACTATCATCAGCAGCAAATTATACAGCAGGAACTTTTACATTGTATAGGGTGGTTTAAATGGCTGATGATTTAAATTATGGTTACAAGGGTGCAGATGTACCACAGAGCTTTGGTAATAATAAAGGTGTGTTTGACCCTGCTGATATAAACAACTTAGTCAAAGATGACAAGTGGACACAGTATGGACAATTAGAATTAATTGAAACTAAGACTGCAAGTGCAGATAGTCAAATAATATTTGATGACATAAAACAAGATATTTATAATGTACATTTTTTAACAATAACTAATTTTTCTCCTAGTGTTAATCAAACAGGTTTATTTTGTAGATTTTATGAGAATGGTGTTGAGGAAGCAGGAAGTGTTTATCAGTATGCACAACAATATGTGGGAAGTAATGGTGCAGCTGCTGGGCAAAGTTCAACTTCACTTGCTTATTTAAGAATGATAGGTAGTGTTGGAGATGCTACTAATAGAGTAGGCAATGGCTATTCTTATTTTTACAATCTAGGGGATAGCACTAAATACAGTTTTCAAACTTATCAAAATAATAATATTGACCAAACAAATGTTTTTTATGGAATTTTTGGAATTGGTGTATTGCCACAAGCAAGTGTTGTTGACCAAATAAAATTGTATGTATCTAGTGGTACTTTTGATTGTTCACTATCCCTATATGGCATAAAGGAATATTCATAATGGCTACTAATTTAGAATTTATAAAATCTGTAAATGTACAAACTGATAGTTCAACAGTTCAAATAACTGATTGTTTTACTGATAATTATGATGTATATAAAATTGTTATAAGTGATTGGAGTACAGATGGCTCTGGTAATTTTGGACAAGTAAGGTTTATTGATAGTGGTGGAAGTTCAATAACAACAAATTATGATTATGCCTACCAACAGATAATGGCTCAGTATTCTTTTGCAGAGGTAAGAAATACAGGTGCAACTCTATTTAGGGGAATAGGTGGACAAGACCAAAGAACTACTTATGCAAATATGGGATGTGCTTTCTATGTTTTTAATCCAACAGATACAAGCTCTTATACTTTTGTAAAAAGTCAAAGTTCTTTTACAAATAGTGGAGATGGGTTACAAGGTTATAAAATGATAGGTGTTCAAAAATCTACAAGTGATGTTACAGGAATAGAATTTTATATGTCAACAAGTAATATAGATTTTTTCAGAGCAAGTGTATATGGAGTTAAATAAATGAGTGGTTCATTAATAAAAATAGATGAAGAAATAGTTACATCAGCAGTAGCAAGTGTAACTTTAACAGGTATTGATAGCACTTATGATGTGTATCAAGTTGTAACAACTAATATTGTTCCAGCAACAGATGGCACAACTTTTAGAATAAGATTTACTGAAAGTGGCACACCAAATACTAGTGCTAATTATGATTATGCAGATAAAGAGCTAAGGGCTAGTGAGGGATTTGCTATTGATTATGCAACTAATGCAACTGAATTTTTTCAGGGTTATCAAGTTGGTAGTGCAACAGGAGAACAAGCAGGGGGAACATTTTATATATTCAATGCTAACAACTCATCAGAATACACATTTTTTACTTATGAAAATTTTTATATGAACAACACACCAAAATATAGAGGACAACAGGGTGGTGGAGTGTTAACAGTAACAAGTGCAGTTGATGGTATGAACTTCTTTTTTGATAGTTCAGTCAACATAGCAAGTGGAACATTCACTTTATATGGTTTAAAGAAGTAATAACAAAAGAAGTCTGTTAAGATAGGAGAGATATGGCAACATTAGAAGAACTAACAACAGAGGCTACAGCAGAGATAGAAGCTGCTAAGCCAATGTATAAACAAGTTAATAACGAAAGATTAGAATTTAGCTCTGCTGATTATGACCAAGCTATTACAGACTTGGCTAACAGCAAGTGGGATACACAACAGTTTGGTTATGTACAAGCAAGGCAAGAGGCTTATGGTTCTGTACAAGACCAACTAGATATGCAGTACTGGGATGGTGTTA
>Ga0208134_1001844_pt1 | contig 11771 bp, 18 predicted proteins | sample VirMetDEL_Mar_31_FD_184515 | JGI IMG/M metagenome (GOLD analysis project Ga0208134, IMG submission 184515) | Aqueous microbial communities from the Delaware River and Bay under freshwater to marine salinity gradient to study organic matter... | ecosystem: Environmental > Aquatic > Marine >... | reverse complement strand
CCCGTTAGGGTGTTCTGGTAAACCTCAGTCGCTATGACATCAAGGTACTCATTAGCAATCGCCTCAAATCCTTGGAAGGATAACCGCTGTAGTTGGCTAATGACCGCAGGGCTTGCTTTGGTAAAGTCTCCGTATGTCTTTAGCATTACAGCCGCTTCAGCCGCTACGCCATTGTAGTCCCTTATCATCGCATCAACAGTCGCTAGGTACGTTTCATCAATCGCCAACCTAATTTCGTTACGCGCAGAGATAGCCCACTCTAAATCGAACAGATTACCATCCTGTAGAGGCGCAGTTGCCATAAGATCAGCAACCCTTTCCTCTAACGTCACCAGAGCCGCCTGTAGCCTTTCTTGATGGCTATCGGCTAACTGCTCCAGCACTTCCGAATAGGCTGTATCCGCTGGCATTACTCAGCAACATCCTGCTCTGCAAACTGACCTAATACTTGCGACCCGCTTTCAATCTCAACGTGCGACTTAGCCAGTGCCTCATCATCTAACACTAGATCGCTGATCTTCTTATCTATCTCCTGCATCAGGGTGACTGACTTAACGCCCGTAGATCGCATCTGCTGTAAGAACAATAGTTCTTTATCGTAATCACGTAGATCAAATGCATCAGGGTAGAATATTTCAACGTCTGGGGTTATGTCTTGCCACTCACAGAACAACTGCCACAACTGCTCTTCTGCCAGTTCTAAGATGTCGGCCTTCTCAGATAGTTTCGCGTTTAACATCTGAAACTCTGTCTGCATCGCCACGCCTGACTGGGTCATTGCCTCAGTACCGCGAACAGCACCCATATGCGCCATGCGATTAATGGCCTCAACCTTATCCTTTATCGAGTTGCGAACAGCATCAAGATTCTGACCGCTAGGCTGTATCTGATAGGGCTTTAAACTCGCATCCATATCATCAGGCATATTGATAATAGCACCCGCCCCTGCACTAGCATCGGTCTGGTATGACTTCACTAGGGTGGGGTGATTACTGATTCGGATTAATTGTTCAATCTCTGATAGTTCCTGATAGATCGCTCTCTGCATATAGGCCGCATCTGATATATCTGATATACCGATACCGCGAACAACTGATCTCTGGGCAGGAAGGAATACAGCAGGTATCTTGCCTAATACATTATCTTCTTGCTCAACCATGCGCTCGTTGTCGTTGACCGAATGCCATAGCTGTACGCTGTCTTTAGTCCAGACCCGATACCAAGTATCTGTTTGCGTATCAGTCACCCTGTCGATTGCTTCCCTAATCTTTAGGTAGACAAGTTCAAATCTACCGCTGGCCGTTCTTTCGTACTTCCAATCAAATACGTTCTCAGGGGTAAACATCGTCACATAAGGGCGAATATCTTGTTCTAACTCTTCTGCCTTTGTTCCCGCTGTAGACTTAGGCTTGTCCATCATCAACCATACATGGCCGTAAACGCTAGACCAAACCTGCGCCTCTCGCATAAACGCATTAAAGCTACGCCCGTCAAGATCAGCATCTTTGAGGAATGGCTCAAGTGCTACGTTCCCAGCGGCTGAGTTATACGCCCTAGTTGGGGGTACTCGCCATAGGAAGCTAGAGTAAATGTGAACAATGTTTTTACAATGATTATCTATCGGGGTTAGATCGAGCCTTCGGTTGTACTCATCTTTATCTTCTGAAATGTAGCGCGTCAGGTACGCTCCATCTATGTAATCTTCACCGCCCATATAAGAGCGCAAATAAAACTCCCAGCGCGACTGATTGTTATCGTATTCTGGGTGCGTTGTTTCAATCGTTTTCATCAAGTCCACCTAGTAGGTTGTGGTGTGTCGTATTCAGTGCGAACGGGGAACAAGTATTCAACCAAGTAACCAAGGGCATCATTCATATGATCGAACCCGTCTTTATTTGGCTGGCTTGTGCCTTCCTTGTACGTCTGCCTTTCTAATGACTTAATCGTCTGCTTGCATTTCGGGCTGATATACAAATGCCGCTCACCATCGCTCGACAGTAAACGACTATTTACAGCATTGATCCTATCCCTGACCAGTGCGTGATTCTTTTTCGCCTTAACGCTGTATCCTGCGTTTTGTAAGATCGACAAATCTGTGCGACCACCAGCAGATGTTTTCCGCTGTCTTGATGCTGGGTCTGGATAAACAATTATATTGCGAGTCGGATAACGCTCATCAATCTCCGCAACCATCTCGTCGGTATTTGATCCATACATGACTATCTCGTCAACGGCATACAGCGTCCCGCCTTTACGAATACAGATAACGGCAGACATGGGATCAAGGTTAAAATCCATACCAATATGCAGTGTACCATTATCATCGTCTAACGCCAATACAGACTCTTCACGACTGAACGAGTAATAAATCAATCCAGAGTAAGTGACAAACTCCGCGCAGTATTCCTGATTGAATGTTCGCTCATCTAAATCCTGCTTGGCTTGCTCTATCTCTTCTTCAGGTACGTTGCCGCCCTGAATGGTGGTGTATTGAAATGACTCCCAATCTGCCGCCTTATCAATCCCTTTCGCCCAGAGATCGTAAAAGTGATTACGGCCTTTAGGCGTACCAATAAACAGGGCTGACCCTTGCCTGTCAGATAACGATGGCCTGATTACTTCATACCACGCCTCTGGCCGCATATCAGCAAACTCATCTAGGACCACAAAGTCTAACGCCCTGCCTCTAAGGTTGTTTGGCTTCTCCGCACCTTTAAGGCTAATGACTGACCCGTTAATCAATCTCAGGGTCAATGCGCTTTCGTTGGTTTTAGATATGTATTCCTGCGGGATAGTGTGTATAAGCATTAGCCACGCAATCTCTTTGGCCGAGCCATAGGTAGGGGCGACATACCAGCAGTTCTTATCTTTACCGCTAGTTGCCGCCTTTAATAGTTCGCCAGTAGATAGAAACGTCTTACCGAATCGCCTACCCGCTACGCATACCCTAAACCTGCTAGGGCTACAGAATATCTCACTCTGAGGCAGAGTTAATTGCATTGCCGTCTACTATGATATTAATCGGTGGTATATCCTGCGCCTCTGGCTCTGATTCCTTCCAGCCAGCTTGCGTTTTGAGATAGAAAATATTGGCCGCTACGTTACCTTTCTTGGCTAATTGTATAAGGTTAGACCCCATACTAGCGCACTGTTTAACCCTGCCCTTTTTATAAGCGTCAGAAACTTCAGGCTGTCTCTGTTCGATAGCCCGCAAGGTTGTTTCGGAAATGCTAAAGTAATCAGCGATCTGGCCTTTAGTCAGTACAGCCGCTAATGCTTCAAGCTGGGTTATTTGCTCTGGCGTAAACTCAATGATCGGTCTACCGCCACCATCGCCTTGATTGCCTATCTTCATTTTATCGCCTTTAACTCGCCCAAGTTCGCATCAGCAAAGTCAGACTTGCGCCCGTTAATATACATATCATTAAACTTGTCGCCTGTTGATTCCATTACAGCTTCCTGCCCACTAAAGTCTTGCCAGCGTTTAATAATGACATCGCAGTATTTAGGGTCTAGCTCCATCATGCGGCAATAACGATTTGTTTTTTCGCAAGCAATTAGCGTAGAACCTGAGCCGCCAAATAAGTCTAAAACTGTTTGTTTGACAAGTGTTGTTTTATCTATTGCTTCTTCTGGTAATGCAACAGGCTTTTGTGTCGGATGCACATAACTGCTAGAGCCATCCTTTTCGACCTTCCACACACTACCAATACGCTTTCCAGTTAATTCAGCCCCTCTATGCCATACTAGCGCGGTTTCGTAATCACTAGAAAAAGTTTTCTTTAAATCGCCAATCCCTCCACCACCTTTAAACCAGATTATTTGGTTGGTAGGATAGCCAAAACCCTCAAACATATCGACCCACTTAGTTAGCACTTTCCAGCTAGTCCAAACAAACACCCACCCAGTTGAGCAAGTTTCAATTACGGGAGCTATATCTAAAAAAACATCATCATTCTTTATAACTTCAAATTTGTCTGTTTTAGTTCTCATGTTAGACTGATAGCTAACGCCATAAGGCGGGTCAGTAAACACCATATCGGCCATACATCCACCCATAACCCTGTCGACTGCATCAATACTGGTAGAATCGCCACACATCAACCGATGGTTGCCGAGTATCCAAACATCGCCCTCAACTGTTACAGGGTCATCTTCTACATCAGGAACGCTATCTTCATCGGTTAAACCTTCGGCTGGCTCTTCTTCCATAAGCCCTGCAAGCATATCGTCATCAAAGCCCAGCAGATCAATGTCAAAGTCTAACTCTGTTAAACGCTCCACCTCTACCTTCAGCGCATCTAAGTCCCAGTCAGCATTTAGGGCTAATTGGTTATCAGCTATAACGTATGCCTTACGCTGTGCCTCTGTAAGCCCTTTTAGCGTAATGGTAGGCACTTCATCTAATCCTAACTTTTGAGCCGCCATAAGCCGACCATGTCCCGCTATAATGCCATCATCTTCATCTATTAAAATAGGGTTAGTAAATCCAAACTCCTTAATGCTTGACGCTACCTGTTGCACCTGTTGATCGCTGTGCGTTCGGGAGTTGTTTATATACGGTATTAAATCCCCTGACTTCCTATAGTTTATGCTTAACATTAAACCTCCGTTCCAAATAGTTCATCTGCTTTAAGTGTAGGTTCTTCTGGCTTTTGTTGCTCGATAATATCTTCCACAGCCTCATCTACAGACTGCGACCAATCCGCTAAAGCCTCGCGTATTGTGTGGCGTTGTACGTCTGTTTCTATAAGTGAGTCCATGATGGCATCGAACTGAGCCAGATGATCTTCTAGCTCAAAAAATAGGCATTCATCTATCCGATTTGATACTTTGATTGATTCCATAACACACCCCTAACGTAGATGGATAGGGGCATTGTATACGGTTTTAAACGATTATGTAAATTATCTTAGATCGTCTGCGGCTACTGCGGTAAGGGAGATAAGGGTAAATAGGATAATGTAAAGCACTGTTGCCTCTGGTTGCGTGAATGAGGCGAGATTATAAAGACTTTTGGTTATGCTGAGAAATGCTATAAATCTATGCAAGTCATGTACTTAGGTAATGCCCGTTTCGGCTCCCCAGTGGGCTAGTCTGGGTCAAAAGGTTAAGGGAAACCTTGGCCTGATGCGTAATGGTCACCAGTGCATCACTCTGGCAGGAAGGGTTATGAACCCCTGACCGCTAGTAAATCAATATCTCCAAAGCGATAAACCCAAATAAACTAAAGTATATCACCGCTAAATACATACGCTTTACGACTATATCAGTCATTAGCCATTCTTTGATCTTACCCATTCTGTCGCTTTTGTTGGCTTCTTTTATCGCCTTGTCTGCGAATCTGTGGGCTTCTTTCATTGCTTTTTCTATCTGGTTCATCATTTGCCTCGCTTTTTTCTATTGCTGGATATAACTCTCTTAAACGCTTCCACTCATTAACCGCATTCAGTGTTCCCATGAAAATGCCCTCTCTATACTTTGGTATTGGCAGAATTCATCCCAAACCTTTTCCCTAAGAGTCTCTTCCAAATAGAGATATATTCTACCCCTTATTAGTTCTTCAAAGTCATCATTGTCTAATATAGCTTTGAAGTCATCTAATGCCTCAGACCAGAACCCGTCATCATCGCACTCATGGCGGTATTCTGTTTCTTTCGACTTAAAATAGTAAGCCAGCGACCCAGACGGTAATGCTTGATATTGCCCGATCCGATAAGTTAAATCTAGCACCGCATCAAAGTTATCCGAACACGTATGCGGAAATATATCATCTAGCCAAGTCGAATGCATTTTAAGCCACGTATAACAGCAAGCATCTTTCTCGCTGTCGCTCAGTGCGATCAAGTCACCATCCCATCTATCATCTCTTGATGTGACCCAGCCTACAAAATCTCTTAAATCAGCTTTCATATTATTATCCTTAAAAAAGCCCCCCGAAGGGGGCAAGAGGGGAGAAACTAACATACACCGTATTTTAAGCAGTCGGTGTATTCCATATGTGAAACAATGCTAAATATAAGAAACAAAAGTACTGCCGCTACCATTGCTTGGCGGCTTTCTGCGCGTTTCTTGCGCTCAATTCGTGCGGCTTCTTGGCCGACTTTATAAGGATGGTTAATCATTACGCCACCTCCTGTTCACTGATTCGCTCTGCTATATGAAACATTGCTGTGCGTATATCAGCGATATCCCCTGCCCAAAACTCACAGGTTTTTTGCATTCTTTCCAAGCTCTCAATATGTTTGCAATCAACAATCTGATCGACACGCTTATGAAATGCCTTTCTAGCATATTCAAGCTCAACTGCTAAGTCGTCATACCGCTCTTGGAGTTGCTTTTTTGTTACATTTTCCATTTTGTTTCGCCTTTATTAATTGATTGAAGTGTTACTATATGCCCCTTCCCCTACAAAGTAAACCCTTTTGTATATAACATTTTGGAATAAACAGGCTCTTCTTATAGCTTTTTCGCATATATGGCGAAAATGTGAAAACATACGTACATATAGCTAAAATACGTACATATAAATGCAAAAATACGACACTTTACTGCGCTACATCTCGCCTACGCGCCACTCTTGCTCTTTGATCTGCTCTTTTAAGTCTCTGGCGAACTGGATTACTTCTTCTCTGTTGAACTTAGGCGATGCCCTCCAAGCCAGCCTTTGCATTGCCCTGATGCGCCTAGCACCATACGTATCTTCCATGTATATCCGATAGGCTTCTTGGATTTTGGTGGTTTTCATACCCCACTGGTTGCAAGCAGGGCATTGGGGGTGGATGTTCTCTTCAAATAGCTTGAATACTATATGCCTACGGGAGTAAAAATGACCGCCCTGCATATTCTTGTAGTGATCTACCTTGCCGCAAGTAACGCAGGTACAGTACCCGTTATCATCTGATGCCTTTAACCTAACCAACCTTTGTAATAGCTTGGCCGCCTTCTCAACCTCTTGCGCGACCGTAGATTTCTTCTTCTTCGCCATATTCCAACTCTAACAATAGTTCACAGTAATGGATGATCTTTTTAATATCTTCCGCGCCATTTTTATCCCTAGTCGCGTACTTAACGATATTTCCGCGAATAAAATCTAAATTGTTCGCGGTGATATATTCTATCGGCTGGATCGCTAACTTGTAATGATCGCCCCCTTCCTGTTTGTTCAACGCACTCACTCATCTTCCTCCGTTTCAAGCATTTTAACTTCGCATGGAATCCCAAGATTGCAATAAGGGCAAATGCCGTAAGCATTGTCATCATCGCCAACCCAATACTCAAGGCCATTACCGCAATCGCAAAACTGTCTAACAGCACTAATTCCACTTTTCGGAAAGTTAATAACATTACTCATCTCGTAAACTTGGCACTACCGTTTTGCGGGAATGCTCTCCAGTGCGATTATGATAGGTGATTGCATGAGCCGCCCTCCAACTTACATAACCGCCTCTAGCGGCATAAGCATCAGCACCCGCAAGAGTTGGGTGGCGTTCTACAATAGCCCCGCCTCCTTCAGACGCATCCTGTTCCTTATGATGATAATGACCTGTGTGTATATAGCAGTATTTGGCCTGACCCCACATAGCCCTGTATCTAGGCTCTGCGCTAAACAGCGTAGGGAGCGCGGTATTTTTCTTTTTATGGCCGTGGTGGAAGCCTAGCATTATCTCGCCATGCAAATGCGCGTAATAAGGAAACTCAGTATCATCGACCTCTAGCCTTGGATTATTTTTATAAATAACCTTTGCCGCTTTTCTAAGCCAAGCAGAGCCAGATTCATCATGATTGCCCTCGCAAACCAATAGCTTGACCTTTTTATGCTTGGTTAAAAGTATTTCGATACACTGCATTGTAAGAGATAAAGCCATTTCTATTAGCTTGCCATATCGCGTATCGGCATCAAGTACGTGCTTACTGGCGGGAGTTACAGCTAGTAATCCATCCCAATGCAGGAAGTCGCCCTGTAGATTTAAAATAGCCAACTCGCTATTAGGTGATCCATCTGCCATTCTGGTTATTGCGGATAAAGCCTCATGCTCCGCTATCGACATATCCCAATCATCACCAGTTTCAGCCGCCCAGCTATACATACCTAAGTGAAAATCAGTCAGAGTGTAGAGCGTTAATAATTCAGAATCATGACCTTTAGGCGGCTTTATCTTGGGGGCTGGCTTCCACTCGAAACCCTCGATGGCATCCACTATTTGATCTTTATTTAATCCCTTGGCTCTCTCCTGAATAACCCATTGCAGGGCTTGTGAACCATCTTCCTTATAGGCGGTAGATATTCGCTTGGCTTCAAATCCCTCTGCGGTCTGGTGAACCAAATCCCTGTGCGGGGCTACACCTTGAGAGGCGGCCTTTGCCTCTAATGATTTCAATAACCTGTCAACACTGCGCCTATTACAACTTAGCTTTCTAGCCGCCTTGTTAGCTGATCCAGTTTCAATAACAGCATCCAATACTTCGTGATGCCTATCTGTTGTTGCAAATTCCTTTAACACTCTAGGATCGATCTTGTCCATTTAACTCTCCTGCTGGTTTTGTAACCTCGCGTATTCCGAATCATGCGGCACTTTAAGCAATACCCCGTTTTCCCTAGCCCAATGATACACGTTATCCATAAAGTGTACCATTTCGCCTTTTGTTAGCTTAGACGATGACTTCACCTGCCCTTCTATCAGCGTCTTGCCTACCTGAATATCATAAGTACCTAAAAACCGTTGCTTGAGCATCAGCTTCATATTTTCTTTGTTAGCGGTAGGCACTTTCTTAATAAACGCCTTAGATAACTCAGCGCACCAAACATGGAACAAAGCATTCTGGCTCAGTGATCGCGGGTCTTTGTAGGGCTCTAATTTAACGACTAAAGGCGCAGAGTAATCCCACGCCTCGATCCTTTTTAAAAGAAACGGAAGCCTATCTTCAGACTCTCGCTTACTGTTTATCCTAACGTGATCGCCCTGACTCACAATTTTACCCTCAACCACTTATCTGACATCTTCTCTGATTTACCTTCCAGACGGGGCGAGTTTAAAACGCGCAGTCTAGCTTCCTTGCAGTAGCCTCTCAGCTTTTTGATCTTCTCGCTGGTAGCGGCAAACTCTGCAATAGGATATAAATGCCTAGCCTCACAGAATGGTTGCCCCCTTAATCTGCCTTTCATGGTAGAAGGCACGATGCCATTGCGCTCATCATTTTGGAAAGTCCAGTTACTATATTCACGATAGCTGTACGCCTTGCCATCTTTAAAATATGGATGCTCGCCTTTAAAGGGGATTTTTGCTGGGTGATATTTACTAGCCATTGATTAAACCCCCGTCATAATAAAAGCCGCGAGTCTCTAGATAATACTGTTTCATTTTTTCGTAATCTTCACCGTCTAGCCACGATATATCTGTGAGTTGCATATCAATGGTTTTAGCGCGAATAGAATCTGACTTAGTGGCTGACTTAGCTTGTGGCGAACCGCCCCGATCTTGCGCCCTAGATAACCACGAATTAACAAACCGCTTGATGCCTTTGGATGTCTTTCTTTTGGTAGGGTTAGCATCGCACCACGACTCCATGGCGGCTAATTCTTGGTGAACATTGATAGCAGGGTAGGCTCTCTGCCATGCAATTACATCTGCTTCTTCTGGTTGCCAATCTTCTTTAGTATTTAATAACATAATCCCTCCTATTGGAATTTGTGTTGCATCAGTCTCGACCATAAACTCTCTATTGGCAATAATTCATCATGCTTTAAGTAGAGCCTATCGCCATATCCGAAATTGTGACTATGACACGTTTTTTTAAAGTTAGCGCGATCCATCCAACCATTGACACGCATGACATCTGGATCATCAGTTCTCCCCACCAGTATGCCAATTTGTGATTTAAATTTTTCCATAGAATCGAAAATAAGATTTCCGTATTCATCATTGGTAAATTTAACATCAATGGTAAAGTCCCCGAACCATAAATCAACGCCCCCATCTGTAGCTACATTAACGGTAGGCAATTCTAAATTAAACAATCTGGCAACAGCAAATTCTGCCTTAAATCCGTAAACATTAGCCTCTGTTCTAGATTGCTTTTTATTATCAAGTCGTGGAGCGAATCCCTGCATCTCGCATAATTTGACAGTATCAGCACCCATTAATTGACAAGTGTGCGAATCCTGTTTGCTTAAACGTATTTTCATTTGAATTGATCCCCCAAATGTAGTTTTGCAGTTTCATCATCAACCTCACCGACAGAACTGGCATGACAATGGTAAAGATTTTCTTCAGTACCATAATACAAAGCATAAGTTGACATATCAGCTTTTTCCTGCCCGCCTGAATTCAACACTAAATTACACGCTTCTTCTTCATTATTTGCTTGTACTATATATTCACGAGTTTCTGTAATTACAGCAGTACATTCTATTATGTAATTTTTCATTTTTGTTTTCCTATGGCTCGGCAAGCCTCGCCAAGTGATTAATAAATTATTTTTGTTTAAACTTTGTTTATACTTTTCTAAAGATGATTTAACCCTTTTACTTCAGAAAAAGTAAATTTACGATCTGAGGGCTTTGCGACTCAGCGGTTAATTCGTATTCGTATCGAATCTCTAATCTATCCCTTGGCAGAAACCGATCTGCTTCGGGGGCTATGCACTGGAGGGTCAACCACGCTCTGATGTTTAATTTAAAGAGTTCATCAGCCTCTAGCCCGAATACTTTTTGAACCTTAAAAGATTCAGCGGTTAAAGTAAACTCAAAAGTCTACTTATAACCAAATGATATAAAATCAGTAATTGATATATCCAAAGATAAGCACAGCAACTGGATTGTGTGTATCTTCATGTTCTTGCTTTTGCGCCATCTTAATACCTGCTGTGGCGATGTCTTAGCAATTTTTGCAAGCTGGCGACTATTAACGCCTTTGCTTCTTTGGGCGGCAATTAAGCATCTGCCAGTGTCGATTAATTCCATGATTAAAAACCTTGTGTTATATTAATTAGGCGGGTTCCCCCGACTCGCAACCTCCTATGGTTTGCCCCCTTTCGAGGGGGCTTTTTTACCCTAGAACGGCACATCCTCATCTAACTCTTCCAGACTCATGCCACCTTGCTCTACAGGCGCACTGCTTGGCGTACTGCCATCGGTATAAAATACCTTTACGTTACCCAGTATCGGGGTCTGTACGTTAGCCTCGCGCTCTTCCTTAGTGGTAGATTGCGAGATAAAACCATTGTTCTCATACTGATCTTGCTCATCAGTATCCACAAAGGTTGTGAGATCGAGATAAGTACCCTTTGCCCCTTTATATAGGCGAGACTTATCTATCTTGGTTACATCGATTCTTACAGATAATCCTACTTTCATTTTAACAACTCCACTTGGTTTACAATTTCAGCCACAGCCTTATCCACCTCTGTAGCTAGTTTTGCGATATAGTCATCATCGCGCTCAACCCGCACCAAAACGTGCGGCATTTCAGGATGATAAGCAAAGAAGTCCCACCACCCCCTTCTGGTTATCCACATACAGCCTTGGATTTGTTGCCAGTATTTCTTAACGCCTACCTGTGGATCACGTAAGTAACTAACCATCGTTCTAGGCGCAGGGCATTTAATTTCTAGCCCTCCCTGATCCAATATCAAGCCATCAGGCGAACAGCCAAACTCCCAATCGGTATCTAAAATAAAGCCCGTTTCGATAACCTCATTGCCAGAGATAAACTCATACGCCTCTCTAGCTTCTGGCTCTAACGCTGTGCCGCGTTCCATCCATTCAGTAA
>Ga0208134_1001843_pt1 | contig 11773 bp, 17 predicted proteins | sample VirMetDEL_Mar_31_FD_184515 | JGI IMG/M metagenome (GOLD analysis project Ga0208134, IMG submission 184515) | Aqueous microbial communities from the Delaware River and Bay under freshwater to marine salinity gradient to study organic matter... | ecosystem: Environmental > Aquatic > Marine >... | reverse complement strand
AAAATTAGTCCCAGAACTTGGAAACTGTGACGCGTCAGCTAATGTAAGAGTTGTAACAGCTGAATTAATGGCGCCATTTAATGTAGTTGTGTTAGCTCCTGCATCTTCACCACCCCAAGAACCTAATCCATATCCAAACCCTTTTGCTTGAACAGCTGGACCAACCGTATAATATTTTTGTATTCTTATGCCTCCAGATGTTGTTGCGCCAGATCCAGATTCATTAGAAGGCATTGTTATTGTCACTGTTGTATTTGTTGGTGTAGATACAACCATAAATTTTTTGTCGTCAAAATCAGAGGCACTAAAATTAGAATTAGTTATAGCAGTAAAATTATCCATTAATAATATATCTCCTGGAACTAAATTATGTGCAGAGGGATAAGTTATTGTTACAGTCGGTGATCCATTGGTTGTACTAAATGCACTTGTAAGAGTTGTTGTTGATTGAATAGGATGTATGTCATAAAACACACCACCAGAAAAAGCGTATAAAATCCTGTTTGTTCCTATAATTGCATATTTTCTAGATAGACTATTAATAAAGTGGTGTAGACCTCTTCCAGCACCTGTTAATTCATTTTGATTTGTATTGCCTAATTGATTCCAACCACCCATTTTTTCAGGTGTGCCATATCTAAATCTAACATTATCACAATCTACCCATTGACCTTCTGCGGTAGTTTCTGATATTTGTTTATTGATACCTGGCTGAAATCCTATTTTTTGTAACATATAAAAACCTGTTTATTAGATGTTATAGCAGATTATGGCTAATTTCAATAGGTTTAAAGCAAGGGGAATCTGTGGTGGATCATCCCCCCGCAAGCCTAATGTATAGATTATTTTTAAATTTTTGTCAACTTAACACCTCTAAATGAAGAAGGCAAACCTACCAAAGGTCTCTTATCTAAGTAGTTTTCTTCAGCATTTTTAGTGTTAGCTTTATTGTAATGTAGAAATACTTGTCCACAGTTATCACCTTTAAATTCATCTCTCCAATGTTCAAGTTCACATCCAGAATAAATTAACATATCTCCAGGTTTTAAATCTACTTTTATACCTGCTTGACCTCTCTTACCCGTTGGATCAAGATATATTGGCCAAGGATCACCACCTAAATTTAAAGTAGTAGATATTTCACAGGCATGTCTGTCTTTGTGACGAGCTAAAATATCACCATGTTTATATATTCTTGCATAAGAATATGTTTCAGATAATTTTAATTTAGTATGTTTTTCCATAACAGGTTTTACTTCAACTAATAAAGTTTCCATTACAATGTCAGCATAATTTGAATAGGTATTTGGAACTTGTGAATCAGTCCATACACCAAAATGTTGTGTAAAGGGTGATATATGTTTTGTATCAAATAATACACTTGCAACATTTCTTTTATTTTGAAAATATTTATAAACAAAATCTGCTAACTCTTTAGATATTGCTTTTTTTAATACTGCATATTTATTTTTTTTAAAACTCATGCTGGCCTTACCGATAAATTAAATGATAAACTTATCCTGTCTTCGTTTGAATTATTTTTTTCAACAAGATGTTCTACATATCCAGGAAACATTACAAATCTATTTTCTCTAGGTTCTATAAAAAAACTATCACAATTTAATATATTAGTTTCTTTTGCCGGCAAATCAGCAATTCCATCCATTCTATAAAAAGAATCTTTCAATAAAATTAGATTTCCACAATCTTGTGGTGTTTTTAAATAATACACACATGCAAATTCAGAGAGAGGATGTACATGCGGTTTATTACTATGTTCTTTATTATTTATATTTAACCAAGAGTTTCCTACGTTAATATTTAATTTACAATCATATTGATAAGTATCTAAATTTTCATTTATCTTTTGTTGTAGTTTGGCTATTAGGTTTAAGAATTCAGTAGATTTCTGCATCCCTCTAGTTTGATAACCTCCTACATTTGTTTTTTCTTGAGAAGGTTCTCTAGATTTCATTTTGTAAGCTAATTTTATTAAAGCCTCTTTTTCTAAATCTGTGTTTTGAATATCATCTACAAACGCTGGCGTAGAAAATACTGTAAAATGTGTCATAATGTTATCCTTGATGTTGGACCACCTAAGTTTCCTCTAGGTAGTATATTAAAAGGTATTGAATATCTATCTTCTTGCCCATAATATTTGTTTATTTGATGGTAAATATAATTAGGAAAAAGAATCATTTCATTTTTATTACTTTCAATATAATAAGACAAAGAGTTGTATTTATTATATTCCGTAGGTTCTATATTCCAAAAATCACTTGTATATGGTTTATGTATTTTTATTTGATTATTATCTTTTAAATAAAAAACACCACTTAAAATACAATGAGAATGTTTATGCATTGATGAATATCCTCCTGTTTTAGTTTTAGTAGCCCAAGCTTCAATAATTTCAAATTCTACATTTAATTTCATCTTATCATTTAACCAGTCATCACAAGCTTGTATAACACTTTTTTTTAAATCAGGTAATTTATCTAACAATGATTTACAGTCAGAACTTCTTAAACAATCTTTGCCTTCAATAGGCACGTATGTTAATTTTTTTAAAGTATCTAATATTTCGTCACAGTTTAAATTAAATTTATATTTTAAAATGGGTTCAGCGAATAAATTTAAATCTTCTACTTTCATATATCTATAATATTATTTAAACTATAAAAAATCAATAAATTATTTTGTTGGTTTTTTATTCGTAGCATGTTGATAATTAAACCAACCCGTTACTATCCCCTTATCTACTTTGCAAGGTAGTCCTCTATGCGCGTGAGTAAAGTCAGTAGGCCACAAAATAGTTAAACCTTTCCTTGGTTGAACTTTTAATTTTTGCCAATAAAATTCTGTTTCTCCTCCATCTCCTTCATTAACATCATTTAAATAAGTCATAAAAACAACTTGTCTTCCAGAAGTTTCTAAATTTCCTCTTTCATAATGGTATTCAAAAAACCCACCTTTATTTGCTTTATAATACTGTATATTTGTTCCTGATGTAGCAGTTTTTAAATAATTTCCAAGTAAATAATATTGCATGTAGTCTCCTAAAAATCCTGATATCTCAGAAAAATATTCTTTTATAAAAGGTGTTTGATTATTATTAAAAAAAGTAACATCTATAGAATTTTTTATACTTAAAACAACACCTTGGCTTACATTTCCTTTGCCTTTATATTCGTTATTGTTCTTGTGGTATTCTATGAATTGATCACAAAGATTTAAATTCTTTAGTTGATAACTTCTAATAAAAGTTTCCATTACTTATAATTTATATTTATGTTAAATCTAGCTTTAGTATTTGTGCAAGTAGAACTAGAATGTTTTTTATGTCCTTCAAAAAATAAAATTCTATTTTCTTTAGAATCAATTTTTTTATTTTCAAACGATGTAAAACCATCGCACGTGTTTAAAGAAAACAAAGCTGACTTATGTTCATAAGGATAATCTACATGTAATTCATTTATATTTATTTTTTCAGATCTAGGATATAAATTTACCACAACTCTAATAACTTCATTGTGGGGTATAAAAAATAATAAATTTTTAGTAAATAAATTCCAATAACCACTTGGAGTATTATCTAAAAATACATTATGGGTCATGTAATAACTTAAATCTTTTTGATTATTTTTATGGTGTATGTTTATTTTTTCTTGAAAATACCAAGGAAAATAAGAACTAAATATTTCTTTCTTTAATATATTTAAATTTTCTTGCGGTAAAAAATTATCTTTTATTTCGTATTTCATTATTTATAACTTTTTCCATCATTCCAAATTACTAAACTATACCTTGTTCCAGAAGTTACTGGTTTAACTCTATGCCAAACAAAAGATGGAAAAATTACAATAGTTCCTTTAGTTGCTATATTTCTAAGATCATGTGCTTTTCTTGAAACATCTGGACGTTCATCTGTAGCTAACTCTAGTTGCCCTCCTTCATACTCGCTAAAATCATTTAAACAAACAGTTACTGACAGCTTTCTCATTAAACCTACAAATTCAATTGAGGGAGCTGCTCTAGCAGAAGCTTCTTTTACTTCTTTATAAGGTTTTATCCAAGCGTCTACATGCCAATCATAAAATTGACCTGGTTGATAAGTAGTAAACTGACATTTTTCGCTTCTACTAAATTCATAATTCCAACCAGCATTTTTATTTGCTTGATGTACGTAAGGTATTATTTCATTGTAAATCCAAGGGTCGTCTAACCAAGCAACATTTGATTTTCTTATTTTACCATTTAAAGAAGCATCACCAACAACCGCATTTTCTGAAGTTTGTTGTAGACCATATTTTACAATATCATCACATAAATTTTTAGGGACAGCATTTTTAAAATACCAATACAAATACTCTATATTCATTCTAGAGATTTTTATACACTAATTAAAATAAAAGTCTAGTTAGTCCAGGTGCCTGCTTTTTGATTTGCAAATACATCTGCCATAGTCCAAATTCCTGGAGCTCCTGTTACAACGCTTACTTCTTTTACAAGAACAACTCCATCACCACCGTCACCACCTTTTCCAGAAGGTCCTCCAACAGCGCCTTCTTCTCCGGCACCACCGCCGCCACCACCAGAATTATCTACACCATCAGTACCAGCTCCAGCAGGATCTCCACGACCACCGGCACCACCGCCTCCAGGACCACCGCCACCAGCTGCATTACCATTAGAAGGTCTACAACCACCACCGCCACCACCGCTATAAATTCCAGCAGTTGGACCATAATAAGGTTGAGGTGCAGAACCAAAAACAGGTGTTGCATCTGCTCCATTCCCACCGGTTCCTCCAGTATTGGGACTACCATTACCACCAGCACCACCAGCACCACCACCAGCACCTGGGTTAGAAGGTCCATTACTTGCTCCACCATCACTACCTTCTGGGGGAGAATAACCTCCAGCATTACCATTACCGGTATATGGGTTTTCTGGTGCTGTTGCAGAACCGCCTCCAGATCCACCATCTAAAACATTAGTATTAGGAAAATTTGATCCACCACCTAAACCATTTCCCATTCCTGATCCACCTCCAGTCGAAGCGATTGGTCCAAAAGAACTATCATCTCCTTGACCATTTTGAAATGGTTGACCATTTAATGAATTTCCTGCTCCTCCTGCTCCAATTGTAACAGATACAGGTTGACCTGCAGTTACTGGGTGAGCTGGTAATAATCTAAAACCACCTCCACCACCGCCAGAAGCATTTGATTGTGTTCTATGACCACCACCTGCACCACCAGCTACAACTAATAAACCTACGTTCTGTGTTTTTTTAGCTACAAAAGTTCCAGGTGATGTAAAAGGTGTTACTACATCTCCTACTGTTGGTTCTTGAACTGGTCCTATAATTCCGCCATTTGCCATAATAATCTCCTTATACTATATCTTCTTCTGGAAGAAAAGAAGAACTTGATGCGTCCCATCTTCTCATTTTGTTAGAAGAAAGAGGTAATTTTTTACAAACCCAAGTTGTTATAGTTTCATTCCAATCAGGTGGTAGAAAATCACAAACTTCTATTTGATCTCCATTATCATCTAATTCGTCAGTTTTTCTACAATTTTGTATGTTTTCTCCTGGGCAAGCAACAGGGGCTGTATGTAATCCTGTTGTAGTATCTAAGACCCAACTTGGAAACGCTTTTTTATCCGTAAAAATATTATGAGTTGAATTCCACAAAGAACTTATTCCAGCATACGCACCTCTTTCGGAGGTTTGTTTATAAGTTTGTTTCCAAAAAGTATCTGGATAAGTTTCTCCCTCAGCTTCATATTGAGCTTTTAATCTAACACCTTGTGGGATGTTATCTTTTACCCATTGTTCTGCTTGAGTTGAATTGTTACCACCATTATTGGCAACGTCTTGATCTGATACAACAATAACTCTGATTACTTCGTTATTATCAATCCTACATTCAGCAAAGTGCGCCATAGACTATGACCCTCCTTAACTTAATTCCTCGTAGTTTATAGTGATAGTTGCATCTGAGGCTACACCTGCTCCAGCTTCAATATTGTCGCCTTCTTCTAAATACAATGCAGTATTTTTATCTACGACTACTAAAGTTGCGTCTGCAGGACATGATATTGTGCTTGCTATCATAATCGGTGAACCACCTGATTTTGTAATAGCTACAGATATATCAACAGCGTTTGTACCATCTATATTTGCTACGATAATGTTATTTACTTTGAAAACTTTTCCTGAAGAACCAGCGTTTGCTAAAATTTCAGTTGTTAAAGTTGTCCCTAAATTAGCTTGAACAGATTTAGCTGTTATTGTTGAAACATTGACTAAGTTTGGTGCTGACATATTTTATATTCTCCTATCCTTATTTACCCAAAAATTAATGAAAAAGCAACAGCTAATCCAGCAGTGGCAATTTTATTTCCGCCTACTTGAGCTTGTCCCGTTCCGTTCGGAGCTATATTAATGTTACCATTTGCTCCATCTGTTATTGTAATTGTTCCAGAATTAGTTCCAGAATTAGTGTCTAAAACAAGATCATGAGCGCCACTAGATGTTATGGCTGCTGCAGCTGCTCCTGTTCCAAATACAGTTTCACCTGATCCTTTTGGTTTAATAGCTAAATCGATATTAGTATCACCACCAGTTGCAGATAATGTTGGATCATTTCCAGTAGCTGCATTCGCAATAGTAAATTCATTTACGGCAGAACCTGTAGCTGTTAATAAAGCTAGTTCATTTCCGTTCGTATCTAAAATAGATGTACCAATTTTTGGTGAAGTTAAAGTTTTGTTTGTTAAAGTTTGTGTTCCAGTGAGTGTAACATCACCAAAATCTAAAGTTAAAATTTTAGGGTTTGTTCCATCATCGGCTGTTGCAAAAATTAATTGATCACCTTTATCAGTTGCAGCAAAAGTAAAAGAAGATCCTGAACCAGATACATATTTAAATTGTACAGTATGTGATCCTGAAGTTGAATTTCTTAAAAAATAAAAGTTTTGAACATCAAGTGGAATAGTTACTATTTGATTTCCGCTTATTGTTCCTGTGAACTCAATCATTCTGTGAGCAAGCTCTGCTCCAGTTGCTCCATCACTAACAGATAGTGTAGTAGTTTGCGCTCCACCATTAATGTCTTTTTGAATAAAACCACCAGAAATTTGTTCTACTAATGATAAATTGGTATTAGTTTTTGTTCCCCATGTACCGGCGTTTTCCCCAGTTGCTTGAAGTTCAATACCTAAAGGTGTGTAAGTTGATGCCATAAATTTTTATCTCCTATGCAACGTCAGTATAACTTGTATTTGATCCAGTTGCAACATTAGAATAACTACTATTTGATCCTGCTGCAACACTTGTATACGTTGTATTTGACCCCGTGTCAATATTTGCATAAGCTTCTATTCCTAGTAATCCTACTGTTGATGTAAGTTGATCCGTAACTAAACCTTGGACTACGTCTGTTATAGTAAAAGAACCTACACTAGAAGTGCTTGATACACCTGTTAAACCTACCACATCTGCAGGTAAAATAGATCCTACTGAAGAGGTAGAGGCTACACCTGTTAAATTAATTAATTCTATAGATCCTGTCGTAAGATCTCCAACAGAAGATGTAGCTGAAACACCGGTAATTGCACTTGGACCAAATTCTAATCCAACACTACCTACCGCAGAAGTAGAGGCTACACCTGTTAAAGGTTCAGTGCTTATACCAAAAGCTAAACCTAAAAGCCCTTCATCCGAAGTTGCTGCTTGTCCGCTAATACTTACAGTAGGACTAATTACAAAAGTAACACTTCCAACACTTGTTGTTGACTCTTGACCAGATACACCAACTACATCTGCTGGAGATATTGATCCAACACTTGCAGTCGTATCTTGACCTACTAAAGGAATAACTTGATTTGGAGATTCTCCCCAAGAATTATCTCCCCATTCATCTCTACCCCAACCAACTAAAGTTCCAACATAAGACATTGTTGGTGTTGCAAAAGTTGATTCTACACCTGTAAGAGGAACTCCTATTTCACCATCAACCTGTAAACTACCAACACTTGACGTTAGAGAGTGGTTTGAACCTATCATTTCTAATAGGTATTTCACCTCTATATTTATAGATCCTACTGAAGAAGTAAGACCAAAACCTGTAACAGAAATAGTTTCATCTGCTCCTTCACCCCAATCAGCAGTGTTCCAAGTTAATCTTCCCCAACCTGTTTCATTAAATTCTTCTGAACTACCTAAAGAAGTTGTTGCAGATACACCTGTTAATTCTACAGTTAAAATATTAGATTGCCATGAATTTTCGTTCCATGCAACTGAGGGGTTGTCCCCACCCCAAATTGATGTTTCCGACATAAGGAGTTCCTCCTTACGCTATACGAATTATTGCGTTAGATGCGTCTGCTGTTGGAAATTGAATTGTGAAAGTTCCAGAAGAAACTGTTTTATCACCACCGAAAGCGATAACTGCTACAGCTTTATCAGATTGAGTATCATTATAAATTAATGCACCATTAGCTGTAAAAGATGCTGAAGTGTAACTAACATCTGCAAAATCACACACTGCAGTTGAACCAGACAAAGCTGGAGTCGTGCTTGTTAGTGTTGCACCACCTGCGCTGTAGGCTGAACCAGATGTATTAGAAATTTCGTTTGATGTTGAATAAGCTGTAGTTCCAGCTCCTAAACTAGCATCGCTAGTAAACAAAGCTATTTTAAAAGTATTACCACTTGACGCTGTAAAATTGTGTGTACCAACTAAAATCTCTTGCTTAAAGCTGTTACAAACTGCCGATGATATTGCCATAATTTATCTCCTATGGGTTTGCTGATTTTACTGGTATTCGAATAGCGCCATCTGTGTAGTCGTCTCTTCGTCTTCTACCAACTTGTTCGTTAGCAAACTTTTGTACCTCTTGTTTATATTTATTTTCGTAAAGTGTCAACATATCAATTGGACCTTTTAAAAACCCATATGTCTCTGAAAGACAGCAATATAATAGACCATTTGGAAAGTTCATGCTTATATAATTTGTAGTATTTCCAGACTCTAAAGTAGCTGGCATTTTATTATAATGCACTCTAAATTTGTAAGTATCATCAGGAACTGGTGCAAGAAACATTCTTCCTGATGTAGTATCGGTATCTCCAGTCGCTCCTCCATACATAGAATAATACTTTGGTTTACCTCTTTTATCAGAAGCCGTTGAAGATACATATTCTTGTAAATAAGTTACATCTTTTTTCTCTAACCAAGTATTAGCACCTGTTATAGCAGAATTAGAGTCATAAACTTGTATACCTCTTACAAACAATGCACCTGCAGGAGCATTAATTGATTCTTGACCTATAACTAAATTACCTGATTGCTGTAATCTATCTGCATCAATAGGAATATCTCTCATAATTCTATATTGAGAATTTAAAATTATATTTTCTAAAATATCTGTAGTTAAAACATTAGAATCTGTTTCAGTGTAATTTCTTATCTGTGTAACTAAAGTTGAATAACTTATCCCAGCCATTATTTATTATCTCCTCTATGCTTTAAACGTATCTTTTTTTGTTTTGCAGTTTCTTCATATATCTCAAGATGAGGATCTTGCTTTTCAGGTTTAAATATATTTTTTATCCAATTCCAAATTTTATTTATCATGCTTCTATTGTTACAGGCCCAACGGAACAACCGTAGCCTCCTCCTTTTATATTACCACTTGTAGCAGTATTTGTGTCAACTGTAAAAAAGAAAAAATTTTCTGTTAGATAAGAACTTCTTGCATCTCTTCCAGGATTACCAGATCCATCTGAATCTGCTTTGTATTTTCCAGTTCTTATTGTGTACCCTGTAGATTTTGCAATATTTGCTCCTGATATACCATCAAAACTTTCTGGGTTTGCATAAGTAAAAGCACTTCCTGCAGAAGTAGTTGGTGGTCCTCTAAACCTATATGTTGTTGAATCTGTTAAACCATGTCCAGGTGAAAACACGTTTATAATTCCTGATCCTGCAGCGTAAGTTTCAAAACCATTGTTAACTATTCTAACAGTTGTAGCGGGTTCTGTTCTATCTGGTCTTACTTGTAGTAGTGCAATACCATCCCCTCCCACAGGTTTAGGTTCTAGTTGTGGTTGTTTTGGTTCAAACTCTGTGTAGTGTACAAACGCACCATTCCACTCTCTAACCATTTCTCTATACGGAAATTCTAAACCCGATCTATCTGAAATAGCTTTTGAATGTTTTCCTGTTGCGTACTTAGACATTAAGTTCCTGGGTAATAAGCTTTTGGTGTAATAAATGTACTAGAAGCTGAACCATCTTCTGCCAAGGCTCTTGCTAATTCATCTTCATAATATAGTTTCATTTGTTGAACCAATTGCGGTTGATATTTTTGTGCAAGATAAAAAGCTAAACCTGAAGTCATACAAGGCACAAATCTAAAAGGTAAATCTGTTGCGTTTGTATAATTTCCTACGTCTTGAATTCTTTTTATGTAATAGAAATGCATATCTTTAGATGCATTAGTTGAATCAGGTGTAGGGTAAATACTAATACTAGTGTAATCAATAAATCTTTGGACCCAATATTGATTAGGTGTTCCTTTAGAAAGTTTATTTGAAAAACCTCCATAAGTAGATCTATCAACTTTAGTCATAGGACTATCTGATTGATTTGTTGCTGTTCTATTACTTCTTAATTGTGCTTCAAGGACATCAGATATTCCATAAACACCATTTGGATTTGAAACAGCACTTGTACCATCAGAAGATGCTCTAAAAAATTTATATTCAGCTTGTCCTTCAATTAAATCAAGATCTAATTCTCCTATTTCCCAATAATGAATACCTCTATTACCCCATTCTTGAAATAAGATATTAAGAGATCTTCGGGCTGACTTCATTTGATAGCCAGCCACAGAATTTAATCCGATACGTTCAAAAGCTTCTTCTATTATTTCATCAATAGCAAAAGTTTTATCGAACGTTGTAGTGCCCGAGGTAGTATTAGCCATTTAATCTCCTACTATTCGTAAACTTTAATCCATTCACAAACGACTGTTCCAGAGTCTCCTGCTGTGCAAGCTGGTAATACTATATTAACATCTCCACTGTAACCACTAGCCTCTGTATTTTTTAATCCACCAAAAGATGAATAGTCATATTCCATTTCACCATTTAATGTTTGAAAAACAATATTAGTTCCTGAATTATCCCATTCCATACGTAAAGCATCAACTGGTGCTGTTACTGAAACGTTACAGCTAACTTTATTTAGTCTTACCGTTTGACAAGATTTACCATTATTTTTAGCTAATCCAGAAACATCAACTATTTTAGTTGTGCCTCCAGAATTATCAGAAACTACATTGTAGTGAGTGATTAGTTTTTTTGCTCCGTCGAATACAGTTGTATTTAATACTGTGTCTGCCATGTTTTGTCCTCCTTTTAAAGGACGCCTGCATTACCAGGCGCCCCGAGTTAATTTATTACGCGTCTGCGTACGGTGTTACTATTGTACCTGATCCAAGCAATAAAGAATTGTGAACTAAGTATGTAGCAGTATCAATCGCTGTGAAAGATACTACGCTACCAACGATACCACCTTTTGTAGAACCGTTCATAGTTATAACATCATTTGTTGCAGCTGGAATGAAAGCTTTTTTAGAACCGTCATCAACAGCAATCATGATACCACCTTTGAATTTGTCAGTACCATCTGTTTTGATGTCCATATCAGTTGCAGCAGTTTCCACATAAAAATGAAAAGTTGCACCAATGTTG
>Ga0208134_1001841_pt1 | contig 11798 bp, 19 predicted proteins | sample VirMetDEL_Mar_31_FD_184515 | JGI IMG/M metagenome (GOLD analysis project Ga0208134, IMG submission 184515) | Aqueous microbial communities from the Delaware River and Bay under freshwater to marine salinity gradient to study organic matter... | ecosystem: Environmental > Aquatic > Marine >... | reverse complement strand
TCGGATGTTCTAGGCTGGTGTTGGGCTGATGGTGTAGACCAAACAGAAATCGAAGCATCACTACAGGCTCAGATAGACCTACAAATAACCCCAACAACAGGCGAAGGAGTACCTTGGTAATGAGCGAAGAACAAATAATCGTAATCGACAACGAAGAGCATAAGTTATCCGAGCTTGACGTATCGACTCAAGCAAACATAGCCCGTGTAAACGAACTACGCCGTGAAATATCTACGTTAAAGATGCAGACCAACGAGCGTGAACTTCTCCTGCAAGCCTACACCAGAGCCATTGTTGAAGGGGTTAAGCCTGTTGAAGAAGCTGAAGAAATAGAAGCTGGCTAATGTCTAGAGTTTTAGAAAACGGCGATGTAGATACAGATCAAATCGCACAGGACTACTCGGCAATGTTGAACAGCGTGAAGGTAATTGAAAGCGTGCTAGACGCAAACAATGACTTTTATAATGAGAAAACTAATCTTGAAAAGCAAGAACGTATTCTTCGTAGCTGTGGGTACTTAGAGTCGATGGCAGCTCTGGATGATTGGGGTTCTGAAGATATGAGCACAGTTAAAGCTGCTATTGCTGCTGCAAACGCATACGATCCTGTCAAAGAAACTGAACAAGAGGCAAGCTGATGGACTTAATTGAAATTGTAACAACGCTGACTACGTTGTCGGTAATAGCCAGTGCCATTTGCGCTGCTACACCTACACCGAAAGATGATGCCTTCTTTGCTAAATGGATATACCCCGTAGTTGAGGCACTAGCTTTAAACATCGGTAAGGCCAAGGAATAATGACGGAACAGCGCCTTGAGGTGAAAGACGCTTTAGCAGAAATTTCGGCACACGAACGCGAATGTGCAGTACGTTACGAAAATATCGAGCGGCGTTTAGAATCGGGATCTAAGAGGTTTGACAGAATTGAACACCTGATTTACGGCATTTACGTTCTTGTTTTAGGGTCGGTATTGATACCGATATTAATATCTATGGGGTAGGAAATGATACTAGAGGCTGTTGCGGCAGTGACGGCTGCGTGCAAGGCGCTTGAGATGGCTGCGGGTGCGGCTTCAAATATAGAGAGTCTTGGCTCGGTAATAGCCCGCCTTGGCTCTAGCGAATTCGATCTGCAACGCGCTAAGAACAGCAAGAATTTAAGCGAAGCTGAAGCGATGAAGATTGTTATGGCCGAGGAGCAACTGAGGCAATCTAGGGCTGCGATCAGGCAAGTGTTTGAGGCCACTCATCGCATGGATCTCTGGAACGAGATGCAGGCCAAAACTGCGGAAGCGCGTAAAAACCGCCAAGCTTTTTTAAAGGCAGAAGAAGCCCGCAAGAAGAAGTTTAGAAAAGAGTTAACGCAATACGCACTTATATTTGCGGTTGTGATTGTTTTAGTGCCAGCCACTGTTGGCGGGTTATTGGCTTGGTTAATGAACAGATGATTATGGCATTTTTGCTAATTGTCATCGTAGATGGTGAGCCTCTAAAGGAAGAGTTTTATTTTCGGGATGTGACTCGCTGCAATCAGTTTGCCTACTACGTCGAGTCTGGCGCAGTGACCTTGAATAAGCGAAGGCGTAATCAGAACAACATTAGCGCGTACTGCATCCCAAAGCGGATACGATCTGGCATGAAAACTTGGGACTGATATGGCTGCTAAAAAATTAGAAGAAAACAGTGAATACGCTCAATACGACGCTGATGGTGACGGTATTATCTCTGACGAAGAACTTGCAACAAGCAAGGAGCTACAAGAGCTGCACCTAAGCCACGAACGAGCAGACGCCCAACGTGCGATGTCTTGGTTTGCTTTGTGGGGAATGCTGCTCTACCCCAGTCTCGTAGTAGTTTCTAGCTGGGTGGGCCTGACGCAAGCTGCGACCATACTCGGAGATATGGCCTCGGTTTATTTCGTATCTGTGGCTGGCATTCTGGCTGCGTTCTTTGGCGCTCAAGCATGGTCTAACAGAAAGCCGTGATGTGGCAAATAACTGGAATACTGGGGCTTGCGCTGGCGGTTACGGGCGGCGCGTTTAAACTGTATGTAGATAAAGCCGAGGCAGAGCAAGAAGCAATGGCCTCGCAGCTTCGCCAAGCTGCTGACAACCAACTTGTTTTGGAAACAAATATAACCTCTCTAAACACACAAATTATTGAGTCTGAGCAACGCCAACAGCGCGTCCTTGATCGGGTAAATGAGCTTCAGCTTCAAAACGACAAGGCTCAGGTTGAGGTGGCCTCTATCAGAAAAAAGTTCGCAAGGCACAACTTAGATGCGCTCAGTTTGAGGAAGCCCAAGCTAATCGAGAAAATAATCAACAAAGGCACAGCGGAGGTTTTAAATGATCTGGAAAATATTACCAGTCTTAATCCTTAGCGGTTGCGGCCTTTTCGGGCAAAAGCCATACATCCCAGAAACCAAACCTGTAGAGGTTGTCACGGTGATTCAGCCAGCAGCCGTTTATCACCCGGTACTGCCAAACCCAATAGCCACCCTGCCAGTCGAGTGGACGGTTTTGACTCCAGACACCATGCAGGAGTACCTAAATGACTTAAATGAGGGTAACGCGCCAACCAATGCTTTCTATGGACTTTCTACAAAAGGTTATGAGAATCTTTCGACAACGATGTCAGAGATTAAACGCTATATCAGACAACTACAAAACATTGTACAATACTACAAATCCTTGGACAAAGAGACTTCTGAAGATGAGAGTAACAAGTAACGAGGGTATAGCCCTGATTAAAAAATTTGAGGGATGCGAGTTGACTGCGTATCGCTGCTCCGCTGACGTGCCAACCTTGGGCTATGGACACACCCGTGACGTTTCTGATGGCGACACCTGCACTCAGGAAGAGGCCGACGAGATGCTTGCAGAAGATCTGCAAGAGTTTGAGCAATACGTTAATGACTTGGTTGATGCGGACTTAAAACAAAATCAATTTGATGCGCTGGTTGCTTGGACGTACAACTTGGGGCCAACCAACCTAAGAGAATCAACACTTTTAAAGCGGTTGAACGGTGATGATCTTGCGGACGTGCCGCATCAGATCCGTCGATGGAACAAGGCTGGCGGTAAGGTTTTAGACGGCTTAATCCGCAGACGCGAGGCCGAGGCTTTGTTGTTCCAAGGAGAGCCTTGGGAAAATGTCTAGGCCATCACTCAAAGACTTTGAGATCCTTAGTGAGCAAGATCAGAATGAGGCGCTTGCGCTGCTGTCTCGGTTTGATCAGATGGATAAGCAGGAAAGTTGCCAGAACGACTTTATTGAATTCGTGAAGCATATGTGGCCTGAGTGCATACTTGGGCGTCACCACAAAATTATTGGCGATAAATTCAACAAGATCGCTCAGGGCAAGCTCAAGCGGCTTATCGTCTGCCTACCTCCTCGGCACTCTAAATCAGAGTTTGCGAGCACCTACTTTCCTGCATGGATGATGGGTCGCAAGGGTGACACCAAGATCATTCAGAGCACCCACACGGGTGAGCTGGCAATTCGCTTTGGTCGAAAGGTCAGAAACCTAATCGACTCAGATGATTACTCGCAAATATTCCCAGACCTATCGCTAGAAGCCGATAACAAATCGGCTGGTCGTTGGACTACAAACCAAGGCGGAGAAAGTTTCTACGCAGGTGTTGGTGGTGCTATTACAGGTCGTGGTGCCGACCTTCTAATCATTGATGACCCTCACTCTGAGCAAGACGCGCTAAGCCCGACAAGTATGGATGCGGCTTACGAGTGGTACACCTCTGGCCCTAGACAGCGTTTACAGCCCGGCGGGATAATCATTATCGTAATGACTCGTTGGTCAGTCAAAGACCTAGTGGGCAAGGTACTCAAGAAGCAGGGAGACGAACACGCTGACCAGTGGGAGGTTGTAGAATTTCCCGCGATCATGCCAGAGTCAGATACACCACTATGGCCTGAGTTCTGGAAGAAAGAAGAGCTATTGGGCGTTAAAGCCTCGCTACCAGTTAGCAAGTGGAACGCGCAGTGGATGCAGAACCCAACCGCTGAGGCTGGTTCTATCGTAAAGCGCGAGTGGTGGCGCAAGTGGGACGAGGACTTTGTGCCTGCATACACCTATATTATTCAGTCATACGATACAGCGTTTTCTAAAAAAGAAACCGCCGACTACTCGGCTATCACTACTTGGGCTATTTTTCAGCCGCCCAATACCGATACAGATCAAATCATTTTGTTGGACGCAAAGCGCGTCAGGCTAGACTTTCCAGAGCTAAAACGACTGGCTTACGATGAGTACAAATACTGGGAGCCAGACTGCGTTCTGATTGAAGCCAAGGCATCTGGCACACCTTTGACCCAAGAGCTTAGGCGCATGGGCATTCCAGTCACAGCCTATACACCAAGCCGAGGTCAAGATAAGATTGCGCGTATGAACAGCGTAGCGCCGATTTTTGAGTCGGGCATGGTCTGGGCGCCAGATGAAACATTTGCTGAAGAAGTTATTGAAGAAATGGCAAGCTTTCCCTTTGGCGAGAATGACGATTACTGCGACTCCAGCACGATGGCGCTTATGCGCTTTAGGCAGGGTGGATTTTTAGCTCTCAGCAACGATTACCCCGAAGAGGCTGAGTTTTTGAGACGTGACAGACAGGTATATTACTAATGGCAATTGAGAAACGCGGCTTAGGCACGGAAAACGACCCAGACATTATGCCTATGGGCAACGCTATGGAAGTCGAGCCAGAGATGACTCGAAACGATGAAATCCGTAACGCAGCTCAAATCTTGGTTACTGAAGAAGACATTTTAATTGATGATGAGATTGACGCTCCTGAGCTAGAAGAGTCGCAGATTGATTTTGGCGCAAACCTTGTTGAATTTATTGACGATAGTGATTTATCAAAGCTTGCCAGCGATGTCATTGATTCGGTTAAATCCGACAAAGAAAGTCGCGCAGATTGGGAAAAGACCTACACTGACGGCCTCAAGTATCTGGGCATGAAGTTTGACGAGGCAAGAAGCCAGCCGTTTGCAGGCGCTTCGGGCGTTGTTCACCCTATCTTGGCTGAGTCTGTGACCCAGTTCCAAGCTCAAGCTTACAAAGAATTACTGCCAGCCAAAGGCCCAGTTAAGACTGAAATTATTGGCGCTCGCAGCCCAGAAGTAGAGATGCAGGCTGACCGTGTTCAGCAGTTCATGAACTATTACATCATGAACATCATGCAAGAATACGACCCCGAAATGGATATGTTGTTGTTCTATTTGCCACTGGCAGGCTCTGCGTTTAAGAAAGTTTACTTCGATACCGCTCAAAGCCGTGCCATGAGCAAATTTATCGCGCCAGAAGATCTGGTGGTTCCCTACGAGGCAAGCGACCTCAGCAGCGCCGAGCGCGTCACTCACGTCTTACTTATGAGCCGCAATGAGATTAAAAAGCAGCAGCTTAGCGGTTTTTACGCTGATGTAGAGCTAAAGGGTGGCGGTGTAAACGTCAGCCGCAGCGAAGTTGAAGAAGAGATAGACGAGATTCAAGGCATTGAGCCTGCATACCAAGAAGATCGTGACCGCGTGGTGTTTGAAACCCACACCATTCTTGACATAGCTGGCTACGAAGATTTGGGTGAAGACGGCGAGCCTACAGGTTTAAAGCTGCCATATATCGTCACAGTTGATGAGCAGAGCAGCAAGGTGCTTTCGATCCGTAGAAACTACGTTGAAGGTGACCCGCTCAAGAATAAAATTAATTATTTTGTTCAGTACAAGTTCTTGCCCGGCCTTGGATTCTACGGTCTAGGTCTAAGCCACATGATTGGTGGCATAGCTAAATCAAGCACCTCAATCCTAAGACAGTTAATTGATGCAGGCACACTGGCTAACCTGCCAGCAGGCTTCAAAGCTCGCGGTATGCGTATTCGTGACGAGGACAGCCCACTACAGCCGGGCGAGTTCCGTGACATAGATACCACTGGCGCAAGCTTGCGCGAGAACTTAATACCCCTGCCGATCAAAGAGCCTTCTAATGTGCTCATGCAGCTACTAGGGCTGCTTGTGGACTCAGGTAAGCGGTTTGCGTCTATTGCTGATACGAATGTAGGTGATGTAAATCAAGCCATGCCCGTAGGTACTACAGTGGCTCTATTGGAGCGTGGAACCAAGGTTATGAGCGCCATTCATAAGCGCCTGCACTACAGCCAAAGAATAGAGTTTCAGTTGCTCGCTAAAGTATTTGCTGAGTACCTGCCACCGAGTTATCCCTACCAGTCAAGCAACGGCCCTCAAGAAGTTATGGGCGCAGACTTTGACGGCAGGGTTGATGTTATCCCAGTCTCTGATCCAAACATCTTTAGCCAAAGCCAACGTATTACAATGGCCCAAGAGCTGATGCAGATGGTTCAGTCTAACCCTGAGATACACGGGCCGCAGGGCATCTACGAGGCTTATAGAAGGATGTATGCGGCATTGGGTGTAGATGATATTGAAAGCTTGCTAATGCCACCTCAGCCGCCTCAACCGCCTATGCCGATTGATGCTGGCCTAGAGAACTCTGGCCTGTTGATGGGTCAGCCAGCACAGGCGTTTGAGCCACAGAATCATCAGGCGCACATTGATGCACACAAGTCGTTGTTTTTGACAGCGGTAGTTACGCAAAACCCTCAGTTACAGGGCGTGATCATTGGTCACATGATGCAACACTTACAGTTTATGGCGTCTCAAATGGCACAAGAACAGTTACCTCCTGAGCTGCAACAACAGATGCAAGAGGTTCAGCAGGCTCAGCAATCTGGGCAGGTTCCGCCAGATCAACTGGCTCAAATGAACTCTCAGGTTCAGATGGGGATAGAGCAGTATTCTGCTCCAATTCTTGCCCAGCTTACTCAAGAGTTGTTGCAGTCAATTGGTCAGAACGATGACACTGACCCGCTTGTCGCAATTCGTGAGCAAGAGCTTGCGTTAAAAGGCAAAGAAATTGACATGGATGACCGTCAGTTTGACGCCAAGCAACAGCAACGCGCTGAAGAGAAGTTGCTTGAAACTGAAATTGCTAAGCAGCGCATTGACGTGCAAAAAGACGTTGCCGACGATAAGCTTGATGTGGCAATACGCCGACTAGAACAACAGGCTGAATTAAAACTTATAGATATGCAAAACAAGAGAGGCCGATAATGGCGACTAGAAGCTCAACCAGTTATGTCAGAGATCAAATTGAAGCTCTGAAAGTACAGAAAAAATTAGAACGTGAAGTTGAAAAGGTTTTGGCTGCTAAAAAAGAAGCTGAAGATGCCGAGAAACAAAGAGTTAGCGATCACAGGATTGCAACCAAAATGGCTCGCATCAATGGCACCGAGCCACCACCACCGCTTGAAAAGGCAGAGCCTGTGGTTGAGGCGGTTGTTGAAGAAACCGTACAGGAAACCGTACAGCCTGAGCCAGAACCTGCAAAGAAAGATGTAGTTAAAAAGACAAAGGCTAAAAAACCATCTAGGAGCAAAAAATGAAAGATTTAAGCAAGATTGAAAAAGTTGATTCACCTCAGAAAAAAATTAAGTCTACCCCCACCACTCCAGAGCTGGTTCGCCGCACGATGGGTGGCAAGATTAAGGTGATAAAGGCCCGTGGCGCAGGCGCTGCAACCCGTGGCTTTAACTTTCATGAGAAAGTTTAGTGGATGATATAGACCTTGGTTCAAGGTTGAAGAGGGTTGTTGGTGAGCGGAAAGAGTTAATCCGCGAGGTCATGATGGATGGTGTGCTAAAAGATATGGAACATTATAAATCTTTGCAAGGACAGCTTGAGGTTATATACTTGGTTGAGGAAACAATTAGACAATACTATAAGGAAGTGTAATTTTGACTAAACCTACAACCGAAGAGGCTTACGTCACAAGTGGTGAGCGATTTCTTGATCCAACCCTTTTAGACAAAACAGCCATTGAGCGTATGCCAGACCCCACGGGCTGGCGGATGCTTGTTTTTCCCTTTAAAGGAAGAAAGACATCAGACGGCGGAATCCATCTTTTACAAGAAACGGTTAACCGCGAAGCCCTTGCTACGGTTGTTGCTGCCGTGATCAAGATGGGGCCGCTTTGCTACGCAGATAAAGAGAAGTTTGGCGACACCCCTTGGTGTAAAGAGCAGCAATGGGTGTTGATTGGCAGGTATGCCGGGGCGCGTTTCAAGCTAGAAGATGGCGAAGAAGTGCGAATTATCAACGATGACGAGGTGATTGGCACCATCCTTGACCCAGAAGACATAGTGAGTTTCACATGATAGAAAATCAAAACGCAGAACAAATTCAAGAAGAGCAGGTATCAATTGAGGTTGTTGAAGATCCAGTTGAGGGTGTAAGTGAAGGCGACGAGCTTGAAAACTATACCAAGTCGGTTTCTAAGCGAATCAATAAGCTAAATCAAAAGAACCGAGAAACTGAAGCGCGAGCGCAACAGCTTGAGCAGATAGCCTTACAAAAAGAGGCTGAGCTTCAACAGTATCGCCAATACACGACCCAACAATCTGGTGCGGTTTTAGAGAAAGAGCAGGAAGCTCTTTTGTCCAAAGAGGCTCAGATTGACGATGTTTATCGCAAAGCTGTGGAGTCTGGTGACGCTGATTTAATCACCAAGGCAAACAAGCTACAAAATGACATTGCCATTCAGAAGGAAAAGCTTCGGGTTGCTAAGTCGCGTCAAAGCCAACAAGTTGCTCAGGAGCAGTATCAGTCTCAGGGTAATGAGCAGGCAGTTAACTATCAGAACGAAGCTAGGGTTGAGCAAGAGATTCAACCAACAGAAGACGCGCTTGAGTGGCATGAAAGAAACCCGTGGTATGCCGATCAAGATAACGAAGACAACATGAAGGCGACTCAATACGCCTACTATGTACACTACAACTTAGCCAACGAAGGCTTTGATGTAGGCTCTGATGAGTATTACGAAGAGCTGGATTCCCGTGTCGGTACGGTATATCCTCACACCAGATCCGCAAATAACGGTTCAAAGGTCGTTAAGAATGAAGCTAGACCCGCTGTGCAAAGAGTCGCTTCAGCTACCCAAGGTGGTGGTCGATCAAAAACACAAGGCAATAAGAACGGCGTAAGCTTTTCTAAGTCAGAACTAGAGCGACTCCAGAGTCTTAAGCCGCACAATATGTCTGAAGAGGCATGGTTGCAGCGAGTGGCAAAAGAGAAGCAAAAAATTGCATCAAGAGAGGCAAACTAAAATGGCAGAAGCAAAGGCAAACGCACGTTCATCCCGTGAATCGCAGTCACACGATAATCAGACTCGTAGAAAACCGTGGCGTCCAGTGCGCTCATTAGAAACCCCTACCCCACCCGAAGGTTACACTTATCGGTGGATTAGGGAGTCAATGTTGGGACAGGAAGACCGAGCTAATGTCTCGCGTCGAATTAGAGAAGGTTGGGAACTCGTAAGAGGAACTGAGCTACCTCCAGAATGGAGATCTCTACCAACAATGGATAATGGCAGGCATGAAGGCGTGGTTTACAACGAAGGGTTGCTGTTAGCGAAGATCCCTAACGAAACCGTGCAAGAGCGTAGAGATTACTATCAAGGTAAGTCTAAAGAAGCTACGGAAGCTTTAGATAACAACTTGTTTAATGAGTCTCGCAGCGATTCACGTTATGTTAAATACGATCCTCAGCGCGACAGCAACGTAACATTTGGTCGAAAATAAGAGGAATTCAAAATGGCGAATCAAGACGCTGCTTTTGGAATGAAGCCAGTCAGAATGATTGGTGGCGCACCCTACAACGGCGGTCAGAGTCGGTATCGAATTGCGGCTAACTATGGCACATCTATTTTCCAAGGCGACATGGTTGCTGCGGTTACAGGTGGTGGCGTAGAAGTTCATGCAGATGGCGGGACTGTGCCTATTGTTGGTGTTTTTAACGGTTGTATGTACACAGATCCCACTTCTGGCGAGCAAGTGTTTAGCAACTACTACCCTGCAAGCACTAACGCTGCTGACATCATTGCTTTTGTAATTGATGATCCTATGGTTGTGTTTGAGATCCAAGCTGCGATAGCTTTCCCGATTGCTGACCTGTTTGGTAACTTTGATATTGTCTATACGACTGCTGGATCTACCAAAACTGGTATTTCTGGAGCTGAGCTTCAAGTCACAGATGGCGGCACTGGCCTTACTTTGCCGGTTAAAGCAATAGACATCTCTGAAGATCCAGCAAACTCAGACGTAGGCGCAGCACATACAAATGTGTTGGTAACGATTGAAAATCACCTGTATGGCATCAAAGGCGCAGGCTTAGCATAAAAGGAGCTAAATAATGGCTATCTCAAGAGCACAACTAGCTAAAGAGCTAGAGCCGGGCTTAAACAGCCTGTTCGGTATGAGCTACGACAGCTATGACCGGGAATATGAGGAAATATTTTCTGTAGAAGACTCTCAAAGAGCCTTTGAAGAAGAAGTTCTCATCACTGGTTTCGGTAATGCACCAACCAAAACTGAAGGCCAAGGCGTTGTCTTTGACAATGCTACTGAGTCTTTCACTGCACGTTATACTCACGACACCATCGCGTTAGCGTTCGCGCTCACCGATGAAGCCGTTGAAGATAACTTATATGACTCGTTAGGTAAGCGATACGTTAAAGCTTTGGCTCGCTCTATGGCGAACACCAAAGAAGTCAAGGGTGCTGATGTACTGAACAATGCGTTCAGCTCAAGCTTCACTGGCGGTGACGGCGTGTCCTTAATCAATACAGCTCACCCACTTGCTGGTGGCGGTACTGCCGCTAACCGTGCAACGTCTATGGCTGATTTGAACGAGACGAGTTTGGAAGATGCGTTAATAGACATATCAACCTTCACGGACGATAAGGGTCTAACGATCTCTGTTCAAGCGTCTAAGCTTGTTGTTCCACCTCAGTTGGTATTTGTTGCTGACCGTATTTTGAACTCTACTTTGCGTTCTGGTACTGCCGACAACGACATCAACGCTGTACGCAACACGGGTGTATTGCCCGGCGGGTATACGGTTAATCATTATTTAACCGATCCAGATGCGTTCTTCATCCTAACTTCTGTCACTGACAGCGGCGAAGGCTTGAAGATGTTCCAGCGTACTGCGATGGAAACCACAATGGAGCCTGATTTCACTACAGGTAACATCCGTTACAAGGCCCGTGAGCGTTACAGCTTCGGCTTTAGTGACTGGCGTGGCATCTACGGCTCACAAGGCGCGTAGATACCAAGCAATAAAAAAGGGGGCTTATGCCCCCTTTTTTTATGCCTTGTTTTAATCGCTTACGCGACCTCCTCTTCGTTGAATGTAGCCTTTGTTGGGCGCTTGAAGAAGCCAAACTTCTCATCGTCCTCCGATGGCTGAATGGTTGCTGAGAATGATACTGAGCGGCCTTTTACATTCTCTAGCTTAGATGGCACTGAACCCCAAACCTTGAAGCCTCGGTCATCTTGAACCAACATCTTGAGAGTTGATCCGTACATGGATTCCTGCCATTTGGTGGTAAGAACGATACCGCTGATCTTAACCTTACCTGTAGGGCATGGCTCCGCAGCCTCTAGCACTGCCTGACGCTTAGCTTCCTCGACTGCTCTGGCAGCTTTGATTTCGCCAAGTAGCGCATTTTCAACGTGTTCAGCAACGTCATCTGTGGCATTTGATAGATAGGCAAAACAGACGTAGTTGCCGTCACGATCCTCGAAATGTTTGCCAGCAGAAAGCGCGGTGTGGACGCCTCGCCCGTGGTCACAGTTTGCGTTAACGCGTAAGGTTACGGCGTCTATTGCTTCAATAGCCTTCTTGACGTTGGCAACTGGCACATAAGTAAA
>Ga0208134_1001839_pt1 | contig 11812 bp, 10 predicted proteins | sample VirMetDEL_Mar_31_FD_184515 | JGI IMG/M metagenome (GOLD analysis project Ga0208134, IMG submission 184515) | Aqueous microbial communities from the Delaware River and Bay under freshwater to marine salinity gradient to study organic matter... | ecosystem: Environmental > Aquatic > Marine >... | reverse complement strand
TAGTAGTGCCAGTATGTTTAGGATCATTTTGCCATTGTTCCAAAGCTGCTTGAAAAGCATCTTGACTACTGTAGTTTCTACGAGAAGGTTTACCTCCATGTTTCAAAGTAACTCTTCCACCTTTACGGTAGTCTTCTCTCTTCTTCTTATATCTTTTCCGTGCCATATTAATTCCTAGTTAGTTTTAACTTCAAAAAGTTTGTCAAGTTTTGTTTCCAGTTTACTGAGCATACGCATCACACGATCCATACTGCTTTCCATTTCGTTTTTAGTAACGTAGTTTTTAGCGACTTCTTCTCTAGTCTTGTTTAGAAGTACATCAATTCTTTTAAGCTCTACAAAGTTCTGTCGTATGCTATAGACTATTGGAGCTATAACAATAGTAAGCAATACATTCCACATTTCCATGTCCATACTTTTACCTTTAGAAAGTTAAATTAACTATTGTTAGAAATATATGTATTACCAGTAGTAATCGCTGTAGTGTAAGATGACTTATCATCACTTGCACCAGCTACATCAGGTGTGTCACCAGTTCCGTCATACGCAAGAATAGTAGTTAGATGATCTACGTTTGCTTTTACTCTAGCGTTTGCATCGGCTTGTGTAACTCCAGCAGATAGATCGGATGCTACAATATGCGTTGATGCTTTGCCTTTAGAGTTAATATCATTAATTACTGTTACGCTATCTGTAGCTGCTGTTAAACATTCGCTTACTGTTTGTGCCATTTTATTTTTCCTCGGTTATTTGTGCTTTTAATTCTTCAACTTGTGCTGAAAGTTCTTGTACTGCTTTTACTAATACAGGTATAACTGCTGCTTCACCAACTCTTTGTTGTCCAGAAGGATCATCATCATCCCACATACTAAAACCATCTTTAATATCACTATGTTTATCAATAGCTGCTTTAACTTCTTGAGCTATAAAACCATGCTGAGATTTAGAGTTTTTATAAACTTCTGTAGAACTTTCTTCATAGCCTTTAAAGTTTTTAGGTAGATCACCTTTGTTTTTATAATTAAAAGTTACTGGTCTGAGATCGTTGATAAAGGCTAAACCTACAGTAGAGTCTTTAATATCTTTCTTAACTCTTTTGTCTGATACAGTTGCCCAAGATGTACTTCCGTGTGATGTCCGAATATCAGCAGAACCTTGACCTATAGTTGTGTAGTTGTCTGCGCACACAAGATCTACTCCTAAACCATTAGCATTGCTAGTGCTTACCGATGCTGTAGTGATGCCATTACCAATTAATGTATTAGAATGACCTGTAGTAAGATTGTCAGCGCACTCAAAACCAAAAGCATCATTGTGAGTTCCAGTAGTTACTGCTTTTAAAGCTTTACGACCAACTGCTGTGTTGTTTCCACCAGTTGTACTGTTAGCTAATGCTTGTTCTCCAATCGCTACGTTGTTTGATCCTGTAGTCAGAGTAGTTAAAGACTCAAAACCCATAGTAGTATTTGCTAATCCTGTAGTTATTGCATCACCAGCAGTAGCTCCTATTGCTGTATTGCGGTATCCAGTTGTGGTTGCTCCTAGAGCATAGTGTCCCATTGCAGTATTATTAGCTGCTGTAGTAGCTAATCTTAAACATTCATAACCAAATGCAGTATTATAATCTCCAGTAGTATTTGTTCTTAAAGCACCTGATCCGACTGCTGAGTTCTCAGTTCCTGTTGTGTTTGCTGCTAGAGCTTGTTTACCGAGACCTGTATTGTTAGAAGCTGTTGTATTTGCTTCCAATGCGCCTTGACCAACTGCTGTGTTTGAAGCTCCTGTTGTGGTTGCTCCCATTGCTCGGCTACCAACTGCTGTGTTTGAGCTTGCTGTTGTTGCTACATCTAAACAAAGCTCTCCAACTGCGACATTATTACTTCCTGTGGTGTTTGCAGACATAGCATCCTTACCAACTGCAACATTTTGTTCGCCTGTGGTGTTAGCATCTAAAGCATTTGCTCCAACTGCTACATTATCTGCACCTGTAGTGTTTGCAAATAAAGCATTATAACCAAGTCCAGTATTGCTTGAAGCAGTTGTCGTTGAACCAACTGCGTGTATTCCCATACCTACATTATATTGACCTGTTGTTATCGCATCGCCAGACAAAGCACCAACCATTGTGTTTTGTGCGCCAGTTGTGGCTGATTTTAAAGCATCCATACCTATTGCTGTGTTGTAATCTGCTGTCGTATTTGCTGTTAAAGCAGATTTTCCAACAGCAACATTATTATCACCAGATGTTAAAGCTGCAAAAACATCAACACCTACACCAGTATTATTGTCAGCAGCATCAATAGTTCCTGTAGCATTGTCTCCAAGCATAATTGAAGAAGTACCAAAAGCTTTATAATTTAATGCTGAACCATTAATAGTTAGTGCGTCAGTTTCTAAAGTTCCATCAATATCTGCATCACCTGAAATATCTAAAGCAGTACCAATAAGTGTTTGTGTAAATGTTACTTGTCCATTAGAAGCAATAGTCATAGCATCTACGTCTGAAGCAGAACCGATTGTTTTGCCATCACCGATTATTAAATCGTCAGTTAGTGTGACTATACCTGTTACTGCTAGTGTAGAAGCCATATCAACAGCTCCATCTATATCAACAACATCAAGATTTGTAGTTCCATCAACATCCAAGTCACCATTAAAGTCTACATTACCTGCAACTGCAAGAGTTGTAGCCATATCAACAGCACCATCAATGTCTACGACATCTAGGTTAGTAGTACCATCTATATCAGCATCTCCTGAAATATCTAGAGTTGCACCATCTAGTTCACCTGTAATAGTTAAGTTTCTAATACCTGTATAATCTTTGTTAGAATCTAATATGACTGCTTTAGAAGCAATAGCTGTACCGACTGCTGTAGAACCTAAGTCTAGTGCGTTTATTTCTCCAACAACTACAGTAGCTCCATCAAGTATATTAAGTTCTTCTGGTGTTGAACTAATTTGAGTAGCTGATGCAGCCGCTAATACTGGAAGCGTACCTGATACATTAGGAAGATTTATTGTTCTATCACCTGTAGCATCTATACTTGAAAGTGTAGTTTCGTGTGCATCTGCTGTAGATCCTTCAAAAACTACTGCGTTGTTAGCGTTCATTGTAACAGAGTTTACTGTACTAAATGTACCACTAACTGAAATGTTAGTTGCAGAAAGAGTTCCTGTACTTGGATTATATTTTAAATCACCATCTGATTCTAAACCCAAGTTACCACCGTCTAAGTCTCCACCTGATGTAAAGACAATAGCATTATTTTCGTTTGTGCTTTCGTTATCTGTAATAGTAACAGTTGTAGCTACCGCTGCTGTACCAGTTGTGTCTTGGTTAAGTGTACCGATTACAAAGTCTAACGTATTATCACTATCATCGTAAGTAACTGTAACACCTGTTTCGGTATTAGAAGTTACCATAGCACCTACAGTATCACTAATTGTTTCTGCTAAAGTTACACCACCAATAGTAATTGCATCAGCTTCTAAAGTACCGTCTATATCTGCGTCACCACTAATGTCTAATGTAGCTGCATCAAGTTCTCCTGTAAGAGTAATGTTACGGAAACTTCCAATGTCTTTATTAGAATCGACAACTACAGCTTTTGAAGCTGCTACAGTTCCTGCAGTAACTCCATCAATAGTTTCTAGTTCTGCTTCATTTATATCAGCACTTCCAATTACAAAACTTGTACCAGTAATAGCAGTACCTGTAATAGCTGCAGCACTTGCACCACCAATAATAGCACCGTCAACAGTACCTCCATTAATGTCTGCAGTATCTGCAACTAAAGCGTCTGTAGTAACTGTGCCGTCAAAGTAAGCATCTTTAAACTCTGTTGAGCTTGTTCCTAAGTCTATGTCGTTATCTGTTGAAGGTACAATAGCTCCGTTAGTAAATGTAACTTGATTGTCTCCTCCTGCTGCAATAGTTATTACATCTGATCCACTAAATGTAATTGAAGTATTAGTATCTCCGTCACCTGTAATAGAATCAAGTTGAATATCTCCTACATTAGTAATATCTGCATCATTAAAACTTGTAGCTCCTAATGAGTTTGCCGATGCTGTAGAAGTAAGACCAGCAACCATTGTAACTCCACCACCGTCTGCAATTTGAATAGCATCATCACCATCTGTAAATGCAATAAGTGGAGTTTGTAGTTCTGTAGTAACTTCAAAGTTTGCTATAGTATCTATAGAGCTTTCAAAGTAAGTTTCAAAGTCAGTAAGAGCAACTTGCTTCATTGTACCACCGTCATTAACTACAACTCTATCAGCATCGGCTAATGTTGTAGAAGTAGCACTAGTGTCTCCATCTATTATATTTAGTTCTGCTGCAGTACTCGTTACACCATCAAGAATATTAAGTTCTGCTGCTGTGCTTGTTACATTTGTACCACCTATATCAAGTGTAGTCATTGAAACTTCACCTGCTACTGTTAATACTCCATCAGCAAGAGTCATTAAATCTGTATCTGATGTATGACCTATTGTAGTTCCGTTAACTATAACATTATCAACAGTAAGAGTTGTTAAAGTTCCTAAACTTGTAATATTAGACTGTGCAGCCGTTGTTACAGTTGCTGCAGTACCCGATACATTACCTGTAACATCTCCTGTTAATGGACCTGCAAAAGCATCTGAAGTTACTGTACCATCAAAGTATGCATCTTTAAATTCTAATGAGCTTGTACCTAAATCTATATCATTATCTGTAACAGGTACAATAGCTCCGTCTTGTATTCTTATTTGTTCTACGGCTGCACTAGATACTTCTACATAAATTCCCCAACGATTGTTAGTACTATCAGCTTCTATTTTATTAAGAAAATCTAAGTCACCTATTTTATAAATATTACCGCCTTGTGCTGTAGATCCATCATGTCGGTGTCCTGTAGATGATGCACTACTTGAAGAGTAAGCAAAAGCATTTAAAAGTTGATTATATTCGTTATTAAAAAGTGCAGCAGTAATGGTATCTCCATCAGCTATTGAACTTTGTCTAGTGTATGTTTGAGCCATAATTTAATTCTCTCTTTGTTATTATTGTCTTCCCGATGGTCTGTAATTTATGTATAAGCCGTTTATTGTGTAAGGAGCATTTGTATCATTGCTAAATATTTTAAAGAAATTACTATGCCCACTTCCTGTTAATGTAGCTCTTACTAAAGGTTGTTCTGGCGCACCAAAAGTACTTGTACCAAATACTGCTGATGAATCTCCAAATATAGAAGGAGTTGCTGATATTATTCCTACATCTGTTGGTTGAAGTCTGTCTGTACTATCATAATCAAACCTAACTCTAAGTGTTGGCTCTACAGATCCTTCTGGAAATACAGAAACTTTAATGTGATCTAAAGTTTTTAAAGTTCCAAAGTCTCCGTAATCAAAATCTGGAGATTGATATTCTGCTTCTACGTTTGTTTCAGTTCCTGCAGGATTAAAACTATTTCCTGTATCGTGATTGTAAATATATCCGTCTCTGTCTCCGTGATATATTTTTTCTTTTCCTGAATAATTAAATCCAGAAGCTACTGCAGGAGCTTGTATTCCTTGTATTTCTGCCCATTCAAAACCTCTAGCTGTAAGAGTTCCTATAATTCCTTTTGAATTAGTTGTTGAAGCATTTGAAGCACTGTAATAAAGTCTATATTGTGATTTATCTCTAAGTACTACACTGCTGTATTCAGAAGTAATTGTACTACTAAAAATATCATTTATAATAGGTTGAATAGATTTACTAATAGTTCCAAGTTCAACGTCACCAATTCTTGCTGTACCTGCAATGGTTCTAAAACCATCAGGAGCTAAGAAGATTAAGTCACCTGCAAATTCCTGTATAGTTTTACCATCTACACAACCTACGTTTTTAGTAACTGGTACAATAGCTATAGTACTTGAGTTATTTATGTTCTGTAACTTATATATAGAGTTTTTACAGAATATAAAAAGTTCATCACGGAAAGATTTAAGACCAACTACTTGATCATCGAGTACGATACTGCCTGATCCTGTAGATGTAAAATCATCTATATCGCTTGTACCACTATAAAATATAGTATTTAAAGCTGTAGCTGCTCCTGCAACTACTAAATGTTTATCGTGTATTACACAATATTTTGGATAATGTGTTCCGCTTACTGTTATTTCTTTAGCAAAAAAAGTTCTGTTTGTTATATCAGAATCTGTACCTGTCATTTTAAAATAAAAAGGTTTTACTCCAGAGCCTTCATCAGTAATGATAACTTCTCCGTATATTGTATTTCCTTCAAAAGTAGCAAAGTGTGTTTTACTTTGTGAAGTTCTTGCAGAAGCACTACGACCTGTAAAAGTACTGTAGTTATCTCCTCCACCTGCAACACTTGCTTTATTTATTTGTAACCAACTATTACCATCTTGACTAAAATATATATTAGTACCTGACGAAGCTAATACACCATCAGCATAAACGTGCATACCTAATATTTCATTAGAGCTATTAGGTCTTGTACCGTCACCTAATTGCGTATAGCCATTAATTCTTCTGTAGCCACCTTTTGTAGAGACTTCAAAATTTTTTAATCTTGTTGCTTTTCCCGGAGTTTGTAAAAGCTCTAATGAATTACTAGACTTATCTAAACCACCTTGCAACGCAACTGAAAAAGGTTGTGATGCTGCCATTAGAAATAAATCCTATCATCTGTCATGTTTTTAGGTTGAGGATTAATAAGATTAGATTTCATTGTTCTCATACCTTTTTTATAATCATCTAACGCAAAAGCTGCCTGCTGTAAACTTTCTTTAAACTGATGTACGTAATAACGTGTTCTTGCTGTAATAACAGAAGCATATTGATCTGGTAATACAATCGCATCTCCATGTGCAGAAAGAGCAGTAGGTGCATCATATGCATAAAAATGTACGTTATATACTTTATCAGGTATAGGACTTAATCCAAATTTGCGATTATCAGGACTACGAATAACATACTTGGGTTCTCCATAAGTTTGTGCGTCAGCATCGTCTGCATTTTCTGAATCTCTTAAATATCTTGTCCAGTCTGCAAGTGTTATAAACTTTAAACCTTTAGATACAAAAGGTGCAGATTCGCCTGACACACTAATTGTAGTTATATAAAAATCATCCCAATCTATAGAAGCATAGTCTGTAGTAATACTAGAGCTTCCTGCTTTGAGAGTGTACCAACGCTGTCCTGCTACTGACGCTACTGTAACATTGCCGTAAAATGGATCTGTGCTTCCACTAGCTGCTGCTGCAAAAAAAGGAAGTTGAGGTTCTTGGTTAGCTATATCATTTAATGATCTATTAATTGATTCTTTAACAAACGCTTGTATTCCTACAGCACTTGAAAAGTTTGCAGAAGTTAGTTGAACTTCATTGAGTTCTCTAAGAACTTCATTAGTCATTGTTAGATATGTTGTAGCCATTACTTGCCCTTTTTCTTTTTACTAAATATACGATCATAGTTATCAGCGTATTTCTGCTTTGCTTCACCAGAATATGCGCTACCTAACAATCCTAAGACTCTAGTGCTTTTGGGCTTACTAGAGCCATTTAGGATCATAGGATTTTTATCGTTACCTAACTGTGGCATTTTTAATCAGGGGTTGAGCCAAGATGTAAAAACTCTACTAAGTAAGTAACTGTTGTAGCTGCCGTAGCAAGATCGTTTGCTAGTGGCTTAAGACGAGCGTAAAGTGTACGAGCAGCAGCACTATATAACGTAGAGGCTATAACAATAGCTTCTGAAGTTGCTGGTCCGCCTACTACACCTGCTGTTACTCCTGTACCTACAAAAGCGTTAGCTGCGTGTCCGTGTGAGTTTTGAATAATATACAAAGGTGCGTTTGCTGTCCAAGTTACTGCTGATCCACCATCGTCTAAGATAGCTTTTTCATCAATAATTTGACCACCACCTGCTGCAGTACCTAAATCAAAATCAACATCATCACCTGAAGCTCCTGCTGTAACAATGTTACCTGCAGGTATGGCAATAAGATTTCTGATAATAGTATCAGCGGGTTGTGTAAATGAAACATCGTAAGTAGCGTCAGCAGTAACTGCAATAGTTCCTGTTGTAGCTGAAGTCCACGAGTTGCAAATATTGTCAGCAATTTGCCCAACATCGACTGTTCGAGCTGAGTTGCGCCCTGTATCACGTACTTTAAATACTGGGTTTGACATATTATGTCTCCTTGTTTGGGTTTAAATAAAATTTGTACTCTAAAAAAAGAAAGGGAGGTTTTTACACCTCCCAAATCTATTTAGTCAATACCATAGAAAGCAGAAACTAATGCTTCGCCACGTAGTACTTTTCCACCATAAACATGGAGTCCTCGTACTATGTCGCCAAAGCTATCAGGATCACGCAATACTTCAGTACTTGTAATCGTCTGAGCAGTAGCTGTAGATGACATATGACCAGCAATACATTTACCTGCAGCATTAGTTGTTGCAGCAATGTTGTTTGACTTGTACATATCGAATCCACGTAGTTTTCCACTTGAGACTAGACCATTTCTAATAGAACCTTGACCTGCGTTATAATCAACAGACAAAAGTTTTGACGATGAACTCGCAAGAACTTCGTAGAAATCAGGTGATGCTAAGAACCATCGACCTTCTTCTGGAATGTTCTGTTCGTCAAGCAAACGAGCCATATGTGACAATACGTCAATAGGATCGTGTTCACTTGAAGCAAAACCGATGTCAAGATTACCAGTTCCATCAAATGTGCCTGCAGCTAAATCAGTAGCGTTGTCAGAACCAAGTATATGGTTAGGACTTGCTGCAGATACACCTGCGAACATAGTAGCGATGATACCTTCATCATAAGCATCACGAAGAGCATATGCTGCAGATGAACTAGCAACTTCTTTAAAGTTCACGTGAGACATTGAAGTTTCAATATCATCAACGATGAATTTAAATGCGTTAGCTGTATCAACTACAAGAGTCAACTCTTGATCAGTTAATTTAGTAGCTGTAACATCTGCACCACGTTCGTATTGGTACACAGTGATTTCAGGTTCTTTTATAATCTTTACGGAATCTCCGAAAGCGGCAATCTCACCAGCATAATCTGTGTTGGTGATCGCTTCTACAACCGAAGCCTTTCTAAAGAAGTTGAGAACCTTTTTAGAGTAGACTGCGGGAAGGAAAAACGAATTAGTTTGACCGCTGACGGAGTTCGCAAAGTTAGCGTTAGTATCAGTACTTGGTTCAAAGAACTGATCTGATTGGTTATAAGCCATTTTACTTCTCCATTATTTTATCAAATTAAAAGTTATTGTTTTTATTTAACTACTCTGCCTTCGTGAATTGCTCGACCAATTTCTTCTTCAAAACGATCAAACTCATCAATAGACATATTAGCTATTTCCCTTTCAGTCCAAATTTTTTCCTGCTTTGGATCAACTGAAGTTGTTTTAGTTGAAACCATATCAGCAGCAGATTTTTTGGACTTAGCTGAAGATGGTTTTTTAGCTTTAGAAGAAGTGTCAATGTTTAAATCTTTTTTAAATAAATCTAAAGCTCGGCTTGCTAGATCAGCATCATCTGCATTATTATATATCCAATCTTGAATTGACTCAGGTTGTTCTTTAGCCCAACTATGAAAATCTTCACTGTTGCGAATATCATCAAAGTCAGGATGTTTAGATAAGAGTCTACTCTCAGCTTCACGTTGTAGTATTTCTATTTCACGTTTTTCAAGTGATGAAATTTTATCTTCTAAAGATTTTATACTTTCACCGCTTTTCATTTGTGATACAGTTTCTACAACATCGTACACATCTGGATATTGTTTTTTAAACTCTTCAAGTTCTTCAGCAGTTTTTGGAGCTTTATAGTTTTGTTTGCTAGTATTAGCAGCTTCTTCTATAAGTGTCTTTTCTCTACTTTTAAACTCGTTAAGTTTTTTATCATAATGAGATTTTAAATCATCGTATCTTTTCTTATAGTCAGGTTTTTTATAAGGTTGATTTTTAGATGCTGCTTCTTTAACAGGAGTTTCTTCGCTGTTAGTTTCTGTAGCTTCTACTTTATCTTCCTTTGGTTTATTAAAAAACGCACTATCAGCAGATACAAATTCTTTTTCATCACTAGTATGCCAGTCTTTATTTTTATTATAAGGATTAGCTTTTGGTTCTTCTTTCGCTTGTGTTGCCATCTTCTTACTCCTACTAAGGGCTTTGTTTACAAGGTAGCTCTATGTCGACTAGAGGGCTTGTTTGTAAAGGTCGCCTTTCGGTTATTATTGTGATAGAGGGCTTAAACTTCTAAGGTAGCTCTATCGTTATTGCAAACGTGGATTAACAGACAACATACTTCTACGTATTTCTTCGTCTACCAAGTCTTCATCTATAGATTTACCAAATTGGTCTACTTTAGATTCGTCTTGAATTGATCCACCCATTGCTACTTGCTTTCTGTTATCACTAACTTCTTCTGCAGAGTCCATCATGTTCTGTAAATTATCAGAACCTATTTCATCTGTAGCTTTTGCTGTAATAACAAACTCACCATCCGATAACCTTGCGGGTATCGAATCGGAGACTTCAGAGCCTAAACCTTCAACAGGTCCATCCCCTGAAAATTCTGAAGCTGTGTCCATAACCTTGTCAAAGATCATGCTTAATCTATCATCAGCTTGTAATGCTTGCATTAGATAAGATTCTTCTTCTTGATCTAATGATTCGTTAATTATAAAATCTAAATGGTCTTGTTCCATTTGTTCATCTGGAATCATATCCATTTCTTCTGTAGGCATTGGCATACTTTCTGCAGGCATCATATTTGGCATTTGAGAATCCATGCTTCCTCCTTCTTCATAGCCCATTCTAGCTACAACTTCTGGAGCTTCTTTTCTTAATGCTTCAATACCTTTACCACCTTCTTTATAAGACATACGATCTTCATCATCGCTTAACATACCACCACTATATTTGTTATCTCTAAGTTTTTCAGTTTCTTTAGTTTTTTTAATAGGATTATATTCTTTATATCCTTGTTTATTTAACTGCTCAAGCATAGTTTTTAAAACTTTATCTGCTGTAGTATTTGAATCTTTTGCAATACTCTGAGCATCTAGAGTTAATGAGGCATGGTTATAGCCTTTACCAAAAACTTTTTCTAAAGTAGTAGGCTCTGCGTTAGCTACGTCTATATATGTTTTAACTACTGAAGCTATTTTTTTATCTACAGTTGTATCTTCTACTTCTACTTCATTACCTTCTTGATAACCTATTCTGGTTTTATCATCAGTTAACATTCCTTTTTTCTTTTTCATTATCTGCTCTCTTTAATTACTTGTTTAACCGATTGGGGGAGCTGAAGCAACCGTTCCAGAGAATTGATCTTCCCCTGACTGCGGAACATTTCCAGTTCCGATGTTGCCACCGCCAGTACCTGTAACTCCAAGTTCTTGTGGTGATTGAGGTAATCCTCCAGCGGCAGCCATTGTGGGCTGTTGACCAGTGGGTTCAGTCTCTGTGCTTGTTTCTTGTCCAGCATTTTGCATACCTATTATTTGTGCCATGATAGCTGCTTCTTCAGGATCGTTCAGTATTTCATCTGGATCTAAATCTAAGCTATAGGCTAGTTCACTTACAAGTTTAGAAATCTTAACAAACGGTGCAATAGCAGGACTTTGTGCAGTCTGTAAGAACATAGTCAGTCTTTGACTTCTTACTTCTTTTTGCATCAAGCTATTTGTACCTGTAGCTTTAACTTCTAAATCACCTTTAACATCTAAATCACCTTCAAAAAACTGCATGTTCCATTGGAAATATGCTTCACCTAA
>Ga0208134_1001835_pt1 | contig 11818 bp, 11 predicted proteins | sample VirMetDEL_Mar_31_FD_184515 | JGI IMG/M metagenome (GOLD analysis project Ga0208134, IMG submission 184515) | Aqueous microbial communities from the Delaware River and Bay under freshwater to marine salinity gradient to study organic matter... | ecosystem: Environmental > Aquatic > Marine >... | reverse complement strand
AATACTTGTTTTTTAGTCCAAGTATCTCTAAGCTCTTCCGTCATTTCTTTAAATTCCTTGACATCATTAGGGTCAAGTAAATTATTTAAGCTAGGAGCTTCTTTTTCTATTAGTGCATGTATATTTCTTTTTTCTTCTGACATATTTAAGTCCTTTCGGTTAATCAATATATAACTTTTATAAATTTAAAGTCAATGTTTAAGAAACAGATAGATTTTTAGTCCCTACTGGAATATTAAATTCTTCTGTTGCATTCTGTAATGTAGGAGAAGAACCTCCAGTTGCTAAAGCTGCCGATGCTGTCCCTGCGCCTGCTACTGATGCTCTTGCTGTCGCCATATTAACACTAGTTGCCCATGATGATCCATCATAAATTTCTGTTGTATTAACTGCAGATCCTGTTTGACCTCCCATAATAATTGCATCGTCTGAAGTAGCTCCTGCATATCCAAAATCCCTTCTAGCAGTATTCATTGCGTGTGGGCTAGTTGTCCATGAAGTACCATTATAATCAAAAGTAGTAGTAGTGTTAGAACCTCCAGAATCTGCACCACCAAAACCCAAAGCTGCAGTTTGAGTTCCAGCTCCTCCTAGTCCATATCTGGAAGCAGGTAAGTCATTTCCTTCTGTCCAAGATGTACCATTAAATTCTTCTGACTGCGTTTTTGGAGTATTTGCACCACCAAATAATAAACCTGCTGTTAGTGTTCCAGCTGTACCTGCAATATATCTTGCAGTATTTAAATTTCCTGAACTTGCCCAAGAAGAACCTTCCCATTTTTCTGTAGCATTACTTTCTCCACCAGGAATTTCTCCTCCTGCCAGTACACCTGCTGTTTGAACTCCAAAACCTCTTGAAGCAATTCTTGCTGTATTTAATGAAGGTATACTTGTCCAAGCAGAACCGTTATAACTTGCAGCTTCATTAGTGGGACCATTTCCACCTCCAGCAATTGCTGCAGTTTGAAGTCCAAAAGAACCTATTCCATTTCTTGAGGCAGGGTAGTTTCCACCACTAGCCCATGCTGCAGTTCCTTGAATACCTTCAACACGCAAATTACCTGTAGTAGAATTATACCATACCTGTCCATTTTCTGCGTTGGCAGGATCTGCTGATAAGTATTTAACTCTCAGTCCTCTGATTTCATTGTAGCCAGCCATCTATAAATTCCTTACGGGAGTGTTATATCTGTTGGTCTACTTGATAATGCTTTTTGCTCATCAGACAATGCATCCCATGCTGTTTGTGCTGCAGTTATTTCTGCATCCACTAAAGCCTGAGCTTCTGCTTTTGTCTTTTCAACACCGCCTTTTTCAGCCAACCATCTAGCGCCTTTTTCATTGTAACCAATGACCCAGACGTTTGCAGGGTGACCTTGAAGAAAAAAGTCTTGTCTATCCTGATGGGTAAAAAAGCCTTTTCCAGTGTTTGTAGCAGTACCATATATAAATAGTGCCATAGTATTTACTCCTTATTTATTGTTATTATAAACTTATTATTAATCATTATCAACTAGATGTTAATGTTTTGTAACCTAATGCTGGTATCTCACCTGTAAATTCTTCTGTTGCGGCTGTGTAAGGGTTACCACCAACAGCTAAAGCTGCTGCTTGTGTACCGAGCCCTGCTAAATATTTTCTAGCAGTAGCCATACTTGTAGTATTTGTCCAAGAAGATCCGTCATATAATTCTGTTGCTGCTGTATTTGATCCTGTAGTTCCAGCAAAAACTACACCTGCTGTTTGAATACCAGCTCCTGCTAAATTATTTCTTCCTGTATTTAAAGCACCACCAGCAGTCCAAGAACTACCATTATATTCTTCTGTAATATCAAGAGTAGCTGGAGGAGTACCACCAGTACCAAGTGCTGCTGTCTGTAATCCAAAACCAGCTAAATAAAATCTTGCTGTACTCATATTTCCTCCTGCTGTCCAAGAACTACCATTATATTCTTCAGTAGTAAGTTGTGCTCCTGTGCCAGGATTACCATAGCCACCAAAACCTAAACCAGCTGTTTGAGTTCCTGCTCCACCTTGCACTCTTTTTGCTGCAGGTAAAGCTCCACCACTTGTCCAAGATGATCCATCATATTCTTCAGTAGCAGTTAATACAGGTGGGGGAGAATAACCACCAAAAACAAGTCCTGCTGTTTGTGTACCAGCACCTCCTGCTTGATATCTTGCATTACTCATTGCACCTCCTGCTGTCCAAGAAGCACCATCATATTCTTCTGTTGCAGTTCGTAAAGGAGTTGGATTTCCACCAAAAACTAAACCTGCTGTTTGAGTTGAAGTAACAGCAGCTGTTGAAGATTGTCTACCCGAACCTAAATTTCCACCACTAGCCCATGTCGCTGCTATTGGGGAGTAGATTGTTAAATTAAATTCTTCTGTGTTAGATTTTATATTTCCTGGTGCTGGGTTTGAACTTCCTCCAACAGCTAATGAAGCAGTTGAAACACCACAACCACCTAAATAACCTCTTGCAGTAGCCATTGATGCTGTTGCAGTCCAGTTAGTTCCGTCCCAACTTTCAGCACTAGCTAATGGTCCAGGTAAGTTGGCACCAAATGCTAAAGCAGCTGTTTGTGTTCCGGAACCTGCTAAAGAACCTTTAGCTGCAGGAAGCGCATTAGTTGCTGTCCAACTTGTTCCGTCCCAAGATTCACTTGCAGTGGTTGAAGGATTACCTCCAAATGCTAAAGCAGCTGTTTGAACACCTGCTGACGCAAGGTTAGCTCTTGTTGTATTTAAATTATTTACTGCTGTCCAAGATGAACCATTCCAAGATTCAGTCACGGAGGGTGCAGATCCCCCTACAGCTATAGCAGCTGTATTAATTCCAAAACCTGAAAGATTAAATCTTGCAGTGTTTAAATCACCGACTTCAGACCAAGATGATCCATTCCAAGATTCTGTAAGAGCTACATTAGTTGAAGGACCCGTTGCTCCACCAAAAGCAATAGCAGCGTCTTGTGTTCCTGCTCCAGCTAATGCTGCTCTTGCAGTATTTAAATCACTAACTTCTGTCCAACTTGATCCATTATATTCTTCTGCATTAGCCACACGAGCAGTTCCATTAAAACCTGCAAAAGCTATACTTGCAGTCTGTAAACCTACACCTACAGCTTGGTTTCTTGCAGTATTTAAAGCCCCACCTGATGACCACGCACCAACACCTACAACCGTTTTAAAAGTACCAGAAGTCGTGTTATACCAAACTTGGCCCTCGGCTCCTGCGTCTGTAGGATCGCTGCTTACTACTTTAACTGGTTTTCCAAATATTTCTTTGTATGTAGTCATAATTTTTTAACTTGTTGTAAATGTTTTAATGTTAACTGCTGTTGTTTCACCTGTAAATTCTTCTACTTCAGTTTTATTTGGATAACCTCCTGCTGACATTGTTTCAGCTTGTGTTGCACTTCCTGAACTAGCTCTATTAGAAGCAGTAACTGCTCTTGATGGACCTGTAGCCCATGCTGTTCCATTATACATTTGTGTTGCTGGAGAATCTCCAGTTGGAGGAGATGAACCATTCATTAAAATTGCTAAAGTTTGTGTTCCTGAAGTTCGATTAAATGCCATACCTGTTACTAAAGCTGCACCTGCTGTCCAAGAACTACCATCGTAATTCCAAGTACCTGTTGTATAACCAGGATAACCAGTATTTGTTAAAGCAGCTGTTTGAGTTCCTACTGTTCCATTATTTGAAACAACTGTTGGAATTGTTCCACCTGCTGTCCAGTTTGTTCCGTCATATTCTTCTGATGTTCCTGTAAAAGGAGGTAAACTTCCTCCAACAGCCAAAGCTGAAGCAGTTGTTCCACACCCAGATAATTCTTGTTTTGCTGCAGGTAAATTATTTCCTTCACTCCAACTACTTCCATCGTATGTTTGAGAGTTAGCCGTACGAGGTCCTCCTCCAACAGCCATTGCTGCAGTTTGAGTTCCATAACTAGCCATGTTTGCAACTGCAGTTCCTAAAGCTCCACCACTAGTCCAAGATGAACTATTACCCTCATACGTAGCAGTTTGTGCAGTATCACTTGGGTTATCTCCACCAAATAATAAAGATGCTGAATTTGATGTACCTGCTGCACCCATTCTTTGAGTGCCTGTTGGTATTGCAGTACCACTGGCCCATGCACCAGGGGTAATGACTTGTGCTGAGAAATTGTATTCGTTTGTAGCACTAGTATTACCATTTCCTCCAAAACCTAAAGCACTTGAAGATCCTGATGTACCATTGCCTGAACCAAGTTCGTAAGTAGCAGTTGGATAAGTAACTCCATTAGTCCAAGAAGTCCCATCCCAATTTTCAGTGTTATTTGATGCACTACCTGGTACATATCCTCCAAAAATTATAGCTGACGTTTGGTTTCCTGATGAACCTATTCCTTCTCTTCCTGTATTTAAATTTGGACCCTCACTCCAAGTTGATCCATTATATGCTTCTACATTAACTTGATAAGGTGATCCACCTGCTAATAAAGCAGCTGTTTGTAAACCTATACCAGATCCACCTGATTTTGGTCTACCTGTATTTAAAGCTCCACCTGCAGTCCAATTTGTTCCATCAAATTCTTCAGTAAGAGTTGGACCTCCAGTCCCTGCAATACATAGTGATGCAGTTTGTGTTCCCGTTCCACAAGTATCTCTTCGAGCTGTACCTAAATCATTTACTTCTGTCCATGAAGAACCATCATAAGATTCTGTTGTTGCTTTGTCTGGAGGACCTCCTCCAAAATCTAAAGCAGCAGTTTGAGTTCCAGAACTACCTTTAGCAAAAGCTGCTACATTAAGAGTTCCACCACTTGCCCAACCTGAACCATTGTATTCTTCGGTAATACCAGTAGTGTTTGTAGAAACTCCTGTGTATCCACCAATAGCTAATCCTGCTGTTTGAGTACCTGCTCCAGATGTATTTGCTCTGGTTTGAGACATGTTTGATCCACTTGACCACGCAGCAACACCAATACCTTGTACACGCAAATTACCTGTAGTAGAGTTATACCATACCTGTCCATCTTTTGGATTGGAAGGATCTGCTGATAAGTATTTAACTCTCAGTCCTCTGATTTCGTTGTAGCCAGCCATCTATAAATTCCTTACGGGAGTGTTATATCTGTTGGTCTATGTGATATAGCTTTTGCTTCATCAGACAATGCATCCCATGCTGTTTGCGCTGCAGTTACTTCCGCAGTCACTAAAGCTTGTGCTTCCGCTTTTGTCTTTTCAACACCGTTCTTTTCAGCTAACCATAAAGCGCCTTTTTCATTGTTGCCAATGACCCAGACATCTGCAGGTTGACCTGAAAGGTAAAAGTTTCGTCTGTCTTCTGCTGTGAAGAATCCTTTTCCAGTGTTTGTAGCAGTACCATATATAAATAGTGCCATAGTTTTTACTCCTTAGTTATTATTGTTATAAACTTATTCTTATTCATTATCAACTAGTAGTTAATGTCTTAATATTAGCTGCTGATGTTTCAGGATTAAATTCTTCTGTTCCTGTTTGAGCAGGACCTCCACCAAAAGCCATTGATTCAGCTTGAGTTTCTCCTAATCCATCTAATGAGTATCTTGCTGTTCCTAAATTAGCGGATGTTGTCCAAGAAGTTCCATTATATTGTTGAGTCATAGCAAGAGGAGCTACGGGACCTTGTCCACCATAAGCAAAACCTGCTGTTTGAGTTCCTGAACCCCCTAAATTTCTTATTGCTAAAAGTAAGTTTCCACCAGCTGTCCAATTAGTTCCATCATATTCTTCAGTTGATGCTGTAAACGGAGGTACCATTCCTGCAAAAGCCAAAGCAGCAGTTTGAGTTCCACAACCTGCTAAAGCATCTCTAGCTGTGTTTAAATTATTAGCTGTTGTCCAATTAGTTCCATCGTATTCTTCAGTTAAAACATCATTATTAATAGATGGAGGCGAAGATCCAAAAGCAAGACCTGCTGTTTGAGTTCCAGCACCTGCTAAACCAGCTCTTTGATTGTTCATGTTATTAACGCTTGTCCAACTAGTTCCACCATATTCTTCTGTTGCAGCTGTTTGAGTCTCTGCTGCTTCCTCGAATCCGCCAAAAGCTAATGCCGATGTTGAAGTTCCACCACTTGCTAATTTACCTCTAGATGTGTTTAAATTATTACCTTCAGTAAAACTAGTTCCATTGTATGTTTCACTCGCTGTAGTGTCTGAAGATGGACTAGTAGTACCACCAAAAACTAATCCTGCAGTTTGACTTCCTGATCCTGCTGATTTACGTCTTCCAGTATTTAAAGATCCTCCAGCTGACCATGCTGCACCTGTAACAACCGTTGATGATACATTGTATTCTTCTGAAGTACTTACAACTCCAGGACCTATTAAACCACCAGCAGCAATAGCATTTGATGAATCAGTTCCTCCACCCATTACTCTATCCCTAGCTGTTGCTAAATTTGATTCGTTTGTCCAAGAAGTCCCATTCCATGATTCTGTTTTATTTGAATAAGGAGTAAATCCAGCATAAGCCAATGCTGATGTTTGTGTTCCATTTCCAGCTAAATTTGATCTACCGTTATTCATGGTTGCAACAGTTGTCCAAGAAGATCCGTTATAAGATTCAGTTGCACCTGGAGTAGGATTGGGTTCTAGTTGCCCACCAAAAGCTAAACTTGCAGTTTGTGTTCCTGCTCCAGCAATTGCACTTCTAGCAGTACTACCTGTTCCTCCAGATGTCCAAGAGGATCCATTATATTCTAGTGATGTTGCGGTTGCAGTACCTGATGTAGCTGGAGGTTCTAATTTACCAAAAGCAACAAGACCTGCAGTTTGAGTTCCCGTCCCACAAGCTAATCTTCTTTTTGCAGGCAAAGCAGTTACTGCTGTCCAAGAACTACCATCGTACTCTTCTACTTCATTTTTCATTGCTGAAGGTGGATATGTTGAACCCCCAGCTAAAGCTGCAGCAGAAACTAAACCAAAACCAGTTGCTTCTTCTCTTCCAACATTTAAATTTCCACCACTGGTAAAACCAGTTCCATTATATTCTTGAGTTGTAACTACGTTTCTAGCCGCAGAAACACCGCCAGCAAACCAAGAAGCAGGTGAAGGTGTTGATGAACCATAACCTCCGTCTCTTTGTGGTGTAATTAAACCTCCACCACTTGACCATACACCAGAACTTAGAACTGTTTTAAAAGTACCAGAAGTACTGTTATACCAAACTTGGCCCTCGGCATTGTTAGCAGGATCACTGCTATAATTTTTAACCTGTTTTCCAAATATTTCTTTGTATGTACTCATAATTTTTTAACTTGTTGTAAATGTTTTTGATGCGACAGCTGTATTAAAGTTTTCAGTTGTTGCAAAAGTAGTTGGTGTATTAGTACCTCCAGCTGCTAAAGCAGATGTAGAAAGTCCAGCTTTTTGTAATCCTCTTTTTGCTGTCCCTAAAGTCGATTGCACTGTCCACGAAGTTCCATCATATGCTTCAGTTAAATTTGAACTTGTTGGACTAGAGGGTGTAGTTCCACCAAAAATAAGTGATGCTGTCTGTACTCCAGCCATAGATGCGTTATCTCTTTCTGAACCTAAAGTTCCACCTGTTGTCCAAGAAGAACCATCATATTCTTCTGTAGCAGTAGTCCTAGGAGGAGATGAACCAGCAGAAACTAAACCTGCTGTTTGTGTTCCTGATCCAGCAAGAGCAGATCTTGCTGTTGCCATATTTCCACCACTTGTCCAATTGGTTCCATCATAATTTGCTGTTGTAGCTATAACTGCTGTGCCTGAATAACCTCCAGCAGCAACTGCTGCGGTTTGAATACCAAACCCTGTAAGATCTCTTACAGAGTAAGGAATATTATTTACTTCACTCCAAGATGAACCATTATACTCTTCTACTTCAAATTTATTTCCTCCATTGTATCCCGCAAAACCTAAAGCAGCTGTTTGTGTTCCAGCATTACCTAAAAAATACCTTGCTGTTCCCATAGTGCCACCACCTGTCCAATTTGAACCATTCCATTCTTCAGAACTACTTAATTTTGTTGGAGTAGGACCTGCACCAGCAAAAACCAAAGCTGATGTTTGTGTTCCTGCTCCACCACCTTCTCTTCTAGGAATGTTCATACTAGTACCTGATGCCCAAGTACCTGCAACTGTTAGATACCCTTTTAAAGATAGTGTAGTTGAGTTATACCACATCTCTCCCAATACAGGATTAGCTGGATCAGATGAAACTGATTTTATTAGTGTTCCTCTAATTTCTTTAAATGTACTCATTTAACCCCTAGTTATTCTTTAGAAGCCATCCTTGAGTATTGTCTGTAAATACCAAAGTAAAGCCTGCTCTTTCAGTTGCTACTGTTAAGTCTGCTGCTGAACCTTGAATGTTTTTACTATTTCTACCAATAGTTAAATTATTAGTGTCAAAGGTTCCTGCATAGTCAACCACGGAAACTTCGTCACCAATTGCAGGGGACGCTGGTAATGTTAAAGTCCATGCACCACTTGTTGTGTTTGCAAAAATTCCTTCACCTGCTGCTGCCGTGTAAGTTCCAGTTTTAACTGCTTGCCAATCTGTGCCGCCAGAATTGTCTACAAAGGATAGTTGTCCTGATCCGTTAGTAGTTAAAATCTGATCTGCACTTCCTGTTGCTGCTGGAAACGTCAAAGTATACGACGTTGTACCATCTTTTGCTTTTATCCCTATGTATTCACCGCCTGTATTATCTTGTAATCTTAATTCTTTTGAAGTTCCAATATTTAATCCTGTTGATGAATTCCAAACAAAATTAGCGTCTCCACCAAAAGCTCCTGAATTATTAAATTGAACTTGTGTATCTGATCCTCCGGGTAATCCACCTGCTACAACTTCTGTAACGTCAGGGTTAGTACCATCATTTTTAGTTGCTGAAATAATTTTCCAACCTTTATTAACTGCTGACCACGTAACAGTATCTCCTGAACCTGTAGCATATTTTATTTGAACTGTAGATGCACCGGTTGTGTTGTTTAAAATATAATAAGTATTTTCAATATCATTAGGAATTGTAACAACCTTGTTTCCTGTAATTGCTTGTGCTGATTCTGCTCCAAGAATAATAACTCTAGATTGAGCTGTACCTGTTAGAGCACCATCTGCTACTGTTAAAGCTGTAGTGTTAGCTCCTGTACCTGCTGCATTTAAAGTAGCTACAACATAGCCACCAGTGATACCTTCTACTAGGTTTAAATTTGCGTTTGTTTTTGTTCCCCAAGTACCAGCGTTTTCGCCAGTTGCCATTAGCTCTACGCCAAGAGGTGTGTAAGTTGATGCCATAAATTAACTCCTGATTAGTTTTGTTTATATTGTTTATTTAGTTTCAAGTCAAACATAATTATGCTGTTTCCGTAGTATATCCTGTTGTATTTTTTGGTGTCTTAGTACTATAACCCGTACTATTTTTAGGCGTCTCTGTACTATAACCTGTACTATCTTTAGGTGTTATATTTCCATAATACTTAAGAATTAATCCTGCAGCATTGACACTAGATGTTGCTAGTTGTCCTGTTAATCCTACTGTCATTGGTGTAGGTGCTATTGCACCAACTGCAGATGTAGCACTGACCCCGGTTAACGGAACTCCTATTGCAGGAACAATTGATCCTACAGAAGATGTTGCTGATAAACCGGTTAACGGAACTCCCACACCAACTGTTATATTACCTACAGCAGAAGTTGCTTGTTGTCCATTTGGACCTATAGTGATTTCACTAAGTATTAAACCACCTAATTGTAATGTTGCACTAACTCCTGTTAATGGGACTCCTATTTCAATACCTAAAGAACCAACACTTGAAGTAGCGCTTTGACCTGTTGGAGTTATAACAGATGTTAAATTTAAAGTAAGTGAACCTACACTTGAAGTAGCGCTTTGACCTGTTAGAGATGTAACAGATGTTAAATCTAAAGAAGGTGAACCCACACTAGATGTAGAACTAACTCCTGCCGGTTGAACTAAACTATTAAATGAATCTCCATAAGGTTCTTCACCCCAACCATTTCTACCCCAACCAACTAATGTACCAGCATTATCAAAAGTTCCAAGTTCTGTTAATCCTTGTACTCCTGTTGGAGTTACGATTGATTCTAAAGCTAGTGTAAGAGAGCCAACACTTGATGTTGCTTGTACACCTGTTGGTATAACAGTTTGAATATCTAAAGCAGTAACACTTCCAACTGCAGTTGTTGCTTGTTGACCTGTTGGTTGTACAGCGTACTCTACACCCCAACCAGAGTTACCCCATTCTTGCCTGCCCCAACCTTCTTCGTTAAAAGCTTCTATTGATCCTACTGATGATGTTGTTGATTGTCCGGATAAAATAACGGTAACATTGTCGTCACCCCATTCGTTGGATCCCCAAGTATTATTACCCCAGGTTGATGCCATAAGGAGTTCCTCCCTATGCTATACGAAGGATTGCGTTATTAGCGTCCGCTACTGGAAATTGAATTGTGAAAGTTCCACTTGATACAGTTTTATCTCCACCAAATGCAATTGCACAAACTGCTGGATCACCACTTGCTGTTTCATTAAATATTAAACAACCATTAGCTGTAAAAGAAGCTGATGTAAAAGATACATCTGCAAAATCGCAACAAGCTGTGTCACCAGATAAAGCAGGTGTTGTGTTTGTTAACGCTATTCCTTTAGTAGTGTAACCATTACCATTAGCTACTTCGTTTGACGATGTGTAAGCTGTTGTTGATTTATTTAATGTAGCACTACTTGTGTACAATGCTAATTTAAATTCATTTCCACCGTTTGTAAAATTGTGGATTGCTCTTAAAACTTCTGTTTTAAAAGTGTTACATACTGCTGATGTTATTGCCATAAAAAATCTCCTAATTACTGAGGCGCTGACTCGATTGGTATTCTTACTGTTCCATCCGTGTAATCGTCTCGTCTTCTTCTTCCAAGTTGCATCGCTGCAAACTTTTGTAGTTCACTTTTATATCTATTTTCATATAGTGTCAACATGTCTGTTGGACCTTTTAAAAACATAAATGCTTCTACTAAACATGCATATAACAGACCTTGTGGAAAGTAGTTACTTAAATATGTATTAGAGTTACCATCACCACCAGACCCTAATCCCACAGGTTGAGCGTTATAATGAATAATATATTTGTAATTAGCATCAGGTGTTGGAGCTACATAAATAGCACCAGAAGTGGCTGTGTTGGCCCCTGTTGTTGCACCACCAAACATTGCATAGTATTTAGGAAGACCTGTTACATCTTGAGCCGCTGCTCCTCCAGAAGTACCTGTTAAGTTACCAACATACTCTGACATAAAAGTTTGATCACGTTTCTCTAACCATACTCCTTGACCATTTGTATTAGCTGTTGATTCAAATACTTCTATACCTCTAACAAATAAAGTTTTTGTAGGCATTGTGATAGTATTAAAATCAGTTGCAAATTGTGCTTCTGCTTGAACTCTGTCTGAATCCATAGGAAGATCTAAATTAATTCTATTTTGTGCAGCCATAATAAAACCATCTACAATAGTTTCTGTAAATACATTAGCGTCTACTTCACTATAATCTCTTATAGCTGTAACTAATGTTGAATATGTATAACTTGATAATCCTGCCATAACTAAGCTCTATCATTTAACGGTCCAATTGTACATTGAAAACCGCCCCCTGTTTCTGTGCTTATAGCATTTGATATTAAAGAAAAAGTTAAATTATTAAATACTACAGCCGTTTGTCCAACTGGACCCACTACTATTGTAGTAGGAACTGCTGTTGCAAGATAACATCCAAAAACATTAGCTCCTATAGG
>Ga0208134_1001831_pt1 | contig 11828 bp, 26 predicted proteins | sample VirMetDEL_Mar_31_FD_184515 | JGI IMG/M metagenome (GOLD analysis project Ga0208134, IMG submission 184515) | Aqueous microbial communities from the Delaware River and Bay under freshwater to marine salinity gradient to study organic matter... | ecosystem: Environmental > Aquatic > Marine >... | reverse complement strand
AATTTCATCCCAAAACTACCAGCCAACTGCAAGAACTTTTCAATCCAGCCCAGCTCATTACTAACAATGTAAACTGAGCAAATGATAGTTATACAGATCATTGAGGTTTTGTCTATTCTTATATTCATTTAATTATTAGCAATATTATAGGTATCGAGATACGCTTGTCCAGCATATAAACATCTAGATATCTTTGTCCAGTATATTTCTAAATTATTTTGTTTTTTATCTACCTTGGGGCTATTAACCCGCCTCCAAGCTGAGCCGCCGCCGTTCCAGATAAAAGCGAAATGCTTCGCACTTACCTCCTCACCGCTACGCTTAATGTATTTTTCGTAGTGATGAAATATACCAAGTGCTACTAAATGAGAAGTTGCGCGACTCTTCATTTGATCGTGAGTAAAGTTTGTGCCATAGATACGATTATAGTCAGCCAACATAATCGGACGTATTTGCAAACAACCTAAAGCTTTTTCGCTTTCGTTATAGGCAAGCTCATTACTATTAGACTCAACCTTTTCCATTGCGAGAAGAAGGTCTGTCATGGTCGCGCCTTGCGCTGAACTTGCAATGATAGTAAAAATTATAAAGATTATTACAACTGCGAAGGCAAAAATAGGTCTAGTTAATTTATTCATGGTTTATAGTTAATTAGTTAATTTCGATGGCGTCAAGATGATTTTTATGCACCCAGACTTCGTTTGTATCCTTATCGCGAACAAGACATAGATTGTCTTCCTCTTCGATGATTTCTACCCATATGGCTTGATTTAGTATAGCTGTTTTCATGATCTACAATGTGTGTTATTTTTTTATGGATGTCAAGTGTTATTCGACTTCAAGATCTTCAAACGACTCAATTACTTCGCAGTCTGTTTCACTCCCTATAATTTCGATATCGGGAGTTAGGTTTTGCAGGTAGTTGCTTAATGTGTCACCCCCTTCGTTTAAAATCTCGTCGGGAATATCTACCAACGCCGAATAATTGTGAATCTCTGTGTTTTTCCAAGTTATTGTTTTTATCATAGGGCTTGAGTATGTGGTTTTTTTGGTTGGTGTCAATTGTTTTTCTTAGAAATCAAAAGAAATTCAGATGCAAGGTCTTCAATCAACTCCCAAATTCCGTGCGGTTCCCACTCTTCAAACGGCTCCCACCTGTTATCTCGGATGAAGTCTGTGACCTCTTGCTCATCTAGCTTATCAAAGTCTTCGGGCAAAGCCTCGCATAGATAAAAGTTGGAGGCGCGAATATGTGCTTCTGTTTTAGTCATACTATTTATTTGGTGTGTTTAAGTATTATAGCTTGCACGATGTCGTAGACTTCGCAAAATAGATCTTGGGCTTCTTCTGTGAAACCTTCTGATCCATCCTCCCTGTCTTCCCACACAATGTGTGCGCCCATCCTGTGTTCAACAATAGCTTCAGCAATATCAGCTGTGAAGTGTATAAGTTTTTCTGGCTTCATATTACTTGTGTAGAGTGAATGAGATTTTTTGTTCGGCTTCTGGCTCTGCTGCTACTGGAGCAACAGGTGTTTGGGCATCGCCCGCAATTGTCGCACCAATCTGCTCAAGCCACACTCGGCTCACTGGGATTGCTGCTGCTGCACCGCAAAACTTTTGCAGGTCGGCTAGTGTTATGTTGACGAAGGACTTTGCGCCCTTCTTGCGACCACTACCTGTCTTACGAGGCGTGCCATCTTTGTTTATTGTTTTGTTCATAATGGCTACTATGTCTTAATATACTTGAATGTCAAGCAAGATTTTAAAAAACTTTAATTAATTTTGAGCCTTGGCAAAAGGACGTACTGCATCCTGTTGTTCTATAAGAGCCGCAAAGAATTCTTTCTGCCATTGGGCATCTTCTATGTCTACGGCCTGGAGAGTACCTAGCAATCGAAAGGTTTTTTCTGTTAGGTTATCTAGTGGGGTTTGGGTTTCCATTATTTGTGTTGTTGTTAATTTGGCGTGGTTTCTGTATGTACTCCCATATCCATTAAATCAGCAAGAGAATTAACCATGTGTCCATCCTCTTGGAATAACGCAAAGATTTCTTCTTTCGTTTTAAACTCGGCGGGCTTATTATCATTCTCTGTGTCCAGTAGATATTCTTTACCGTCCTTACATTTTTTTACGTTTCTATATAATCTAATCATACCAAGAGTATATTTGGCTTTGGTACATTTGTCAAGCAATATTTGATTTTTTTTTGATTACCAGTGGAATTTCAATTACCTCAGTGTAATATGTTATGTGAGAGTGGAAAGGGTTCCACAATAATCCGCCCAATTCTTTTAAATTATTTTAAATTTTACTTTAAGGAAAACCTAGTAGTAGCCTCGAAACGATCAAAAAGATTTGTTCTGTAAGCTTAACAAGTAGAATTTGAACCAAGACAGTCAAGCAGTATATTTGGTCGAAATATAATTCGGCGGCAGATCCTATTGAAATTACGATTTCACCATAGGAATTTTTTGTTTGTACTCATAGTGCGCCGCCACAACTGTTGTAGAGCTTATTTGAATTTTTTTCTATTCCCAGCAGATCAGTTTAGATGATTGTTTTCTTGTTCTAATTCCACTTGTTTCTCCCAAAATTTATAGTGGTATGCACTAGCCATTGTAGGTATAAAGAAGAACGTATCGTACGCGATGCCCCATAGACAGTAGGCTAGACGTAGTATAGTAATAAAAACCCCATAGAAGGGAGTAATAATTGCGCCTATGATAAAGCATAGTGTTATACCTAAGTAGTATTCTGTTTTTGTTGTCATATTTTAATCGTATTGAATTTTGTGTATTATTATAGATAGAAGACGGGCAATACCCTACACATCTTATCTCACCTATTTTATCTACTATACTTTATTCTTTTACTCTATTGTTATCTATATATAAAATGTATTGTTTTACTAAGGGGAAAGGTGTTTTTGGAGGGTATTTTGAGGGAGTGGTAGGATAGGCTACGCGTAGTGCTATAAAGCCTTACTAGGGCATTACTAGGGCATTGAGAGTAAACAAAATTTTAATAAGTTTTTAAATAACCTTAGAACTACTATGTTTGCGGCTTTTTATAGTTTGTAATGAACTCTGCATTTTTGTCAATCCATTTGTAATTACTCATAATTAAATCTCTTAAAGTCTTCTGACCATAGCGTTTTTACTTTTTCTTTCAATTTCGGTGTGTAGTATTCTGTATAGTGTTTGTGGGTCGTTCTGTTTTTCTTAGGTAGCAAAGGATTAATTAGAAGTTTGTTTTTGGCGCAAAACAACATGAAGTCTCTTTGTAGGTTTTCAAATCTTAATATATCTATATGCACATCCATATCTAAGTAATAAGACTGACTGTGAGAAGCTATACTATCTACTTCTGAGGCAAAATCAATAAACTCCGAAAAATCCTTAAACTTTAACGGAATAAACTCTTGAGATTGAGTGAAGGTGTATTGAGATACCATCCTGTCAAATGGGTTTCGACACACCGCAAAGCAAATTTTATTTAAAATATCTTCTCCTAATACTTTTACTGCTTGAGATAAGGTGCAATGTGTTGGGTCAAAGATACCTTCGTGTTCCTTTAATTGAGGCATTAATTCGCCCTTGATGGTATTGATGGGTCTTATATGCTCGTATATACTGGTTGAAGCATTTTTTGGTATTCTTATAAATGTGACTTTGCTTTCGTACATAATTACCTAGATAGTATAACAGGTCTTTGTGGAGGCTCTCCTACTGGTATAACCTCTTCGGCTTCCTGTTCCATAGTGTAGATAACCTCGTCGTCTAGGTTAGCTTGTGGGCAGCGACAGCAGCAACAGCATGATCGTGTTTCAACCAACATATCAGATGATGATGCTGATAGTGATGTTGACACCATCATCCACACAATAGCCATTAGCATTGCAAAAATTACAGCACCCGCTATCCAGTAAAGTATATCTAATAATATGTCTGATTTTGTTTTGTTCTTTTTCATACTTGAGTTAATTTAAAGATAGCTGACACAATAGATCCTATGAGACCAAAGATTATGACCCCAAAAATAAAATACAGCATCATCAATAACGCTTCTTGTGCTTTTCCTTTCTGTTCCATTTAGTGAGTTGCTTTGTTGTTTTTAGCGTAATAAATAACCTCTTCGGTTAGCTCTTCTTTAAACTCTTCCACAGAATCTGGATCAATAGAATAAAGTTTGGCGACGATCTTAACCAAAGTTTGTTCGGATAATGTTAGTTGTGTTAGTTTCTTCATATTTTTTTAAATTTATTTAAATTGATGTTTTGATAATGTTTTCTACTGAGTAATCATACCAATGAGGTTTGTTGGCTTTCCAGTTTGCTAGGTGTGCCTTGTCAATCTTGTAGTATAGTCGATACTGTGTGACAGGGTGAAGATCGCCAAAATTCTCCACATTACGACATTCTGAGTCTTCTGATATGGCGATGGCAAAATCTTCTTGCTTTCCATCTGGGATATAATCAATCAAAGAAAACAGTTTGGTAATAGCAGCTTCGCAGAAGTGAGTCTTTTCATAACGTCTTGTATATTCTCTAGCTAATGATATACCGTGATGACATAACCACTCGAAATTTCCTTTGGTATTACCCGCCCAAATAGAACTAGGGTGATGATGATAGCCGCCCTTAACTGGTGTGCCTTTCTTAGTCAGTGGCAATAAATGGGTCGGAGTCTCATGTCGGATGACGGCACAGGATAGGCATTGCATGATTTCTGTAACCATTTTGACACAATGTTTATCGTTGTGCCATTTTGCGGCGACTTCGTGATCTGTTGATAAAGCAAATATATTCATGTGATTAGCTGTTGCGTATGATTGATTCGGCGTATTTCGCGAGATGGTCTTCTTCAAGGTCTACCATTTTAGTAAACTTCCAATCTGGATGAATGCCTTGAGTCAACACTTCTTTCATTGATTCTTCGCTGTATATAACGTCATACGATTCGATTGGCTTGCCATCGCACGTAAGAACGTAGTCTGTTTCACTTATTGTTACTGGTACATATACCGTCTTCATAATTTAGTTTCCTTGATATTATCGTTATGCAGTGTAGGATGCTGCGCCCCATATCTTTTGATAGCTTAACTATGCCTTAGTTGTTTGAGCAAGTCAAGAGTTTCTCTCTGATGTTTTACTTTTTCTTTATTCAAAAGGTCTTCTTCTTCCATTGTAGGTAAGAACATTTGACCTTCATTGAGTTCTAGCCAATTTTCGACATCTTCGATTCTTTTTTCTAATAAGTTGGTTTTCATATTTTTGTTTTGTTGATAACGTTTTACTGGTCTCCCGTAATAGGTGTTGAAATTACTTTTGACTCTATCGTTTCACCTAAAATAACAGATTCAAAAGTTAGATCGTTCTCCATAGAATGGAAAGCAAGATAAGCTTCGTCAAGTGATTCAAATGTTTCAAATGGAGATTTGCTGTATTCAATTTCTCCGTTCTCATTTTTAATGGTGGTAATTAAAACAAACATATTGTATATTAATTTAAGAACTCTTTTAAACTAAGTATTTGACCATCTTCGTTTTTTACTAAGATTTCATAATCTTTACCTGTCATAGCTTTCATTTGGCGTTTACAATCTTTCGCATACACTAGGGCTTGTGGCAGCGAGACATCATAGAAGTTTTGTTCTTGTTTCGTTTCTGTTTCTACTACTTGATAAATAGTTGACATAATTTTAATAAATTTTAATTAATTTTTTGAGTTTGTTGTTTTGGGGGACGGGCAGATGTTTTCGCTACCCGTCCCCTCGGCTTGTTACTTTTAATCGAGTGCTACCGCATCTACGATGTCTAGGGAGTTTACCATCGGATCAATATTAAAGTGTGTAGCTAACACATCTTCAAAAGCTCCCATAGTTGTTTCTAGCTTTTCAGCTTCGTCTCCTTCTAGGTTGTAAGTGATAATTTCGCTTTTGTTCGGCGTTACCGCTTGGATTATAATTTTCTTTAATTTACTCATAAGTTAAATAACCAGATCGTGAATATTGCTAGATAAACAAAAAATTCCATTTAGATTAATCTTCACATTCCTCCTCATCGTAATCATCATCGTATTCAGTAGTATCACCGTCTGTATAAACCCCATAATAAGGTTTGGTAATCTCAGCGTCATCTTGAATCTCGATCTCTTCGACAATCTCGTACATAGCTACTCGCAGCTTTTGGCAAGCAGAGTCCTGTGGTACACTAACTGCATCAGCAGGATTGAAACGAACCATCAGTAGTTTGCCGTTTCCTGCCCAATCTTTAGCGTAATCAAACGAACCAACGTGCAGACCGTGGGAACATTGGTTGCTACGATCATCGTCAACACAGCGGCGCATGACTTCGATAGTATCACCAACGCGATTCATAATTTGACCGCGCTCATTAACTTCTCCTTGCAACACAGTTGTTTGGGTGTTGCCAGACTTTGACCAGCCATCAGCAGCTACACCCTTGTAGGCGATAACATAGCCTTCATCATCAATAGGAAGAGACTTGTAGGATAGGAAGTCGTACAATTCATCGACAGATGACTTGCTTGGGTTGTCTAGCAAATTTTTAATAAACTTAATAAAAGGTGCAGACGTTGACATTCCAGATTCAAGCAATTCAAGAAGCTTATCAACAACAGCTCCATGTAAACGCTCGGCGTAATAATAAACCGCGCCATCTTTGATAGATAACTCGCCATCAGAAAACTCTTTGATAGAGGTCTTGATGTCTAGGTAATTGATTGCGGTTTCAAAGTCTCCATTCAACAACGCCTTCTTGAACGGCGCGAAGTTAGGTTGACTTGCTGACAGTGTGTAAGGCTTGCCCTCATAGATGAGAGTTGCGCTTGTTTCTGACACGATATATGGTATGTTTTCCATGTTGTTTTCTTTTCTTTGGGTTCTTGTTTTAGTGAAGTTAATGTACTACTTATAATAGCTTACTTAATGATCTTGTCAATAGCAAAATCAAATGTTTATTGAAAAATGTTGCCTACTTAGGAGAGAACCACCCCTCCTAAGTAGGACTTTCTATGATAACTACCAGTTCTTGATATAATCAACAACGTCCGATAGGTTTTGATTTACATCGAGGGCTGAACCTCTTACTAAACTCTTCATTAAAGGATATTTTTTATCAAAATCGCTCACGGCTTTCTTTTCTTTTGCGATTTTCGGTTCGACAAGTTTAAGATCAATCAAAACTTTTTGCCATTGTAGCTCTTTGATATACAGATCATCTCTTGTTTTAAAGACATTTTTTAAATTTTTAATAATTTGATTTGATATTGTTTTTTCGCACAATTGATTTGTGAAGTTGCTAAGCCTGTGGTGATTATATCCGAAACATTCGGAAAGAGTTTCTTGAATTGCTATATGATTTACCGTGTCTTGAACCTTGGTAGAGTTTTTGATCCAATCAACGTAAACGCTTTCAAGAGGAATCCAATTACTCATCTTTGCTACCTTCTTTAAGCCAGAGCCGCGAACACCGTAGACATTTTTGAAGTCTGGGTTAATAACCTTTAAGGAGTTGACGAATCTTTTGTTAGCTAGAGGGCTATCACCATCATCCCCAAATGCTTCGCCGTCAAGCTTCTGGAATTTGTTAGAGTGGTATCGAACGTAATAATACGTTTCGCTATCTGGTAGATCTTCTTTTTGAGCCTCCCAAACATCTGACTGTTTGTAGCATATCGCGTTAGTATCAAACAACAGAACATCTGCACCTGCAAGCGAAGAACCTAAAGACTTTTTGGCTGCTGTACGCTTGGTTATGGTTCGCTCGCATTCGGAGAGAAGTTTTACCTTGGCAGACTTCATTAGCTTGAAGCGTTTGAGCAGAGACTTTTGAGCTTTTTCTGTTTCGCCAACGACCACAACAGCTTCTTGACTTCCGTCCAAAAACGACAAGCGGTTTGCAAGTGCGCGAGGCTTTGCACCATCGTCAATAATAAAAATTTTGTTTTTAGATGGAGAAAAATGAGAACTGTTAATCCAACGAGGATTTGAGAAACCTAATTTACCGTTACGATTAGGTGAAACTATTGTAATTTTAAGTCCCTCGGGTCTAAACAAATCGCCGCTGACTTCTTCGCCACCAAATTTACTTGTGTCAAAATCTACGGACACAGCGTCTTTTGAGAAAAACCTACCATACTTCGCCACAACGTCGTGTTGAATTTCCGAGGCTTCGTACAAGCAATCGCACGAATCAAATTGGGCTTTTAGTCGCTTTTGTAGTGCCGCCGCAATCCTATCGGATGCTTTTTTGAGTTTTTCAACGGTGCTGTTGTTGTATTCTAAAGCCTCACGACTGTGGTGGAGCTTAAACTCACCAATGTCTGCTTTATATACCAAACCCTTTACAAAGTTTTTATAGTCGTCCCTGTTTACAGGATACATGATGCCTCCCATAAGGATGTGAGAGTTGTTGCATTCTGCGTGTTGAGAAGTTCTATAATAATAATCGCTTGAGTCTATAAAAAAATCAAATACATCGCATGAAATTTCTGGATCGATATAATCAAAGGAATTATTCTTGACATTAAGATTATCCCGTAGGTATCGAGAGAAGTTTTTAAATTTTAAATTAAAATTCTCGATGTGTTGGTTTTCGATAGGTACTTGTACATAGATACCATTAGCCTCTCCAGAATTTGACTCAGAGCAAAGGCGACTGACAACTGTATCGTCGTTTTCGTCAACACGAATTGAGTAAGATGTTTTGGAGTCTCCATTGATAGAGATAACAACAAAAGATTCTGTGTACGATAAAGGTGCAAAGCGTCCGATACCGAAGCCGCCGATTGCATTGTTGCTACCGCGCTTAGTTGACTTACCGTACTTAGTGTACAGACCCATCATATCTTCTTCGCTCAAGCCTGTACCGTAATCACGAACGATAAAGTTCGGCTCGATCTTTGTGGGAAGCTGAACATCGACCTTCTTGCCGCCGCTAACGTCAATAGCGTTGGCGATAATCTCACGCATTGTGGCGAGAATTGTGTCGGAGTAGTTGTTGCGGAGTAGGCTCGCAATGTAGCGCATATCTTCTGCATCAATTGAGCAAGATGTGGATTGAAGATTGGAGGACTGACTGATGTTTTTTGTTTGGTTTGTAATTATCATGCTCATCAATATGGCATAATTTTTGATAATGTCAACCCATAAAATAAAAAAAGCAGTCGCAAATTGCGACCGCTTTCGTAAATGACTGAAAATTAACGACTTACGACGCTACTTTTTTTTGTCTACTTGACCGATTTCCTTGCCCAAAGCAATTGCGCGATCTACTGTGTCCTTGTTATTAGCGGCTGTAAGCGAACCCACAACGAAACCAGTGACAAGACACACTACTGCTGTAATAATTACTGTAATCATAATTTTTTTAAAATTTATTTTTTATTTTTTGGAGTAGTTTTTTTGACTGCCTTCTTAGTAGCTTTCTTAGCGGCTTTCTTTTTAGGCAATTTACCACCAACCCACGCCTCGTTTTGAGGTGTGCTTGGGTCATCAGCAACGAACTTGCCCTTTTTAGTTCTAGTTCTTTTTGCTTTTGGTTGAGGCTCGATAGGTTTAACCTTCTTTAGTGCTTTATCTACGAAATAAAGTACAACGAGTGCTAGGATAATATATATTACTGTCATAATGTTTTATGTTAAATTTGTTTTGATTATTTTCTACCTGCTGGTGTGAAATAAAATCCAATTATTGCTCCGAGGATCGTAATGCTGGTAAGCGCGATATGTCCTGTTGTAATTGCGACTGTCGCTCCTTGATTGATGGGGAATTTAATAAATCCCCAGAATAAATTAAATTCCGTGAGGTGTGCTGGTGGGATAAACGTGATGAGTTCGACACTTGGGTAGAGGGTGCAGAGTATTGAGACTGTGGCAAAGTTGAGCATCCCGATAAGAGCAATAATCCTACGAGTAGAACGTGTATAGATTGACGCTTCATCAGTGCCGCCGAAAACAGATTCTTGAAACTTGATGTCGGCTTCTCTGAGCTGCATCTCTCTAATAAGCTCTCTTTTTTCACGCGATTCCTTAGCCGCCCCGACCCGATCAACAATACCCGCAACAATTTTAAGCATTGATCCCATGCCCGTTGCGCCGAGCGTTGATAATAACATTGTAATGAGTCCGAACATATCATATATTACACTTTATTTGTCTTTTTTTAAATTAGCGAGCGTTTTTGGGGTAAATTTGATACCCAATCTACCCACATTTTCGTCTTTTGTTGCAGCCCAACCCTCAAATTCGATTGAATCTTCTGTAATTACGTAATTATAAGATTGATAATAAAACCTTTCTTCTCCTATTTTTAAATCAAAATGGTCTTTGTCTACCGAAATTAAAGAACCTGTGCCTTCTAAGTCTTTATATTCTTCTAGTAGCTCATTTGCTCCTATTACTTTTATTTGCCCCTCCATATATTGTAATTTACACTATTTTTTCCACACTTGGTGAGGTAAGTCTAGAACATCACTCATCTTAATAATAGATATTAAATCTTTGCGACCTTCACGTTGGTATCCTTTGTATAACGCATCTTTACTATTTGTCACTCTCTTGCTCAAATCGCATCTGACTTGACACATACCTAACAAATAATTTCGTTTGATTAGAACAAAGTCTTCATCTCGCTCAAAAGCTATCACATCAGTTTGACCGCGAAGCCAACCTTCTCTTCCTTGAACATTCAAAAATTCAACCCAAATTAGTTCGTCCTGTTCTTGTGAATCAGAACGGTTAATCTTCTTTTTAGCTTTTACATCAATAGTGCCAAAATTACTGAAGTAATCAATGTGTCTGAATTGTTCTTCTCTGTCTGCTTTCCTATAATTAGGATCGCGTTGACGCAGAAGAGGGGCAAACTCTTTTTCGACTCGTTGACCGCGATTCCAGCTTGATGTGTTTTTCCATTTACTCATATATATATCTTATTTGCGTTTTTTTTGTTTGTCGAGCATTTTCCCCAAAACTTTTAATTTTGATTTGAAGTCGTTTATTACTTTATAATGCTTATTATCTAAGGTGAAAAAGTTGGATATTTTTTTAGGTATACTCTCGTTTTTTTGAGAACAAATAGAAAATAAAGTGGGATCTATTTTTGTTAGTCTTTCGTATTGACAAAAGAAAAAATTAATAAAATTAAAAATTTCATAAAAAGACTCGAAAACTTCTGAGCTGATACTAGCATTGAATGCTGCGGATTCCATTTGACAAACTAATAAGCCATTTGGTTTTAGCATTTTATTAAGGTCTCGGTAAAAATCTTTTTTAAAAAGAGGTACTGCTGCGTTAATTGGATCAGTTGAATCTACTAATATAATATCATATTTGGTTTTATTTCTTTTTACAAATTTTTTTGCATCTTCGTGGATTATATTCATTTTTTCGTGAGAAAACGAACAAGACATTTGTGGAAAGTATTCTTTACAGGTCGATACCACATCTTTATCTATTTCACATAAATCAATAGATTTCACACAATGATATTTCAAGCATTCTCTAGCAATAGCTCCGTCCCCACCGCCAATTATCAATATATTATTTGCTTTCTTATGAATAGAAAATGGAACTTTTGTCATAGTGCTATGATATTCTATTTCATCAGCCTCTGAGAATTGTTCAATGTCGTCCAAAAATAAAGATTTACCAACATTTTCTGTCTCGTAAACTTCTATTTTTTGAAAGTCTGACTGCTTATGAAAAATTTTACTTTTAAGTTTGGCTGATGTTATTTTCATTCAATGATTCCTCTTTTTATTTTCTTTATTTGGGCTTTTTTTGATTTGAAAACTTTTATTAAAAAT
>Ga0208134_1001828_pt1 | contig 11833 bp, 19 predicted proteins | sample VirMetDEL_Mar_31_FD_184515 | JGI IMG/M metagenome (GOLD analysis project Ga0208134, IMG submission 184515) | Aqueous microbial communities from the Delaware River and Bay under freshwater to marine salinity gradient to study organic matter... | ecosystem: Environmental > Aquatic > Marine >... | reverse complement strand
TCCGTTGATCTACTTTTAGACCAGTATTCCGCTTCCTCTTTTGGTTATATACACACGCAATTGACGTAAAAGTCAAAATTAAACCAATTTGTAGGCAGAATATTTTTTTTGTTCTTTTTTTAAGTAATCTTTAAACAACCTCTTAGACAAAAGATCGTCATACAATAGCTGCTGGAATGTTATAGAAAAATACTTAGTAATAACCTCACCATCAACTAATCTATCTTCGTACCAATCTAGATGATTGTTCATAGCTGCATATTCGTACACGCTATTGTAATTAGGCGTTAATACAATATGTTTGCCGAATTCATTATCATAAGATATGATTATCCTTGACTCATTGGGTGTTAGTCTCCAGTTGATATTGTTTACTTTCTTCATATTTTTTCCATTTCATTAATTGGCTTGATCAATATTATCTCTTTCTGCTTCTGCTTGACCGCTCTCCATCCGTAGTAAGCGATAACTTCTCTAGTGATGGAACAATCTCCTTTACCATTGATGTAATTAGATATAGTGACTTTAGATAGACCAGAGCTATCAGCGATTTCGCTCCACTTAATAAAAGGACTGATCATTGATGTATATCTGAGAAATGTTTCTTTTTCCATTACTGTTAATATTAATTACTGATGCAAATATATAATACTTTATTGTATGTTTGTAGTTAACAATTAAAAAACTTAATAAATTATGGAGGCATATATAGTCAATAGTGTAGAGTACAAATTCTATGAGGAACTTATCATATGGTGCATCAATGAAGACGACACAGAATTAATCATGGGAATGCGGTATCATTTCAATTAAATTTAAAATAAATAGCATAAAAGTATACACCGTATATATTATTGGTTGTATATTGCATCGAAATCATTTATTAATCATTGAGATTGATTAATGTAGTTTTCTTTCTAGGCAGGTTGGATAGGTCGAAATGTCCAATCTGCTGCTTTTATCTAATTAAAAAAAAACAAATGGCAAGTAGATCAAAATTAAAATTCCCAACTAATGAAATCCATATTCATAAGCTGGTGCAACTTCACAATATAACGTACGAAGCGGCATACAGAGCATATGGTCATTTGATGAACGAGAAGGGTATGATATTAACTGAACACTTTAAATTTAATAAATTATGAAAAAATTATTTATAACAATATTTCTAGCTATATGGTTCATCATTAATATGGGCGCATAATTAATAATCAATAAAAAAATAACATGAAAAAAAATAAAAGACAAAAGCTCACCAATAAAGAGCTAAAGTATATAATGGACAATAGAATGTCTATGCCAGCTGCACAGATCGCCAAGGATTTGGATCGAGCAACCAATACTATACGATCTGTTTTTCGCAGATTAAAGTTAGACTATTATAAGTCACTATCTGATGAAGCAAGGCAGTATATTAAAGATAATTACCTTTATATGACTCATAAGCAGATGGCTGCTCATATAGGAGTTAAGTACTATACAGTAGGTAATTACTGTTGTAAAAATAAGTTATATAAAGACACTAAGTCATCACAAAGAGATGATATTACCCAGTCTTACTATACTAGACCAGACAATATACAAAAAGGCAGCAGAGACGCACATATCCATCAAGTTATCGAAAAGTGGCCATTATGATTTTATTTATCCAAGTAGTTTTAACAGTATTATTTTTTATTTTATTTTTTAAAGAAGATTAACAATGAAAAAATTAATAGACCTCGATCCAACTCTCAAAAAGCAATTATCAATCATAGCTGCTCATAAGGAGACTAACTTAAAGCACCTAATCGAACGAATCTTAGATGATTACGTTATACGTCAAACCACCCCAATTAATTTCACACAGATAAGAAAATAAATAAAACTATGATAAGACAAAGCACAGCAACACAATATATATCTAATGGTTTATCTGTTATTCCTTGCTTGGGAGACAAAAGACCAGCAATGCCAACATGGAAGGCATACCAAGTCAATAAAATGGATGATAGTGATGTAGTTAAGTACTTCGGAACATCTGATAAGATCGGAATAGTTACTGGAGCAGTAAGTGGCAACCTTGAAGTGATAGATATAGACGACGCCAGTATCTTCCCAATGTTCTATGATTCCTTACTTAATTACTTCGATGGTCAAGGTCAAATGATCTTAACAGTTAAGACTAAAAAAGGATATCATATCTACTTCCGTAATGACTTTGATATGGCTAACCCTCCAGAAGGAGTTAAGTGCGGAAATCTAAAATTGGCACAAAAGAAAAAATCTAATAATGTTATACCAGTAAGAATCGAAACACGTGGGCAAGGTGGTTATGTTATCGCTCCACCATCTCCAGAGTATACCGTAATGTATGGAGCTTCCTTGGAATACATTCCTAAGTGGAGTAGGTATGATAGAGAAGCTATCTTCTCTATTGCTAAAGACTACAATGAGTATCTATCCCCAAGCATGAAGAAGCTAGAGCCTGAGTATGTGCCTAGAACAGATCAGAATTATAGGCTCACCAGTTGGGCTGATTATAATGCTAAGGAGGATTGGATCAATGAACTAGATAAAATAGGTTTCTCCTTCGTATACGAGGATAATCAAAGATCATACTGGTTACGATCTGGTGAGACTGATTCTAAGTATAGCGGCAATTTCCACAAAGAAAAAAGACTTTTTAAAGTGTTTTCTTCTTCTACCGCATTTGAGCCAGAGAAACCATATAGCCCATCTGCTGTCCGATGCTTGGCTCGTTATGGTGATACATCAAAATCTAATCTTGCGCTAAATGCTAAAGACTTATCTGATGAAGGATACGGAGAGCCGTGGGATAACAATGCGACTAGTCTAATCAAGCGGATTAAAGATAAGTACTCCGATCTTCCTAATGCGTCTCATGATGATATCCTTGACTTATTAGCCATTGATCTATCCGCTTACTCTACAGATGCTACAGATCAAAGGCAGATCATTAATGCTGGTAAGGATGCTTTTAAGAAACAAAATTCAAAGACAGATAATAAACAATACGAAATTATTGAAAGCCATGTCGAAAAGATCGGTTTGATTCTTAACGAGATGACTGGGCGTATTGAAAATAAAAATTTAGTTCAATTAAAGGAAAGGGATTATGTTTCTATCTATCTAGATATCGTACAAAATAATCCGAGAGTATCAAAACAGTTCGTTTATGATTATCTGGAATCCGACCGTCTGCCTTCATATCATCCTTTCGTTTCTTATTTTGACTCGCTGGAACCAGTACAACCAAAAGATAATAAATCTACTATATACAAGTTGTTTAACTCGCTTAATGTAGAATTTGAAAACGAAGAAGAAAAGAATTTATGTTTAGGGCTATTTACAAAATGGTTGCTCCAGTTTATTACATCGGCGTATCAAGTATCAGCGGCCGAACTAATGTTAGTACTTACTGGAAAGATGGGAAACGGAAAGACCTATCTAATGAAAAACCTACTGCCCAAATCTTTAGATAAGTATTTTATTACTATTAAAGACTTTCCTCGCAAGGATGAGGATGCAAAAGCGATGATGTGCGAAAATATCTTGGTGCTGCGTGACGATATAACTGGAACAGGCTCAAAAGACAAAGACTGGATCAAGTCGGTACTATCTTCTGAGACGTTAACCTTTAGGGCTCCATATCAGCGCAGTACAGACACGCACAGACGTTATGCGGTACTATGTGCCACGACTAACGATGAAAACGTCTTAGGGAGCGACGAGAGGGATAATAGAAGGGTATTTCCGCTTAAGGTTGACAATAGGGATCAAATAGCATTTGATAAGATCATGAAAGATGGTATCGATTTGTTGTGGGCTGAACTGAAATACTTATATGATGATTCGAAAGATAAGACCATGTTAACGATGACAACAAGCGAAGAAATGGAGTATCTATCTACAAGGGACGAAATGAAAGAGGTTGATCTAGTTAAGGACTTTTTAATTGAAAACTACGAAGTGTCTGACGATCATTTGACGACGACATATGAGGTTAAGGAGTTGTTGACCATGTTCAGATACGAGTGTACTGGACAACTTATAGGCGTTAAAATGCGTGAGATTGGTTTTATTAAAGGTAAGCGTCAGAGGTTTAAGGATGTGACTGGAAATAACAATGTGGTTACTTGCTGGAGGATAAAAAGGGTAGACCCTAACCTTACATCTTACACTAATATCTTTGATGATAACGCCGATAATGTTGACGATTCGCTCGATAGTATGCCGTTTTAGCTGGTTGCGCTGGTTGCGCATGGTTGCGCTAGTACATTTGATCTAGTGCAACAATGCAAACGCCTTATATATCTACCTCTTATCTTACTGTTGTTCTTGTTGTTATTCTTTTATTATAAAGAGTTATATAATATAGTACCTATATAAATATATATATACATAATAGATTCTAAGGGGGTCGTAGAAAAACAGAACCAAAAGTGCATAAAGCGCAACCAATAACTACAAACCTATATATATAAGGCGTTTGCATGGTTGCGCATGGTTGCGGATGGTTTTGTGGGAAGACCCAATAGTTCCCACAACATAGATCCCACAACATAGATAGCACACATTAGTTAAGATTACATCATAATATGTAAGTATAAATAACTATATTTGTGTATTGTTAATAAAAAAAAAGTATAATGAAAGCAGTAATAAATAGATGTGACTCAATTGCTCAAGCTGCACAAGATATACAACAATATAGAATATAGTATATGCCTAGCATGAATAAGAAATCTAGACGCACTAAACCAAGATCAAATGGTAACCGTAAGTCTAACTATGATAAGTCAGAGTACCACAGCACAGACTGGAGATACTATAGCAAAGAGTATAGATCAAAGCATAAGCAATGTGTAGATTGTGGTGGTAAGACTCAGATGGTGGATCACATCATACCAGTAAGGATCGGAGGAGATATGTGGGACATGAGGAATCATCAAAGTATGTGTAACAGTTGTCATGCTCGTAAGTCTAGTAGAGAAGGAAGAGACATATATGAGATAAGCACTAAGAACATTGACGGCAGACTTATTCCCCTTAAGGGGGGCAAGGTTGGAAATAAAGTTCCCTAAAACCTCTGAAACCGCCCGCATAACAGCACACACATTTTTTAATATTTCTGATTTAAGGGGAACTATTTTTAAAATAATAAAAACAAAAATTATAACATTATGGCATTAAAGAAGATTAAACCAGTAGCGAATAAAGTATCAGAAGCTGAATTAATAAAAAGGGCACAGGAGGATCAAAGAATCTACGATCAAATTCTAATTGATCTGGAAGGGTCTATAGATTTACAGAAAGACCAGATATCGCTTTCTATTTTAGCCCAAGCGATCAACACGATAAATATCTGTAATAAGGAGATAGAAGAAGGAGGGTTGACTTTTATCGCTGGCAACGATTACAGACAACAGCGGCCAGAAGTAACGATTAGGAATAAAGCAATAGCTGTAGTAATTAAGCTGTCATCTTTATTTGGATTATCCCCTAAAGACAGATCATTAATGGATAAGAATGCATCTAAGAATAATGCAATAGATGAAGCTGGTGACGATCTGTAGGTAACGTTGAGTATATGAGTGGTCGCCCTTTTTTTTATTTTATTGTGGGTAACGGTAAAGTATATGGTTAGTTGCCCTCTAACCGTAGCGAGAATAGGGCAATTAACTATATACAGTGTTAGCCATCTGGCCGCGGTAAATTAAAAACTAAAATTTGATAAAATGAAAATATTAATAGCTTGTGAAGAGAGCCAAGAAGTTTGTAAGGCTTTCCGAGAATTAGGACACGAGGCTTATAGTTGCGATATACAGGAATGTAGTGGCGATAAACCCGAATGGCACATAAAAGGTGATGCAGTTGCGGAAGCGTATAGTGGTAAATATGACTTAATGATAGCACACCCACCTTGCACTTATATTAGTAGAGCAGGCGCAAGATGGATGTACCCAACAGCAGGAAATTTAAGCCAAGAAAGGCTTAATAAAGCAATGGAAGCGAAGGATTTGTTTATGAATTTACTGAACGCTCCAATACCTTATATCGCAGTTGAGAACCCAACACCTTTAAAAGTAGTTGGATTGCCAAAACAAAGCCAAGCGGTGCAACCCTATGAATATGGACACCCTTACAGCAAGAGAACTCTGCTGTGGCTTAAAAATTTACCACTATTAAGCCCTACCGAAATAGTAAGCGACTATAAGCCGTACTTGCCAAGTAATACTGGGGGTAAAAAACGAGGACAGAAATATCAATTTAAAAACATAAGCCAAAAGGAAAGCAGTAAAACTTTTAGCGGAATTGCAAAAGCTATGGCTGAACAATGGGGAAGTTTCATTAAAAGCGATAATGTAGCAGCTTGTGGCTAACGTTTAGTATATGAGCCGTTTTTTCTATGGCTTATATACATTGTTAGCCACAGTACTACAAACACAAAACTTAATAAAATGAAATACATAGGAAGTAAAGACAGAATAGCAAAGCATTTAATACCAATTATATTGAAAGATAGAAAAGAAAACCAATGGTATATTGAGCCTTTTGTTGGTGGTGCTAATATGATTAATAAAATTAAAGGCAATAGGATAGGCTCAGATAGTAACGATTATTTAATAGCCTTACTTAATGAATTACAAAAAGGGTGGCAACCTATAAAAGAAGTTACAAAAGATTTGTTTAATGATGTAAGAAACAACCCAAACAACTACGAAAAACATATAGTAGCATACATTGAGATACTATTTACATTTGGGGCAACTTGGGGGCGTGGCTTTGTTGGTAATGTAAACGATAAAGTTTGCAAAGGTAGAGATAGAATAGGTGAAGGATATAGAAACGCTTTAAAGACACAAAAGGAAATTGATGGCATTAAATTTATACATAGTAATTACCAAGATTTAGAGATACCAAGTAATAGTATTATTTATTGTGACCCGCCTTATGAGGGAACTACCAAATACAAGGATGACTTTAACCATTTAGATTTTTGGGAATGGTGTAGGATAAAAACAAAAGAAGGGCACAAGGTTTTTATAAGCGAATATAACGCCCCAAAAGATTTTAAATGTTTATTTGAGTTGGAACAAAAAACACCAATATCTAAAACATCTAAAACAAAACAAATTAAAATAGAACGTCTTTATTCGTATTGTGGCTAACGTTGAGTATAAACCCTCGTTTTAATGGGGTTTATACATTGTTGTATGTCTGGTGCGACTTTAAAGCACAAAATTTGATTATAGACACGAACCCTTTTTCTTCTTTTTTTTGAGCGAGGGCAAATTAATTTAAAAAATTAAAATGGATATAGATTTAAGATTAGGCGACACTATAGATGAAATGAAGTTAATTAAAGATAACAGCATTGATATGATACTTTGTGATTTACCATACGGAACTACTGCCTGTAAATGGGACACAATAATACCATTTGACAAACTTTGGGAACAATACAAGAGAATAATAAAACCAAATAGAGCCATTGTTTTAACTTGTTCACAGCCTTTCACAAGTTTTTTAATGTGTAGTAACGCTGAATGGTTTAGGCACGAATGGATATGGGATAAAAAAAGTTGCACAAATCCTTTTAGTGTAAAGTATGCACCAATGAAAAGACACGAAAATGTATTAGTATTTAGTAGTGGTAAAATAAACCCCTTTAATAGACAAAAAACACCAAAAGACCCAAAAGACGTAAGGGTTAATTCATTAAAAAGAAGAAAGGAAAAAAAAGGGTTTGTAACAAGTGAAGTATATGGTGGAAATATTAAAAATCTACACGCTGATGACTATGACCCTTATACATCAAACCCTGTTTCAATTATTTATGTACCTAGAGGCAATAAGAAAAAGTTACACCCAACACAAAAACCAGTTGCGTTAATGGAATATTTTATAAAAACTTATAGTAATGAAAATGAAACTGTTTTAGATAACACTATGGGAAGTGCATCAACCGCAATAGCGTGTATAAACTTAAATAGAGATTTTATAGGCATTGAAAATGATATTGATATTTATAACCTTGCTAAAAAAAGAGTGGAAGAAAAAAAAAATTAATTTGAAAAATTAAAATATATGATAGATTTAAGATTAGGCGATTGCCTTGAAGTAATGAAAACGATTAAAGATAACACGTATTATGAGAGAGTATTTTAATATAACTAACGAATGTAACCTTGAACTAATGAAAAGGTATGAGGATAATCATTTTGACCTTGCAGTAGTTGACCCACCTTATGGGATTAATTATGATGGTAATACAACTGTAAAAGGAAAAGCGGGAAAAGCAAGTACATTTTCAAATAAACAACATCACGAAAAAAAAGACTGGGATAGTGAAAGACCATCTTTAAAATACTTTATAGAATTACAAAGAGTGTCTAAAAATCAAATAATTTGGGGTGGCAATTATTTTGCTGATTTATTACCTGCAAAAAAAGGATGGATTTATTGGGATAAAAAAATAACAAATGCAAATAATACAAATTATTCTGATGGTGAATTAGCGTGGACTTCTTTTGATTGTGTTTTAAGAAAATTTACTTATGATTGGATAGGTTTCGGATATTTAAACAACCCACAAAGAGAAAAGAAAATCCATCCAACTCAAAAACCTGTTTCTTTATATAGTTGGATTTTTAAAACTTACGCAAAAGAGGGATTTAAAATACTTGACACACATTTAGGTTCTGGAAGTTCTGCTATTGCTTTAGATAGTGTAAACAAGATTGAAAAGATGAATTTAACCTTAACCGCTTGTGAAATAGATAAAGATTATTTTAAAAAAACAACAGACAGAATAAAAGCAGAAACAACTTGGAACAGTTTATTTTAACCGCAAACAAGCTAAAAAAATAAGATGGAAGATTTAATTAAAGCATTACAAATCCTTTTAAAATATGGCAACCCAAGAAACCCAAGCCATTGTGAACACGACTACTTTTATGTAGATATAAACCCTGAATTAGTAAGTAAGGAAGATATTGAAGAACTTGATAAACTTGGATTCTTTGTAGATGAGGAATGCGATGGTGAAGGATTTGGTAGTTTCAGATATGGTAGTTGCTAGTATTACACACAACGTATGGTAATAAGATACGTTGAGGCACGAAATGGATTTTATTACGTGTTATTTTTAGTATGCGAGCGTTTGCATTAGAACGTAGTAAAGGGTTGCTTTTCGCAACTGTTAGCATTAGTACGGATTTAAAAAGATAAAATATTATGAATGAAGATTTAATAAAAGATTGTAAAAAAACACTAAAACTGTTAAAAAAAGAACTAAAAAATCCATATGACCAATCCCATAAAAGTTTTTTATTGGGTCGTATATTGACGTATGAACAAATATTAATCGTTTTACAATGAGAACAGGTTTATATTGTTGTGATAATTTAGAGTTAATGGCAGAAATGCAAGATAACACAGTAGATTTAATTTACTGTGATATTCTTTATGGAACTGGTAGGAAGTTTAAATACTACCAAGACTTAAAACCTAAGCGTGAAATAATTGAAGAACATTATATACCACGAATAAAAGATATGCACCGTATTTTAAAAGATACAGGAAGTGTTTATTTGCAAATGGATACTAATATAAATCATTGGTTAAGATGTATTTTAGACGATATTTTTGGATATGATAATTTTTTAAATGAGTTGGTTTGGTGTTATAACACACAAGGTTATTCTAAAAGTAAATATAGTAGTAAGCACGATAGTATATTATTTTACTCTAAAACTAAAAATTACACCTTTAATGCTGAATGTATAAGGAATGAAAAACCAAGCGAAAGCACTATAAAAAGATTTGGTAAAGAAATTGAAAAGAATGGATTTTATATTGACTTTAAAAGCAAGAAAAAAGTATATAAATTAAAAGGTAGTTTACCCTTAGATTGGTTTGAAATGAGCGTCTTACCTTCTGCACATAACGAAAACACAGGTTACGATACGCAAAAACCAAAAGCATTAATTGAGCGAATAATAAAAGCAAGTAGTAACGAGGGTGATTTAGTTGCTGATTTTTACGCTGGTAGTTTTACAACTGCCGAAGTATGCAAAGACTTAAATCGTAATTTTATAGGATGTGATATTTCTAAAAAGGCAGTAGCTATCGGATTAGAACGAACTAAGTATTAATGCTAACGGGATTTGTATGTGTCGCCCGTAGGTGATGCATCATACATATTGTTGTCTGCTGTACGAAACAAAAAACAAATGAAGTATATAACGAATTTAATTAATAAGTACTGGAAATCTACCAAAAAAGAAGAGGTAGATATAACATGCGGAGACGTGGTTGATGGCTACGCTGATCTGTATATGAATGGGGAAAAGACAAACATATCTATCGCAATATGGTCTAGAGAATCCATAGACAAGCTAAGAGAAATTCAGAAGTCTATGCACAATAATTAGTATTGCAGACAACGTATGGTAATATGATTAGTTGCGGACTTAAAACGAAAAACATTATGGATAAGATAAATGAATTGATTACAGAACTTAGGCAAGAAATACAAAGTTGCCAAATGGATATTGCTGGCGGTAATGAAATGAACGTATTGGATGCACTTGATAGTGTAACCGAAATAGAGCAATTAATTATATTACGTGTTAGCAAGCAAAGCGAACTGTTAAAGGCTTTATACGAAAAGCATTATGAAGAAACAGGTTATATTTTTATGACACAAGACTTAGCAGAAGGCTACTTAAAAAGCCTTTAATTGTTGCTAACGCCTGTGTAAGTTCTGTTTTGGCACAAAATGGAATCTTTACACTCTGTTATCTTTTTTTTTTAAAAAATTGCAAAGACTATGACCCCAAACTATAAAGACAATAAGACTGGAGAGAAAATCTATATCCCAGTAGTAAGAACTAAGATTATTAACGGAGAGCGTCAGTATTTTGACACAAAGTGGAGAAAATTGGACGTGACAAAATTGGGCAAAGTACAAAATATAGGAGTAAGAACAGAAACAAAGAATCGAATTTAATGACAAAAAAACTATATCATAATTTTATCAATGATGTGCAATCTGGCAAGAAATTATCCTGTAATTTTGTCAAGCAATCAGTAGGTAGGCACGTCAGCGATCTAAAGCGATCTAAGAAAAAGGATTTCTTGTATACATTCGATGAGGAAAAAGCGGATCGAGTGATAAGGATAGTTAAGCGGCTGCGCCATACTGGCGGATCATTAGCTAATCAGCAGTTTGATCTTCAACCATTCCAAGCATTTATGATAGCTAATATATTTGGCTGGGTTCGCAAAGATGATGGACTCCGCAGATTTAAAAAAGTATATATCGAAACGGCTAAGAAGTCTGGCAAGTCCGAATTTATGGCAGCTCTTGAGGTGTATATGTGCTTCTATGATCGAGAGGAGGGTGCGCAAGTATATACTGCTGCCACTAAGCGACCCCAAGCGGATCACGTATTCAGACCAGCTAAGATAATGATGCGCAAGTTATGCGAGGGATCTCCCAAAGTGGACTCTATCTGTAGAGTAATGAGAAACGAAATCCAAAACAAAGCGACTAATTCATTCATCAAGACATTAACAAGTGATTCAGCTACGGAGGATGGAATGAACGTTCATTGCGGAGTCGCCGATGAATATCACGCGCATACATCAGATGCAATACTAGCGAATATGGAATCTGGTGCAGTATCTAGGGATCAAGCATTGATCATGATTATTACCACTGCTGGGTTCAATAAAAATGGGCCTTGTTATGAATATCGCAAGAATGTAGTAGAGCCGTTGTTAGATGGAGCATTCGATCTAGAGTCTTTATTCGCCATTA
>Ga0208134_1001826_pt1 | contig 11840 bp, 4 predicted proteins | sample VirMetDEL_Mar_31_FD_184515 | JGI IMG/M metagenome (GOLD analysis project Ga0208134, IMG submission 184515) | Aqueous microbial communities from the Delaware River and Bay under freshwater to marine salinity gradient to study organic matter... | ecosystem: Environmental > Aquatic > Marine >... | reverse complement strand
TGTAACATTCGATGAAGATATAAATGGTTGGTCATCATTTTATGGATATAAACCCGCGTTTGGTGGAAGTATAGACGCAGACTTTTATACATATGGTGTAAATGATTTATATAAACATTATGATTTAGATGCTAATAGAGGATCTTTTTACGGCAACTCTACAATTGCTTCAACAGTTAATTTAATATTTAACAAGCCGCCTTCAAGATTAAAATACTTTAAAACAATAAATTACGAAGGAGATACAGGTTGGTCGGTAGAGTCAATGACAACTGATAGCGATAATGGCTCACCTATTCCAGCTTATGTATCAACAAGTGCTAGTGCAGAAAACACATGGCAAGATTTAATGATAGCAGGATTTAAAAAGAAAGATAACAAATATTACTCGTATATTGTAAATGAAACTTTACCAAAAACAAATGAAATATTGTTTGGTGGTGATATATCAGGTGTAAAAGGATTTTTTAACAAAGTACAACTTAGTGTTTCAGATACCTCAGCAAAAGAATTATTTGCGGTATCAAGTGAATACGAGCTATTAACTAATTAAATGAAATTAAATATACAAAAGCTAAAAGATAATGATTACGAAAAACTTTTAGTTAATTGGTGGAAAGATTGGGGTTGGGAAGCACCTCCAAAAAATTTTTTACCAGACGATGGCACAGGCGGATTTATGGTATATAATAAAGATATTCCAATATGTGCCGGTTTTATATACAAAACAAATTCAAACGTTGCTTGGGTTGATTGGATTATATCCGATAAAAACTATAAGGACAAAGAATCAAGAAAAGAAGGAATAACATATCTTATTCAAGCTTTAACTGAAATATGCAAACAATTAGATTATAAATATTGTTACGCATTAATAAATCATAAAGGATTAATAAAAACATACGAGGGATTAGGTTATACAAAAGCAGATAACTATAATCAAGAATTAATAAAACATTTATAACATGGGACTAGTAACAGGAATAAGCTTAGGTTTAGCAGCCCTTTCAACAGGAGTTGGAATAGCCAATGCAGAAAAAGCAAAGAAAAAAGCAAGAGGGCAAGAAAAAGATGCTAAAACAGCAGCAACAGCAGCGGTAGCAGATCAAAGACAAGCATCTGCAGCATTAGCTAGAATGGAACAAGAAAGTATGGTCCCCGGTTTTGGAGATAGTAATTATATTCCTGGATATAAAGGAAGCGCTCCTTCTTTTAGTAACCAAGCTAATTCCACGTTTTCTTTAGGTAATCCAACTATATATAGCCCTGATGGTATAGCTATGGGGAGTATGTTTCCTGCCCAAACCGGAGGAGCGCAAAATAAACCAGTATTTGAACCGTTTGGGGATGATGATATAGGAGATAGAGCATCGAGAACTATTATTGAAAATCTAGGTAATCCAATGGAACGTAGTGGCGGTTTTGGTAGTGTTGAAGATGAAGTAAGAAAACAAATAAATTTTAAAAATGGTAAAGTTTCAAGTGTAAAAGTTACAAGTAAGAATAGACAACAGGCTTTAAATAACGAACTTTTAAGAAGAAGATTTGCTGAAGTAACAAGAGGCTTGCCAAAAACAGCGCAAGGCAAACCTATATTTCCAGACCCTGATACAACAGAAGGCCAAAGATTTTATGCGGCATTGCCAAAGTCAATTGCAAACATGGCTAATGATCCTAAAATGGCTCAAATGTATAAAGGAAGTAATATAGTAAATCCTTATGCAAACATTAGAGATTTAAGTGGTATAGCTGAAGATGTAAGTGATTTAGTTAGAGACAGAAGTGATCTGCTTTCTGATAGAACAGATTTAATTGAAGATAGAACAGACTTATTAACAGATAGAACGGGATTATTTGAATCAGCAACTGGTTTAGGGCAAGACTTGTCTACAGGATTAGAAGATTTATCTGGTAGAGTTACAGACTTAAGACAAGGGGGCCAAGACTTTTCAGGGTTAGCTTCAGATACAAGTGTGTTAGCTTCAAATCCATTTGGACAATTACAGGTAGCTACACAGGCAGCAACATTAAAAGCCGATGAAGCAGATCAAGCATTAGCTAATACATTGTCAACAATAAGAGCTACTGGTGCTGGGGCTGGAGGTGCAACTGCAATTGCACAAGCCGCGCTTCAAAGTAAATTAGGTATTGCTGCAACTATAGAACAACAAGAAGCAAAAAATACTGAATTAAGAGCACAAGGACAACAACAAATCGAGCAAATAAAAATGGGAGAAAGCAAAAGATTGCAAGACATTGCTTTTTCAGAAAGAATAAGATTAGAAGGTTTAAGGCAATCTGAAGGTTTAAGAATAGATGATACTAGATTAGACGAGGGAAGAAGGCTACAAGCTTTAGGTATTGATGAAGGAAGAAGATTGCAGCAGCTTGGAATTAGTGAGTCTTTAAGAGAGCAAGGATTAACTTTAGATGAATCGTTAAGACTACAACAAGCAGACTTTGATACCGCAAGAGAAACAGATAGAATAAGATTTGATGAAGCTGGCAGGTTGGAAGAAGCAAAATTTAATGAAGCTGGTAGAATTCAATCAGCACAAGTTTCAGAAGCATTAAGGCTACAACAGATTAAACTTGCTGAACAGCAAAGGTTACAAAATGCAGATGCAATGGCTAGAGAGTATCAATTTGCAACAGCTGAAAGAAGAGAGCAAAATAGACTTAATAGAGCAGCTGGACTTGAAACACAAGCTATGCAAACATCAGCAGACCTTCAAGCAAACGCAATGGCAGCAAAGGCAAATACAGCGGCGGCGAAATCAGCAGCAACAGCAGCTATAGTACAAGGAGGTTTAGGGCTAGCTTCCGCAGGATTAACAGCCTTTGGAAGTGCGCCTAAAGGGGTACAATCAACTGCTACTCCTTCTTCAATTACGCCTCCGCCAGTAACTACAGGGTTCGGGAATGCAAACAGTTTTAGCGCTGGAACTTATGGCCAATATAGTGTTCCACAAACTCCAACAAATTTTGGGGCAGGCTCAATACCGTTTTTAACTAACAAAACAGGATAATGTCAAAACAATTACCACAATTTAAAGCAGCTACACCTGCGTATCAACAACAAAAAGTAGTTAGACAACCTAACTATGCAGATATTTATGCAAGAAGCTATAATAACACTGTAGCGAGCTATAGCAGGTTATATCAACCGGTTTTAGCATCAATTGATAAATTTAGCACTGGTATAATAAGAGAAAAAAAAGAAAAAGAGCTAAGAGTTCAAAAAGCACAAGAAGCTGGTTTATCATATCAAAATGCAATATATACTGGTATAGATGAAAATCTTGCGGGTAAATTTGAAGACAAATTTGAAAGCCACTTATCTAAAAATGCAGATGCGTTTACGCAAAATGAGTTAGACAATGCTAATGGCAAAATTACTTATGACGTGTACGCTGCCACAAAGAAAAAACTTTTTGCTGAGTTAAATGATACTGAACAGGCTGCTGTAACAATGCGTAAAGGATTAGAATTTTTTGCTGCTAATAAAGATGACATGTCTTTATACCAAAACAGTAAGCTCTTTGGTTTATTTGAAGCTTTTGAAAACGGAGGAAGAAATGTAGAAATAGGTAGAGATAAATCAGGTAATACTATATATAGCTATGTAGATGGGGGAGGACAAGAACAAGCTTTTACATTAGAGGAAGTAAACGAACTTGTTTTTGGTGAAACAGAAAACGCGTTGAATTTAAAAATTAATTATACTAAAGACGGAGAACAGGGTAAAACATTATTAGACACTCTTGAAAATACAATTAGAAATTCAGAAGGGTTTCAAGCTGCACAAACAAAAAATTTCCGTACAATAAATACAAAAGGTGTTCAGGTTGATACTACAGCTACCGCTTATAAAGACACTCAATATATATTACGTTCCGCTCAAAATTCAGAAATGCTAGAAGCTGTGGGAGAAAGTTATAGAGCTAGGCATTATCATGATGTTATGTTAGACCCTACAAAAGGATCACTTCTACATGGGCTTAATGTACAAGCTAATGATATTATAAGTTATTTAAAAGTTAAAGAAGGAGAAGATTATTCTGATAAAAAAGAAAGTATACTTAAAATTATTACATCTTATAATGAAGATGATGATTTTGCTAAAGAAGATTCTTTTATTGGTTCTATTAGATCAGCTCAAAAAGAAATGGTTAAAAAAGATATTGCTCAAAAATTGTTTAATGAAAGGTTTGCGCAGGACGAAAAACCTACACAAACTGCAATTACAAACGTAACAGACAATCAAAAGCGTGCGACTACATTAGTTAATAGAAAAAACTTTGTTGACACTGTTGAAGATAAATTTGGCATAATTAGAAACATAAATGAAGCTAATTTTGATGTTGATCAAAGCGGACTGCCTACAGAGGGAGGGCTTAAGGCTATAGAAAGTATATACGCATTGTTTGGTGCAGCTGTAACAAAAATAGAAAACAAAGCGGATGTAGTAGATAAAAATACAAGCAAGGAAACATATGCAAACAATCGTATAGAGTTTACACTTGGTAAAGAAGCTACAGGCGCAAGCAGGGATGTAAAAATAACAATTGACCAAAATACCCCTTCTAGTTATTTAGCAGAAGTTCTATGGTCTATAAATGGCATAGATGGTAATGCAAAAGATATTTATGACTTTTGGAATAACAAAGGAAGTGATACTGATAAAGACAGTCCTTATTATGATTGGGCCACAGAAGAGTCAACTAAAATACAAACAGAACTAAATAAAATAGGGTATCAACCAGGAGACGAAGACTTTAATTAAACAGCATGGAAACATATATATTTAATAATAAACTTTACACAAAAGAAGACTTAGAAAACGTAGCGAAAAGAAAAAACTATACGTTTGAAGAGTTATTGCAAAAAAATCCCAGCATAAAACTTTCAGACCTGGGAAATCAACCAGGTGTTGCAAATCAGACTGCAAATGTAACACCTCTTCAAAGAGCAGTCGCTGGGGGATACAGGCCGGTAGGTATTTCATCGGAATTACAAGACCTAGCACCACAACCTGCTCCAAAAACAAGAGCTGAGTTAGAAGAAGAAGAAGAACAACGTCAACAAGAAATTGATGCAAAACTATTTGCGGCAAGAAAAGTAGGTGGTATAACTTCTCCAGCAATAGGTATAATAGATAAACTTGTTCCTGATTGGTATGAAAACTACAAAACAAAAAAATTAGCAGGCACAGTAGGAGGGCTTTCAGAACTTGCTAGGGGTATACCTGAATATATTGATGGTGCAATTCAAGCAGGAGTAGGTAATACCAATCCAACAGCAGCAGCATATTTTCAGGCTATGCAAATAGCACGTACAAACATGCGAGGCGATTCTTTAGAGCAAGCGCAGTACGAAGGTGTTATTGATACTTCTGCTTGGAGAGATTTTAATTCAAAACTTACTTCCTTAAATAAAAAATACTTTAATGACGACGGCACTGAAGCAGACTTTCAAGAGCTTGCTTCTCAAGGTAGGGCTAGCGAAGCTTCTGATAAGTTAATGTCCGATGTTTTTATTGCCCTGCCCTCTTTAGCTGTTTCTGTAGCGGGAGGACCTTTAGGTATTACGGCGTTAGGAGTTTCTGCTGCTGGTAGCTCTTTTGAAAGATCTATGACTGAAAACCCCGATGAAAGCATTCAAAAAGCTTTTTTTATATCTAATATTCAAGGTGGCATTGAAGCTGGTAGTGAATGGATGGGCGGTCGCTTATTAAAAGGAATTGGAAAATTAACTAAAGTAGGCAAAGGAACTAATAGAGAAATAGTTGATGATCTTATTGAAAAAACATCTGATAAATTTTTAGAAAGAGCATTTGGCTATACTAAAAAAGTTGGAGCAGGTATGCTTTTCGAGGGAGGCACAGAAGCGGGGGCTAATATATTAAATGAATCATTACAAGAGATAGCATATAGTGAAGACGGATTAACTATTCAAGAAGCTGGTCGTATATTTACTAAATCTTTAAATGAATTTGCAGTAGGAGCTGTATTAGGTGGAGGTACAAGCCTTGTAACACAAAATTTAAATAGAGATGGTAAAGCAGAACAAAACTTAGCTTTGCAGATTGCTCCTCAAGTATCAAAATTAAAATTAGCAAAATTAATGGCTGATAAAGATTTGCTTTCAAATAAGCTTGAAAATGCTAAAAGAAAAAAGGATGAAGATAAATTTAAAAACCAAATACAGAAAAAAGAAGGGCAAATAGAAAAAGAGAAAGCGGCTGTGGTTGAAAAATTTAATAGCTTTACAAAAGAAGAAAAAAGAAAATATGCCAACGTATTAGATGCTAATCAAGAGTTATTTGACGATTTATATTTAAATACTGAAAAAACAACAGCAACACAAAAAGAAGACATTAAAGAAAAAATTAATAATAACTTTAAAAGTCTTGCAGAAACGTTTGATAATAAAGGGTTAGATGCTAAAACCGAAGGAATTATAACTGATAACTTTAAGAAAAAAGATTTATCTTTTGAAAAATTGCTTAGCACATTTCGAAATAAAAATATAAAAGGTCTTAATGTAAAATATCTCCGTACTGAAAAAGAAATAGCTGATGCTGCAAAAAAATATAAAGACTTTGATAAAAACGAAGGAATATTTATTTCTAAACAAAATGTTGACAAAGAAATATTAATTAATGTGCCTGTTGCAGAAGCAAAACAAACAACCAATGTGTTGGGGCATGAAAAATTCCACTTTTTGCTTTCTAAGTTTTTTAAAACAGACAATAAATCTATAAAACCTTTAGTGGATTCTTTTAAACAATATCTTAGAGACAGCGGTTTAGCAGACGCGTCAAGTAAAAACAACAATATTTTACAAAGAATTGAGCAAAGATTTAATGATAACTATGTTGATGAAGTTACAGGAGAAATAGAAGAAGGAGCTTTAGAAGAATATTTTACAATATTTTCAGATTTAATTGCGCAAAACAAGCTAGACATTGTAGAAGAAAAAGGCGTTGCAAATAAACTAGCAAGCGCTTACACGAATACCATGCAGGGTTTAGGATTTGCTTCAGTAAAGCTTAATACAGGTAAAGAAGTATTTGATTTTATAAGAAATTATACAAAAAATATTCAAAAATCAGATAAGATATTGGGTGTAAAATTAATTGGGGACGCGCAAATACAAAAAATAACAGATAGTGACGTTGTTATTAAAAAATCTAAATCAAAAGAAATAGACGACGCTTACGAAGCAGGTACGCCGTCATTTGGCATTACACAGCTATACGAGCCGCTAGTAAACAAGCTAGTTGGTAAATACAAAAACGTGCCCGATTTCAGCATTTTAAGAGAAGACTTAGTACAAAATGCTTTGTATGAAAAAGGAGGCGTTATAGATCTTGTAAACAGCTTTGACGGACGTGGTAAGCTATCAGGTTATGTTGGAAAACTACTTCCTTTAAGAATGAATAAAATGGCAGGTGATTTATTTGGCCAAAAGTTTACAGATGATGTTACGGAAAGAGTAGATGTAGCGGCAACAGAAACATTACCAGAACAAGTTGAAAGAGAAGAAACACAGCAACAAGAATTAGCGGTAGCAAAAACACAAGAAAAAAGAAATATATTAGATAGAGCAAACTTATCAAGTGAGTTGCAAGGCAAAGCTTTAACTGCATCGAAAAAAATCTTAGGTACGTTGCTTCCTCAAATTGATGTTAAAAAAGGTAAAAACTTTAGAGAAAAATATAAAATAGCAGTAAGAAACATGCTGTTCGACGATGTTTCAAATGAACTACGTAGTTTTAATGACAACGATTATTATGGTTACATAAAATTAAATTCTGAAGCTTTGTATGACATAATGCCTTTAGCTGATTTAACTAAAAGTCAAGCATTAAAGAATTTGTTTTTAGAGCAACAGTTTGATAAAGATGGTAAACCTGTTAGAGTTCTTGAAAGCTTTACTGGTAAAAAGTCTTATGCAGGTAACTTGGTATTTAAAAAGAAACCTTTTAAAGAGATTGAAAAAGCGTTTAATTCTGAATTTGCAATAAAACATTCTAATCAAGCTCAAAGAAAAGCTTTTATAATAAACACTCTTGCTAAAGAAATAGCATTTGATGAATCAATGGAAGCTTTAAATGATCCTACTGTACAAGAAAAAATACCTTTAACACAGGAAACTGCTGTAAAAGAGTTCATGGAAGAATTTGAAATGAATATACAAAGAGGTAGGTTTACTAAGTATAGCAAAACGTTAGAGTCTTGGACAAAAGAAAATCCTTTAGTAAATGAAACTAAATTATTATTAGGATTAAAAGATACAAAACTAGGAGCAGACCCTGCTGCAGAATTTAAAAGAGTATATGCGGGGGTAATACCTGACGAAACATTAAATCAAATAGTTTATGAAATATCTCAACTTCCAAAAGTAAAATATATAAAATATTCTATTACAAAATCTAAAAAAGAAGGCTTAGCTGATGAAGTTAGAAATAATTTTAATACAGATTTACCATTTAAAACAAGTGGTACAACAAAATATACAGATGAACAGGTTACTAAATTCGTAAATCAATCAAAAGGGTTGGTGGATGGTGGCTACGTAGAATTAGCTTATTTAAAATCTTCGGGCCATAAAGATAAAGCTCACGAGTTAATGCTAGGCAATTTAAACGCTAAAGAATATAATAATTTTTATGGTTTAGATAATATTACTTCACAACCTGATAGTAGATTAGCGGTTGCTACAGATCCAAAAGCAAGAAACAACGCAACAAGCCCTACAACAAGAATTACAAAAGATAATCAAGCAAAAGCTAATTTAGAAAATCAAAAAGCGCTTGAAAAACAAAAATTTATTATTAACCATTATGTGGGGCTATCTAACGCTATGGTTGATGGGGTAGTTGATAAAGAATATATTGCCGCTACTATTTTTCATGACACATCCGGTAGATCAAGAAATACGTTAAGAAGAGCTTCATATTTTTTAGGTTGGATTCCTGAGGTTATGGAAACAAGAAATGCAAATTATGAGATGGAGCACGCGAAACCTTTTACTGAAAACGCTATTGAATTAGTAAATGCTATTTCTTTAATAAGCCCTACAAAAAGCAAACCTCAAAATCAAAAAATAATACAAACTGCTTTTAATAAATTCTTTTCTCAAAATGCTATAATAGCAATTCCTAATTCATTGCAAACAGAATATTTAAGTAAAGATGCTACTTTAGAGGGAGGGTTTCCTTTTTCAAGGTATTCAGATAATTTATTAGATCAAATTGAGTTTGTAGATGACACTGGAAATATTGATATGAATATATTTGATATAAAATATAAAGAGAAGTTGGCTAAGCAAGCAGATGAAAAAAATGATGAATTATATATTAAATTTTCTAAAACAAAAAGCAAGCCAGCAGAGCTCGCAGACATGATTGATAGAAAAAATATTAATGCTAAAGAAATAAAAAGCGCAAAAGATTTAGCTATAGCCAGAAGACTAGGTAAACGAGAAGAAAATAAACTTTATGGTAATAATTGGAATATATTTTTACCGTATAGTGCAGAAGATTTTTATGGATTAATTCAAAAAATAGCAGGGAAAGGAGAACAAGGAGATAAAGATTTAAAGTTTCTTAAAGAAAACTTACTTGACACCTACTCTCAGGGAGTATCAGATTTAGAAACAGATAGGAGGGCTATGAATAACAAGTATGATGAGATAAGAGGAAACATAGATAAAGCTCCTTTTAAATTATCAACTAAGCTTACTCAAGAAGGATTAAAAACTTTTACAACAGAAGATGCGTTACGTGTTTTTGTTTGGCAACAATCAAAGTACGACATTCCTGGAATATCTAAAACTAATGCTAATAAATTATCAAAAATTGTAGCAGATAATAAAGACCTTAGAAAATTTGCTTTTGGTTTAATGAGAGCTAATAAAACAGATGGCTATCCAAAACCTGAAACAAATTGGGAGGGAGGAAGAATTAGTACAGATTTTGCGCAAAGTTTAAATCAAAACAAACGCCCTAAGTATTTAAAAAAATGGCAAAATAATATTGATCTTATTTTTAATGATAAAAATAGAACAAAATTAACAGCTGCTTTTGGACCAAGCTATATTAAAAATTTAGACATGATTCTTGGTAGAATGAAGGCGGGTGTAAACAGAAAACCTACAAATAGTGAAGCAGCAAATATGACGCAAGATTTTATAAATGGATCTGTTGGTACTATTATGTCTTGGAATATGCGTTCTGCAACTCTTCAATCTATTTCCGCTATAAACTATGTAAACTGGAGTGATAACAATCCTTTAATGGTAGCAAAAGCTTTAGGCAACCCTAAGCAATTTGCAAAAGATGTTTATTTTTTAATGAATTCAGATTACTTAACTAGCAGAAGAAGTGGTTTAAAAATTAACATACAAGAAGCGGAAATTGCAGAAGCTGCAAAAAGCAAAAATCCAATAAAAGCTTTAATTGCAACTGGATTAAGATTAGGGTTTTTACCTACTCAAATTGTAGATAGTCTTGCAATTTCGGTAGGAGGTTCAAGTTTTTATAGAAATAGAATAAACACTTATATTAAAAAAGGATTTACTCAACAGCAAGCTGAAAAAAAATCATATGAAGATTGGAGACAAATTTCAAATGAGTCTCAGCAATCCGCTGATCCATCACGTATTTCAAATGTTCAAGCAAGTAATTTTGGCCGTGTAGTGTTTGCTTTTGCAAATACCCCTATGCAATATACAAGACTAACAAAAAAAGCGGCATCAGATTTAGTAAACGGGAGAGGAGACCCAAAAACAAATATTTCAAAGATTGTTTATTATATGTTTGTGCAAAACGTAATATTTAACACTTTGCAAAGCGCTTATTTTGCTTTAGATTTTAGTGAAGAAGATGAGTTTGAAGGAAGAACACTTACTACAAAAGCAAAAGAATTACGACAAGACAAAATAACTGATAAACAATTAAGAATAGTTAACGGTATGTCTGATTCTGTATTAAGAGGAATGGGGTTTGGAGGAGCTGTGCTTTCTGCACTAAAAAACACAGGGCTAGCTTATTATAAAGAAAAACAAAAAGAAAGTCAATTTATGGAAGACTGGTCTAATGTTGCTTTAGCTGCTACGGATTTAGTCCCGCCAATAGATCATAAACTAAGAAAATTAAAAGCAATTGTTAATGCTGGAAAATATGAAAGTAATGTACCTCCTTCAGTAGAGGCGGCTATAAACGCTCTTGCTATAGCAAATATACCAGCGGATAGAATGCAACAAAAATTAGAAAACCTTCAAGCAGCTTCAAGAGAAGACTTAGATGTATGGACAAGAATGGCATTATTTTTAGGGTGGTCTAGCTGGGATCTAAACATTGAAGAATAATAAATTTAGACATGAATAACATAAGCAACCACATATCATACAGAGAAGGAGTATTATCAAATACAGCTACAAGGTTAAATATAGATAACACACCAAATGGTTATCAATTAGCCAACATGGAAGCTATCGCTTTAAACATATTTGAACCATTAAGAGATTGGGCTCGTGGTCCTATAAAAATAAATTCATTTTTTAGATCTGTAGATTTAAATACAGCAATAGGAGGAAGTAGTAAGTCACAACATTGTGAAGGTAGAGCTATAGATATAGACGACACGTTTAAGTTTAAAACAAATGCAGAAATGTATAACTACGTAAAAGATAACTTAAATTTTGATCAGATTATATGGGAGTTTGGTAATGACACAAACCCAGACTGGGTGCATATAAGTTATGTATCAGAAGATCAAAACAGAAAACGTTGTTTAAAAGCAGAAAGAAAAGATGGGAAAGCAGTGTAT
>Ga0208134_1001825_pt1 | contig 11841 bp, 5 predicted proteins | sample VirMetDEL_Mar_31_FD_184515 | JGI IMG/M metagenome (GOLD analysis project Ga0208134, IMG submission 184515) | Aqueous microbial communities from the Delaware River and Bay under freshwater to marine salinity gradient to study organic matter... | ecosystem: Environmental > Aquatic > Marine >... | reverse complement strand
GGGGTAATGCTGTTAGTGTACTAAGAACAGACCTTGACGACGTGCTGCAAGCGCTAAAAGATTTCCAGAACTTGACCGCTGCTGTTGACGAACAAGACATTTTATCCGTTACATCGGCAGAAAACGATCAAGAAGACGTAACAGTAACTTTTGAGACTCCTCCTTCATTGGCTGCTCAATTCAGGACGGCTACTAATCTAGACGGACCTACAGCGGGTGACTTGCTGACGGGTCAAAACTTTACTGTCGTTTCAACAAATCAAAGTGAATTGGCGACGGAAGTCCATAGCGCTTTCTACGGACTTAGCGCAGCTATGGACAGAGCAAATAAAAGGATTAACGACCTTGCGAACTACTCGACTGCATATATAGAAAACTACGGGATAAGAGTCTCAAACCCTGCAGAAGAAAGCCTTTTGGAGGAGGGAACTGATGGTAGTTTCTTGGACCTTCCAGCAGAAGAACAAAACCTCAGAGCCATTATATCTGATAATACGTCTACCGACATTGGCGTGGGAAGTGGACTTAGCCCTGCCGCTATTGCAACAAGGGTGTCTCAGTCTCTTAATCCAGACAGTGAGTTTTTCAACTCAGGCTTTGCTGGATTTGTAAGAGATGAGTTTGTTATCCCTGCACAGTCTAGTGGAAATCTTGGGGCTGCCAGCGGTGACCTCGACGGTGACGGCACCGTGGCGACTTCAGACCTGCTCAGCTTCTTGACGGCATTTGGCAATGACGTCGGTAGTTCACCAGACTTGACAGGTGGCTTTGCTAGTTTGATTCAGTCTTTGCAAGACTTCGGTCAAAGCGCTGATGCTTTTGACGGGGATAGCGCTAGCACAGATATTTACGGTGGAGAAGGACTAACTTGATAAAATAATGGTATGCCAACTATAGGATTCAACAATAAAAGCAACAAGTGGACCAGCAAGTATACCTATGCTGCGTCTTGCTTTGGCAGGGTAAACAATAAGTTTTTCTCTTCGCCTGCAAGCCCAACCATCAACGGAAGTTACGATTCACCTATATGGGAGCACGACAAGTCTAGCGATTACAATAAGTTCTACGGAACTGCAAGTCCAAGTAGGTTTTCCGTGACTTTTGCTGACAACCCTTCTCAGAACAAGATATACAAGTCCTTGTCTCTTGAGGGTACCAAGAACCTAAATGGATCTTTTTGTGTGGTTAAGACGTCTAACAACTTGGACAAGGATGGATCTCCAGACACCAACGTAAACGTAGATATCGTAAGAAATATCAACGGCACGAGCTACGGGCCTGTAGGTAGAGACAGAACCATGGTGCCTGGAAAGACGTTTGTTATTTTAGGCAAGGTCATGAGAAACCGTTTTGGAAATGGCGTAGAGTCTGTAGCCCCTAACACTGAAGGAACCCATGGCGCATACTATAAGGTCTTTCTTGATCCTACTACAGGTATAACACCGCAAGTGCATCAGAACCAAGACGTTAGGATGAAGGTGGCGGCCATGGCTATTAGTGGCGATGTAGCTACTGTTTTTTATGGGGGAGAAAGTAGCGAAGCCCTTAGCAGCGTTATAGGGCAACCTTTTTCTAGAATTTCACCTAAGTCTACAAGCGAAGCTTTGCTTAATCAAAACAAAAAAGTTTCTGCGTATAGCTCAATAGACAACAGTTTTAATTACGAATCGACCGATTCAGGGCTTTCTATTTCTATAAACGGACTTGTAGGCCTTACTGATGACGTATACCTAGTGGGCCTAGTAAACCCTGAGTTTGCTGGTGATACAGCCAGAGGGCAATACGTAGAGTGTAGCGTCGAAGTGCCCGTAAGTAAGGGGTACTTTGAGGTGTTTTGTGCTAACTTGAATTATGAGCCTATTCAGTTGGCTCATGATAAATGATAAATGATTAAATTTGCAGACATGCTGCCTATTATATACGACTTTATAGAAAATTTGGTTTTTGGGTTTGACTACCCAGGCCTCTCCCTAGCCCTCGATCCATTCACCATAGCTCTTATTGCCTCTGCTGTAGGCAAGGGTATTAAGGGCTATAGAGATAACAAAGAGGGGAAAGAAATGATGGCTGCTGGAGAGCAGAAGTATGACGATTACTCTAAAAAGCTCATGGACATTGCGTCTGAGGAAAGAGAGTTGGACCAAGGCTTCTACGACCTAGAGCAAGCTACACGTCAGGCTACGGAGTTTCAGCGCACAAATATGCAGGATATAGCCAAAAGAGCTGAGGGTACTCTCCTTAGAAATATAGACCCTAGGACTGCACCTAACGTAGCAGAAAATATAGGGGGGCTGCAAAGAGGTACCACTCAAAACCTTGCTGCTTTGGCTGGGCAGGACCTTGGCGCTAGAGCAACACTCCTTGGTCAAGAGCAGGCTGTAGCTGACGAGAATTTTGCTCGGAAGTTTGGGATGCAAAAGTATCTGTTTGGATCAGAAAGAGATCGTGCAGCAGCATCCGCCGAGGCAGGGAGGGCGCAGTCTATTGCTGGTCAAAACTCTATGATAGACGCCGTACCGCAAGCTATAGGTACCTTTGCCAACCTGCAGGCCAGCGGCTTGACAGGAGGCGGCGCCTCAACTAGATCGGCAGTAGAGACACCTGACCTAGGCTTTGGGACAGGCACAAACAGTCTTTTTGGATCTGATCAAGATTTAGGTTTTGGTGTAGACACTTCGTTCCTAGACACATATGGCGGCACTAGTAATCTCACCCCACTGGAAAGGCTTCAGAGGGGGCTGCCTATTCAAGAAAAAGATGGGGGTATAGTAAAGGCTAAAGCTGGTATGGCTATGAAGACTCCTGGGGAGTTTAGCCACGAGACAAACCCACAGAACGTAAGGGCAGAGGGCGGCAACATGGTGTTTGAGAACAAGCAGGGGGAGGATGTAGCAGAGGTAACGGGAGAAGAAATTGTTCTTACAGAAAAAGGCAAAGAGGAGGGTGTAGTTGTTATTGCCCCAGAAGATCAGGTGTCTATGCAGGAGTTGATTGAAAAGGGAGACGAAAAAGGCCTCTTTGAGTTCTTTAAAAACCTGTACGCTAGATTTAAAGAGGAAGGCAAACAACACGAGGCTATGAAGCAACAAATGCAACAGGAAAATGGCTAATGGCTTTTCGTACACTCAGGCAGCTCCTCAGTCAGGAGACAATTTTGCTGAGTTAAATCAAATGATCGACCAGAATGCTGGTCGCCTTCAGAGAGCTGTAGCTCAGGACCAAGCCATAAAAGCCAATAGAGCTAGACAACAGGCTCAGGAGCTGCAAGCTGCACAGAAGAATGCCCAAAACAACCTTAAAAGGATTGATGGGTATGATTCAAGTATGCTTATCCCTGAGATGAGACCTCTGTTTAACGATTACGTCAGAACTCAACTAGAGTCTGTTAATAACTTTGCTACTGATGACGTGCAGGCAGTAGAAAAAGTCATAGACAACATTGACCAGTTCTACACTACGTACTCATCACACCTTTCAGATAAGTCTGTTACTGAGATATACGATAGAACTCTCAACTTAGCTTCTGATCCAGAAGCCCTTGCTGAATATGAGTCAGGCATCTCGTCAATAGCTAAAGTTGATATTGACATGAATAAGTTTGTTGAGATGGACAAGCGCCACCGTGGTGGGTTTGCTACTGGATATGAGCTTGTAGGCAATCAAATCTATGCTACAGGTGCTGATGGATATATGGCTGTAGAGGATATGAAGGCGTGGACAAACCCTAGAAATTACGAGCCCTCGGTAGGTTCTAAGGCATCTAGAAGCTTGCATGAGTTTGCTGTTGGTTATGTGAGAGAATCAGGTAAGGCCGCTGATGAAAATGAGTTTTCTAGACCAGCAGCTCTAGAGGCTGCTACGTCATTGGTTAGAACTGGAGACACAGACGATAGTCTTGAGGTAAGGAGAAGGATAATAGAAGACTACTTTACTCAAGAGCAGATAAAAAACAAAGCCCTTGTAGAGGAGTTTTTGCAACACAGTACAGACGATCAGGGTAACTTTACGGGGAGTACAGCAAAGGCCTATCAAGATATCCTTGTTAATTACGAAAACAAGGCTATAAGCAAAATGGTTGATACGTCTTACGTAAATCCACCAGATGAGGAGCCAGAGGAGCCAGACAGCGATGGTTCTATGACTCAAGAAGAGGTGTTTGGCGAAGTGTTCCAAGACATGGACGCCAAGTTTACTCAGGTACAAGATGTAGATACTATTTTTGGGGGGACAGAGAGGCTGGCCAACGAGGAAGGTCGAGGCCTTCCGTATGGTCAGTTCTACAACCTAGAGAGGTTGCGTATGGATAGAGCAACCATTGATATTCCAAACCCTCTGTACGTGCCTGAAGTTGTTCCAGAAACTGGGGAGGCTGTGTACCCTGAAGGTATGGATGCTGTAATAAAATTCAGCCCTAACGACCTTGTTGTAGTACCAAATAAAAACGGGGGATATCAAGTGTTGCTTGACAATATTAGCGTAGAGGGTTCTCCTTACACCAAGGTCCTTCTTGATCACGAAGAAGACAGAGACACACTGGCTCAACTAGACTTTTACATCAAGGAAACTTACGATAAGCAGGTCAACCTAGAGATGCTTGTAGAAAAGGCTAGAGAGTCAAAAGAAAGGTTTGGTGAAAGAGCTAGAGCTTCGCGTGAAACGACTACTACACCAGCACGCACTGGCCCTATGAGTGGCTTTTAATTTGCAATAAGAATGAACGAAGAAGCGATTCAAACTATGTATGAGCTGGCCCAGCAAAATGGGTACGGCAAGGGTTACGATGATTTTGTCACTCTCCTCAACACAAACGAGGATGCCTTTAGCACGATGTACGGTCTTGCTCAAGACAATGGTTATCAGAAGCCAGTTGAGGACTTCTACACCCTTATGGGTGTAAAAAAAAAAGAAGACGCTGCAGTATTGGAGTCTCCTGTGGAGGAGGTTTCTATGGAATCTACCTTGCCTACGGGTACGGAAGCTCCCGCACAGAGTGGAGATACGGCTTCTCTCGACACGCAGGTAGGTGAGCCTGTAGCGCCACAGCCTGATGTTGCTCTCGCACAAGAAATAGCGCCTGAGCCACTTGAGCCTAAAGGATTTAAGACTGTTTTTAAGCCTGGAGGCATGGGGCTGCAGTATGTTCAGCAAGATGAAGCAAACTATCTTACTGGGTCACTGGGCGATGCCGTCAATACGATACCTTACTTTGGTGAGCTTATTGACGACACCTTTAGGTCACTAGACAAAGGCCTCTCTAAGCGCGAAAGCGTCAACACCACCCATGACCTCCTGAATAAAGGGAGCAACTTCAACATGGAGGATGTTTCTAGTTATGTTACATCTGTCAGGGAGTACGACGAAAAAGTCGAAAGGCTCGGTAAAAGCAGCTCTATGCAGAGCTTTGAGTCTATATACGCTGAGGATCCTAATCCTTGGGGCGTTGTCAAAGGCTTTGCAGCAAACCTTGATGTTATTCCAGAGGTGTTCTTGGAGTCTGCATCGGCATTGTTAAATAAATCTTCAGCAGAAGCGTTTTTGGCTACTGAAATTGCTGGTACGGCTGGTGGAGCCGCCGCTACTTTCGGTGTTGGAGCCCCTGCCGCCGCTGCAGCCACTCTGCCCTTTGCTTTTGCTGCTGCTGGAGCCCAAGTAGAGATCGCAGCTACCTTTACAGAGCTGCTTAAGGAAGAGGTTGGGGAGAGAGAATTTAACGAAGAAAACGTTTTTGCTGTTCTCAATGACAAAGAGGCTTATGCTCGCATCAGAAGAAAGTCAAAAATAAAAGGGTACGCCGTAGGAGCTATCGACGCCTTTGGTGGTAAGGTGGGCGTGGGGGTTTATACTAAGCTTGCTAAAAAGGGGAAGAAAGTGGGGGCTGTTCTTGGGACTTCTTTAGTGGAGAGCTCTTTTGCGGGGGCTGGAGAGGCGGTTAGTTCTAGAGCTATTGGGCGTGAGGCTTCAGCTGCAGACATTGGGATGGAGATGGCAGCTGGTCAGATGGGCACTCCAGTAGACGTTATCTCTGCAAGAGGTCAGATGCGTTCGGAGCTCAACCAACCACCAGCTCCTATTAGACCAGCTAAAAATCCTGTGGGCATGGACGCCCCTTCATACAAGATAAATGGCGAAGAGCTTGATTTAGAGACCTTTACAAGCATAGTAGACGGCTTGTCTTCTAAGGAACTTATGGGCCTTGGAGTAGAGGTATCAAATGATGATGCTACGTCTTCAAGGATAGATGCTAAGTTTAAAAGAGCTCAGGTAGAAGTTGACGTTGATCCAGAGATACAAGGGGAGGACAGGGAAAGGCTTATTGCTTTGGAGCTAGAAAGGAAAAAGTTTGAAGACTCCCCCCTTAGAAGTGCCAAGCGTAAGATCTCTCAGATTGACGCTAAGATTGAGTCTATACAAAACAAATATGATGTAGACCCAGAGATCCCTCAGGCCGCTAGAGTTACCCCAACATTCTCAGAAGTGCTTGACGGTCAAGCTACTATGCAGGACGGGAGAAAAGGATTTATCAGAAGAGACAAAGAGTTTGGTGATAGACTTGTCTTTGAGACAGAGAATCAAATTATTGATCTAGGCAATGCAACCGCGCTTATGGATAAGCCAGTTTCAAGTCTTAATATTGAAGCAGAAGTTTCTTCTGTACAAGTAACACCAGAGGGTGAGTTTGTTGTAGAGGGCGAGGTGTACGGCTCTCAGTCTGAGCTTCCCACCCTAGGCATAGAGTACAATCAAGACGGGTCCGTGAAGGCCGTTAGCGTAAAGTCTTCTAACGGAAAAGCTACGATGTTTGAAGGAACAGTAGCTGAAGACCTTGCATATCAAATACTTTTAGAAAACGCTCAGTCTGAATCACAGGTTGAAAGAGTAAATAACGAATTAGACAATGATCAAGAATTTCAAAGAGAACACGACAAGTACGTCGAGCGCAAAAACAAAGAGCTCGCTGGAGAAACTGAAGGAGCTACCGAGGTCAGCACAGATGAGGTACCTACGGAAGTATCACCTGAGCCAGAGCCAGCCCCAGACCCCCTCGAACCAATAGAGGCAGAGCCTGTCCTTACACGCGAAGAACTCGCCAAGAGACAAAAAGAAGACGACCTCTTCCAGTCTGACCCCAAAGGCATAAATATCCCACTAGGTAAGGGCGAATCCGTAAGGATTGGATCACTTAAGAAACTAGGTGAGGTAGTAAGAAGAGGATTGTTTAGTAGCAGAGCTTTTAGAACCAGGTCTTTGCGCGGACTTATGGAGGGTCAGGAGGGTGGCATGTCGTACTACAACAACGCCATTGCTCGTGGAGCCAGAAGGGCAAATAAAGCTATGAAAGCTGCAACAAAAGGCCTAAGCAAAGAAGAGACTGCTGCTATGAACGAGGCTTTTGACGCTCGGCTGCGTGGTGATATGACTCAAGCTTTGCCTCAAGAGCTGGAGATTTTAGCGGCAGAAATGAGGGCAAATGTAGATGGGTTAACTCGTGAAATAATCTCACTAGGTGGCATTCCAGAATCTACTGTTGAGGTTATGAGAGAAAACCTTGGTTCGTATCTAAAAAATTCTTACAGGATTTTTGATGACCCCAACTGGAGTCCTTCTGAGGCTGTAGTAGACAGAGCCAAAGCTGTTGTTAGAGAGCAAGTTAGAGTCGCTGCTGAAACTCTTTCTGCACGGACAGGAGAGGATGTTGACGTAATTATGGAAAGAATGGTTGACTCTAAGCTTGCGGACATAACAGGTGATTTGCAAGGATCGTCAGCATTTAACAGGGGTTCTAAGTTTGGCAGCAAAGACACAGGGGTTTTAAAGAAAAGAAAAAACATTGATCCAGCTATACAAGAGTACATGGGGCTGTACACAGACCCAACCCTGAACTGGGCGCGGACCATGCAAAACCTAGGAGCTCTAGCTACAAACACTAAGTTTTTGAACGATGTCCATGAGATGGGAGTCAAAAACGGATGGATGTTTGAACAAAACGACCCCAACAGAGACAGCAGATTTTCTTATAAAATGGCTGGGGAAAACACAGAAACCCTCAATCCTCTTGGGGGCATGTATACCACCCCAGAGATTGGAGCCACCCTTGAAGCTGCCCAGCAACAATTTGGTGTTCTTCAAAAAGCATACAGGACGGCTGTAGCATCTGCTAAGTGGTCCAAGACCATTGCCTCGCCTGTGACGCACTCAGTAAACTTGTTTGGAAACATTGGATTTGCTTGGTCCAATGGCCACTTTGATATGTCAGGTCCTAGTCCATTTAAGGTGTTGGGGGCTAACATTGACGCCCTCAATAATGTAGAGCTGCAAGGGTATTTCGATGAGATGGTAAAGCTTGGTGTTATAGGCCAGTCTCCGTCTCTGTCTGAGGTGAGAGCTTTGTTTAAAGATGGCAATGTAGAAGCATTGCTAGAAAGCAGGGCGTCTGCATCAAACATAACAAAAAGACAGAAGATCGCAAACCGTGTATCTAAAGCGAAGAGTGGTGCTGAATCAGTCTACCAGATGGAAGACGATGTGTGGAAGATCTTTGGATTTAACAATGAGTCAAGCAGATATGCTGACGCCCTGTATGGGAAGAAGGTAAATGAACTTACCCCCTCCGAGAGAGAGGTAGTTTTTGAGAAATCTGCTGAAAATGTAAAGAACACTTACGCAAACTACGGTAGAGCACCTCAGTCAGTTCAAAAGCTAAGGTTCTTGCCGATAGGTAACTTTGTTACTTTTCAAGCAGAAGCATACAGGACTCAGTTCAACATATTTGCACTTGCTAAAGCAGAAATATCAGAAGGTAAGAGAACCAACAATCCTAAGCTTACTCAAATAGGAAAAAATAGAATGGCTGGAGCTGTCAGCTACAACCTGTTTAGAAGAAGTCTTGTAGAAGGAAGCGCTGTTATGGCTGGAGTAGGTTTGACAGGAGCTTTGAGCGGACTTAGCACCGAACAAGAGCAGACGAAGAAGTCTGACATACAGAAGTTTTTGCCGCCGTGGTCCACTAACTCTGACGTCTACTACCTAGACATTTCTCCAGGCAACGTGCAGTACATAGACGCTAACGCTTCTGACCCGTTTGGCAATACAAGTAGAATTATAAATGCCTTTATGAATGGTGACGATCTTGGGGAGTCTTTGGCTAACTCTTTGGCGGAAGCTGTAGGTCCGTTTGCAGATCCTGAGATGGTAGCTAACACACTCAACAATGTGCTTAACAATAAAAAGTCTTCAGGCGCACCATTGACGACACCTGGAATGACAGATGTAGACAAAGGCCTCGCGTATGCAAATGAGTTTTACGACTTGTTTAAGCCAGGGTTGTTTAACTCTGTAAAGACCTTTAGGCAGTCAGAAAACAAAGTTAGAGATGGATTTTTGATGATGGTTGGTAACAGACCTTACTCAATAGACATCAACAAGCAGTTTGGATACAAGTCGTATGACCTTTCTAAGACTATTAGAGATGCTGAGAAAGAAGGCAATACAGATCTATACAATGAGTCAATAAAGGAGATGAGTGAGCTGTATATGGCTGCTATAAGGCTTGGTGTACCATCAAAGGATCTTGTAGAAAACATGAAGGGAATAACCAAAGACAACAGGTATAAAATTAGAACAGGAAAATATGTCAGATAAAAAGAAAATCAAAGACACCAAGCTAGGGGCTTGGCTTAAGTCAAAGGCACCAAACGTGCTAACAATTATGGGGGATGCCCTACCAGACAAAGGGGCATTGGGTATCGTCAAGAATCTTCTTGGCAATGAGCCTGATGTAGACCCTGCTGAAGCGCAAGCTATGATCGACGCAGAGGTAAGGTTTCAGGAAAACGTAACGGAGCGCTGGAAGGCTGACATGGGCAGCGATGTAAAGCTTGCAAAGCTTATCAGACCAGTGACTTTGATAGCCCTTATGAGCATGTTTATGGTGACCATGGTAGCTGATAGCATGGATGACTGGCCATTTAACGTCAAGGATTCCTATGTATCTTTGCTTGAGATCCTTATGTTAACCGCTTTCGGTGCATACTTCGCTGGTAGAACCATAGAGAAATCAAAGAAATGAGAGGTTTGTTGTTGATGCTTATGCCACTGTTTGCTACAGCGCAGACAGGATGGGTGAACGTAGAGTTCCAGGCTGACGGCTATGGTGGCGAGAGCACATGGGAAATCTTCATGGTGGGTAGTGACAGCGTGTACGCTGCTGCTGGCCCGTTCGTCAACGCATCATACAACGAACAACTCGTGGTGCTTCCTGTTGGGGAGTACAACCTCGTGGTAAGCGATCAGTTTGGCGACGGCATCTGCTGTGAGTTTGGAGAGGGGTGGTTTGGCATAGAGAATACGTGCGGTGTGAGTGCATTTGTGTATGACTTCGCTCAGGCTCAGATCACCATTCCGTTCGAAGTACTACCTTGCCCTCCACCCCTTGTAGACTGCATGGACTCAGAGGCCAACAACTACAACCCTGAAGCATATTTTGATGGAGAGAACTGCCAGTACGATGTGACGTTCAGGCTGGATCTTAATGGCCCGCATCCGCCTGAAATAGACATCCCTGAAGTAAACGGGACTTGGAATGCATGGTGCGGCAGTTGCTCTCAGATGACTGATGATGACGGCGATGGGGTGTGGGAGCTTACCGCTTCTATAACGCAGGGTAGCTACCTATGGAAGTTCTCTGCAGACGAATGGGAGGTTCAGGAATTGCCAGTAGGCGTTTCTGAGTCTCCTTGTTTTTTGTTTGATGAGTTTGGGTATGTCAACAGAAACCTCGTGGTAGACGGGCCTGTGTCGCTACCTCCTTTCTGTTGGGAGAGCTGCCTGCCTTGTGGTGCGGTGCCAGGATGCGTCAACCCTAACGCCAGCAACTGGAACCCTTGGGCTAACTTCGACAACGGCTCTTGCACAGGTCTTGGGGCTGAGTGCGAGCCATGGGAGACAGAAATAGTTACTACGCTCATCCTCGACAACTACCCATCAGAGACGAGCTTCACCATACAGAACGTCACCTCTGACGAGCTAGTTGTAGACCTGTCTGTAGGCCAGCTATCTGATGACATTGTAGGCGTTCCCCTCCTGTTTGCCACTTGTGCTACTACAGGCGACGAGCTTGAGATTGTCGTTAACGACAGCTACGGCGACGGCATGGGGGCTTCACAGTGGGGTGGTCAGGACGGATACGTTATGGTTGAGGCCTGTGGAGATACACTTTGGTCCCTACCTGTAGCTGACTTTGGATACAGCGTGTCGTCTCAGTTTGCTACTCCTCTATGCTTGGATGTAGATGATGTGGTGGGATGCGGTGACCCAGACTACGTTGAGTACAACCCAGACGCAACCATCTCTGTAGATCTATTGTGCGAGACACTGAAGGTTTACGGGTGTATTGACGACTCTTACTTCAACTACGACTCTCTGGCCAACACAGAGGACGCCATAGACTCTTGCTTCTACACTCTGACTATTACAGATGGGGTGGGAGACGGATGGTTTGGCAGCTGGCTGGGTGTGTACCAAGACGGATGGACTTCACCTCAGTACAAGATGGGCCCTAACGATGGTAACGATGAGTCCTTTGATGTGTACCTGTCGTCGGAGGAAGAGATTGAGATCTTCTTCTTTACGACTCCTCAGTCCCAAAACCAAGTAGAGCAGTGTGGATTCATGCTGATGGGGCCTACAGGGGATACGCTAATCGACGTAGCTCAGTGGAGCATGCTGCCATACCCTAACACCTACTCGGTGACTCCGTACTGCGGCAATACGTGCGAGCCATTTGTCTACGGATGTACAGACGAAGCGGCTCAGAACTACAGCAGCGTGGCAAACATTGATGAT
>Ga0208134_1001814_pt1 | contig 11907 bp, 11 predicted proteins | sample VirMetDEL_Mar_31_FD_184515 | JGI IMG/M metagenome (GOLD analysis project Ga0208134, IMG submission 184515) | Aqueous microbial communities from the Delaware River and Bay under freshwater to marine salinity gradient to study organic matter... | ecosystem: Environmental > Aquatic > Marine >... | reverse complement strand
CAACAAAAAAAGATGTATCAACAATACTTAGGACTGCTACTGATGAGCAAATAAAAGATATAGATATTAAAATTGTTGGAGACGAAGCAATGATTAATGAAGTCGAAACAAGAATGTCTAGAGCCAAGATGCAAGATAAAATAGATCCAAAAATAACTGATAAAGCAGATAGGGATCTTGTTATAACTAAAGAGATTGAAATAAAAGATCTTTCTAGCAAAAACAGTGTTAGTTCTAAAAAAAGAATTAAGATATTAGAAAAAGAAATATCTAACATTCAAGAAAAATACACAGAAACATCTGAGCCAATAGAAATTCAACCAACAAAACAAGAAGTCAAATCTTTTGAAACAAAGCCATCTATAGAAGAGCCTTTTATGGCTAGAACCGAAAAAGGAAAGCAGAGTTCATTAAAAGTAAACTTTGATTCAGAAGGAAAAATAGAATCCGTTGTTAACGTAAAAACCGGAAAACAAGCCAGTGCAGGTTCTGTTAGGGAGGTAGAAAAACAATTCCTAAAGAATGTATTTGATGTTAATAAAGGTAAAAAAGCTCCTGAACCACAAGGATTGTCAGAGAGAGACATACCTAGATATGTAGCAAGAGAAAGTGAGAATGTAAAAGAGATTGTAGATGCCATTAGCTTTGAGAAAAGTCAAATAGCAGACAATAAATCTATGACTCAAAACATGTTTGATGAAAACGGCCTTGCCAATCTAAAGGGTTTTAAGTTTACTAGCGAAAGCTGGGAGAGAATGACTGGTAAAACACCTAAAGAAAGCAAAATAGATAAGCTTTGGATAGATGATTCAAGAGATAAAAATACAGGAAAGTATAATGCCGGATCTGTAGAAGATGGTTGGACGAGTTTATTAGCAAGAGAAGGTGAACTTCCGAACGATGTTGGATCTAGAGTTGATGCTCAAGATGTTATTGAGTTTATACAAAACAACAATACAGAGTCAAAGCTAAATAAATTCATAGGATTATCAAGTCAGATTCAAAAGACACCTGAATTAATAGAGTTAGAATCTAAATTTACTGATTTAACTGGACTGCAAGCCACGCCATCAAATGTAGAGGCGGTTTTATCTGTAGACCCAGAAAGACCATCAATAGAGATTCTTAATCAGGCTGACAAAGAAAGATTACTATCTTTAAAAGATGCTGCACCGGAAGATCAGCCTGGTACGTTTGGAAAGAAAAGAGGTGCTTCTCCTGAAAAATTATTAGGAAAAGAAAAAAAGATAGTAGAAGTTGATGAAGCAAAAGCGCTTAGGGATCAAATAAAATTAGAGGTTAAAGCTGCTAAAGACTCCAAGATGGATCAAACATCTAGAAGAAAGTCTTTATCTCAAGCTATATCAAACCTAGTTAAGGAGGGTTCTATTAAGGCTCAAAAAGCATCTCAATTAATAAATAAAATATCTCAAGTAAACCTAAATAACTCTGATGCTGTAAACAGGGTTTTAACCTATGTGGAGAATGTATTTAATGATGCTGATTATTCTAATAAAATAAATCAAGCAAACTCATTAAGAAAATCTATAGCTAAAGCATCTAAAAACAAAACATTAGAATTAAACTCTGCTGGATCTGCTAAATTGTTTTCTGAAGTAGATCCTTTATTGGTTGAAAACATTGATCAGTATTTAATTCAGGCTGTTAAGGTTAGAGAGGGAATAACCCCAAGTACTGGAAATAAAATTAGACCATCTCTAAATATTGCTGAGACAAACAAATATTCTGAATCTCAATTAAAAATTCAAGAAGATATTAAACTTTCTACAGAAAAAGATGCGTTTCGGGAGTTAACAGGATTATCTCCAGAAGAGTTTTCATTAGAAGATATGAGAGAGATTGTTTATGGGTTTAATGAAAACCAGTCTGGAATAGAAAGGGATTTAGATTTAAAAACAAAAGCTGAAGCCAAAAAAGCAGAAATAAGAAGAGCAGTTGACAAAGCTTTTAAAACGGTTTCATCTGTGTCTGAGAAATTACTTTATGAAGAGATAGATGCTTTTACTGGAGAAAAAATTAAACTATCTGACGCTTCAAGAAATATAATAAAAGATTTTATTAAGATAGAAACCAAAAACCTAAGCATATCTGATGCAGTAGTCGCATTAGATGCATTAATTAACTTCGCTACTAATAAAACTACCGGAGGCATGGGATCTATAGTTAATAGATATAAGGGCTTAATGAATACTGGAAAAGCTCTTAAATCTGGTCTTGTTGCTAAAAAATTATCTGTAATATCTAGCAAGCCAAGCGGAGCTGCGCTGGCCGCAAGATCATGGAATAAGTATATAGCTAGTTTGCCTTTAACTTTAGAGTATATGTTTAAGGGCCAGTCTAAGGCTCTTATGTTCGAGGAATTATCTGGATTTTCAGGAGTTAAAAATGGATCAGCAAAAGCAGTTAGATACGCTAATTCTGTAGCAAATAAATATTCAGAAGCATTTAAAAATAAAAAACCCAACGGAGAGGCTTTTAATTCTGTTTTTAACGATGTAGAAAGAGGTATGCTTGCTTTTGTCAGGAGAAGTTTATCTGGAGAGGAGGTTACTGAATTTTCTAGAAGAAAATCTTTGATAGAGCAAACAATAGACGTTCTTTCTAAAAGAGGCGGCAAGGAGAGTAAATTAGGAGAAACATACAAAGATGTGTATGATAAAATATTGTCTGATTCGAATTCTTTTTCTGAGGTTGAATCTAGAGTGGATAATATAAATTTAGATGCAGTTAAATTTATAACAGACGTATGGAGGACTAATTATCCAAAACTAAGTGAATTAAGTGAAAACATATATAACAAAAAGTTAAATAAAGACATAAACTATACTACAGATTCTTTGTCAAGACTAAAGGAGGGAGAAAAAATAGGAGAAATAGGAGAGTCTGTATTTGATTTTGCTTCAAAGAAAGTTTCTGACAAGAAGACAGGAACGTTAATGGAAGCAACAAGACCATCTAATCTTCCCAAAGATAGATTTGTTAACTTATCTTTTGACTCTCAAAACATATCCAACCTAGAGAGAGCTGCTATGGATATAGAAACAGCCCCATCAATACAACAATTGAAAGGATTTTTTGAGTCTAAGAATTTTGAAAGAATAGTTCCAGATGCTCAGGATAGGGACTTACTTAAAGGTAGGGTGATTAAATATGTTCAAGCTAAAAAAGGAAGGGATTACATATCTCCAGATGATAAGCAATTTTTAAAAGTATTAAACGCTTATTCTTCATTTGGGGTTTCTAGAACTCTTGGTGGTCTTACTCAACCAGTAAAGCAAACCATTCCAATTATATTTAACACTATGTCTAATTTAGGTGTTTCAGCAACAATAGATGCATTTTATGTTGTACCTGAATTGATATTAAATAAAGGAATGAGTAATTTTGTTAAAAATTCTGGATATGCTATTGCAAATAGAGGAATAGAATCAATAAGTGGAATAGATAGCTACAACAGAAAGCTTGAAAATGCGTCTAAAACCAATCTTGGAAAAGCTTTTAATATAGTTAATGAAATTCAGAATCAATGGCTACAAAAGTTTCTTGTTGCTCCAGATAGATATATAGCTCAAGCATCCTGGATAATGTATTATCTCAAAGACGCAAAATCAAGAGGAGTTGACATTAAGAATATAAATTGGGAAACTTTAAAACTAGATAAAAAATCTGCTAATTACGCTCAACAACAGGTTGATAGGCAACAGAACGTATCTGATATAGACCTACAGGGGGAGTTATTTACTAGTAAAAAATCTGGAACTCAGGTCTTAAGAAAGGTGGTTTTTTCTTTTGCTAACTTCTTATTGAATCAAAAGGCTAGAATGTATTCTGACATAACAACTGCAGCAAGCAAAACCTCTAGCGCTCAAGATAAGAGTGCGGCGTATAGATCTTTATCTGGATTAGTTTCTGAGGTTATTGTGTTTAATACTTTAGGTCTTTTAATTTCTGAATTATTATCAGAAATATCTTCTGAATCAGATTTATCTGAAGAAGAAAAAACTAAGAAGAAACAGAATAGATTAAAAGGAAGGCTTACTAGCGTTGTTACAGACATACTATCTCCTTTACCGGTGGACCAAGTTAATGATCCAATAATAGAGGGCATAAATTCATTCATAAAACTTATTTCTGATTCAGATGATCCTTATCAGCTTTTTAAATCAATGGATAAATCTGCGTGGGAGAGAATGGGTCTTCTAGGAATACCTACACAAAAATTTAATGAATGGTATGAAATGGGAGAAATGGCTCTTGGAGGAACCTATGAAAGAGAGCTTCCTTTTGGAAAAAAAGACAAAGTATCAATAACTGAAGAAGGAAAAGAAAGCGCCCTTAATAACTGGTTTTCCTATACATTATACTTAAATGGATTACTTCCCTCTGAGGCAGGTACAACAATAAAATACAACATAAGATCTATAAAGAAGAATCAAACAGTTAAAAGTTCTAAAAGAAAAAGAAAAACAATTGACTTAACAAAATAAAAAAAAGAGAGAGAAAAGATCACCAGACCAACGGATACTTAACTCTCTCTTTTAACTATTTTAACTAATACAAATTTATATATTTTATTTCTAATAAACAAAAAAGAGGGTAAAAATAATGCAACAAATGTTTACCCTCTGATTTATGCTCAGCATTCAGAGACTGGCTCATGGAATACTGACCTTTGTAAATTCGAACTCTACAAATGTAAAAACTTCCCGGGACATAAACAAAAAAGGAGCCTTTAAAAAGCTCCTTTCTTCGTAACAAAATTAACTAAAAAATCATGAATCAGGCAAATCAAGATATTCAATCAAATATACTCATACTCTTTGTTTCTACAAAATATCTTTAAGTATTTCTATTACTTTTTCGCAATCTTTCTGATTCCTTGGCATAAATAGATTGGTGTTGATGCCTTCATTGATGAGATGTAACTTGAACAGCTTCCATCTTAATGGGAACGCTTCGTTTGGATTTCCTTTGGTTTCTATAATAAACCTGGGTGGATCCTGAGTGTCTATGAAATCTGGAGTGTATTTTATTCCAAGTATCTTTTTATTACCTCTATCGTGTAGATCTTTCTTTGTTTTAGTCTTCTCATAAGAAGCCATGTCAAACTCGAATCCATTGATGATAGTGAATGTCTTTCCTTCGTACATTGCAGGTATTCCATTCTTTCTAAGCAGTCTATACATATGAAGCTCTAGCTTAGAAGCAAACTCTATTCCGTCTTCTCTTACTTTAGTAGATCTAGTAATCTGTCTACTCCCCTTTTTCTTCCTCATAATCTTCTTGTATTGATATTATTTCTGGAGCTCCAACTATATTCTCAAAGTAAAAGAATGCATCTTCTTTAGACTTGCCAATATAATCTCCGTAATCTACGTCTTTTCCGTCCAATAGCTCCTCTTTAGTAACCACATAATACCTTTTGTAATCATTTATACCATTGATGTATAGAACGTCCTTTAAATCCTCTAAAAATCCGTCATAATAATAAACACAAATGACCGCCTCTCGATCAGTGCATCCTAATTCGCGAGCCAGCCAATGTATTTCATCTGGTTCGTAAGCTATTACACTTACTCCAAAATCTACCTCCAGGTCAATAAAAAAATAGTTGTTGTTGTTGTTGTATCTTTTGAGAACATCTTCTAGTGAAGAATAAACCAAGTAAGCTTTGTCTTCATCTAAATCTCTACTTATTATTATTCTGCTTTGATTTAACTTCATCCTTTGCTCTTTCTATATATAAAGTGGCATCCATTAATTCTTGCTTGAGATGTTCAAGCCACTCTAACAAAGATAGTGGATTTTCAGATAAAGTCTTGCCATACTTATCAATACCTATTCTGCTTCTTTCACTAAATTGTTTTATGACTCTATCAACTACAGGATCTGTTTTTGGCGTTGAAAATGTAGATGATTGGTCCCAGTAGTCTAACATCATTTCTCTAACTTATTTTTTTCAGATATATCTTTTTTTAATTGCTCAAGAGCTTCTTCGTAACCAGGCATCCTTTTCATAGTTTCAATAGCTCCAATGATAAGGTCTTTCATGTTGTTCATCTGGGATACTAAGGCAGTATTGACTCCTTGTATGTTTTTGGTTGTATTAACCATTTTTATAAGCTCCTGCTCTTTCATAAGATTATATTTCTTTTTATTATTTCCATGTAGTTTCTTAGGTCGTCTATCTTGTCGAATTTTATTAGGTAGTCTGAATTTGTATCATAAACCTCCCACCTTCCATTCTTAACTTCATCATCAACACATGATATTAAATAGCTATAAGAATCTTTTTCGCACTTCCATGAATAATAGTAGTATGGCTCTTCTCCTAAATCAAAATCATGAATATGTACAGCTTCAAAGCCTAAATCTCTTAAGTCATGTTCTCTAATACTACTCATAGTCTCTAAGGATTATTTCAAATGTCCACTTAAAGATACTAAAATTTATAGCAAAGTATTCATTATCCCAGTAAAAAGCTAGGGTAGGAAGTATGTAGAACATGTTGAGATTATCCATTTTGATTATCTTCATAACTCTAAAACAAGTGTGTGAATCTAGCTACTTGTCCATGCTCTTTGCTGTGAATAAATCCCTCTACAGCTTTAGGCGCGTGTTGGTATCCATTTCTGTGATGCCATCCATCTGTTCCGCTAGGGCTACGCAAACTCTCAATAGTAACTCCTATATCATCTTTAACTATCTTATGATGCACATGGTGCGTATAAACATATCTATGCTTAGTATCACTCCAGTCTGGAGATTCTACTGCCGCCAACTTGCCTAAGTCTTGCCACTTAGCTCCATCTCCGTGTGTAGTTCCAATTAAACTTGTTCCGTAGGTGTAATACTTTCTGTGATTAATACTAACGTCAAACGTTATGTTCTGGCAATCTTTGTACCATGATTTAATTGAGTCAGCTAAGAAAAACCCATGCGTGTAGTCATGGTTTGATGGATTATACATGAAGTGCACATCAGCTACCTTCATTAACTTATCAATTACATCAACATAAAGCTTCTTAGCAATCAAGAAGTTGTCATACCACATACCATCAGTATCTTGTGGTGTTCCAGAAGTTGTGGTTCTTTTAGGTGAATCTACATGTAGTACATCGTTTCCAGCAACAAAAATAATTTTATCTATGTTAAACCCTGCGGACTTAGATAGAATGCCATCTACACCCTCTAAAACCCTTTGTACTGCTATTTGATTATTATAATCCTCGCCAGTTTCAAAAGAAGAAGCAAGCTTACCTATATGTATATCTGCTGGGTCTATAACTAATAAGTTGCCATCCTGAGATATTTCTCGCTTGATTGGATCGTATTTGTAGGAATGATTCTCAACCTGCTCAATGTGATCTTTAAGCATTCTCTCGAAGTCAACATCTTGGTCTTCTTTCTTAAATGCGATAGACCAATGTTTTCCTTTGTACCATCCGTGCCTAACAGAATCAAATGGAATACCAACCTCATTACATTCAGTTGAAAGGGCTGGATGTTCTTGTCTTTCGTCTTCTTGTCTCAGCCAGTAACCTACGTTCTGATATAGATTTGCCTCTCCTTTTTCGTAGCCAAATGTTTCGTAAACTCTTTCTGTGATTTTCTTAGTGCTTGATACTCCAGATTGATAAAGCTCAACCGCAAGTTGCCTTAGTTGTTTGTTAGATTTCATCCTGTTTAATTTGATTAAGTAATTTGTTTGCCTTGTCTATCAAGGTCTGTATTGAAGATATAATCTCGTTCCTATCGGTTTCAAATAGAGAGTCGTATATTTCGCTGACAGATTCTCTCAGCTCATTGCAAACATTGTTTATGTACTTAATCCGATGCAATCCTCTATTTGTCTTGGTGCTGTATCAGAAGATCTCCGAGTTGTTTGTCGATCTTCTTCAGCCTCCTATAAATTATTCTGGAATCTTTTTTTACTCTTTCTTTCTCTGCTTGAGAACTCTTGACGTCTATGCCCATGTTTATTGTGGCGTCAAGGGCGAGCATCCTATCTACAATTTCCTGCTGTTCATCAAAAGAATTAAACACATAGTCTAACTCTGTGTTCAAATCGAATTCTGGCTTTAGCATTCTGAAGTGTAATTCTTCTATGTATTGGTTTATTGTCCTGCTCATGGTTGTAAAATTAAGTCGTTTTATTTATTTAACAAAATATTTATTAACTTTTTTTTGTTTTTTAATGATATTTATCGTAATAGTGCTTATAAATCTCGAAAACTGGCTTTGATAACTCGTGATTTTTGTAGGTTTTAGGCGAAACAACCTTATCTCCGCCAGACTCGATAATTAAAGTTATCTCATCCCAGTCCTCTGGAACTGGACAAACTTTGATTCCATTCTTCAAGCACCAACTCATGGCCTCAAAGTGCTCTTTTGTCGGAGCAAATCTATCTATTTGTCTAGGTCTTCTTTTCATTTAAAATGGAACTTCATCTGAGTTAATGTCAAAGGCTTGGTGTGGTTGTGCTACATATACTGGAGCAGACTCTTCTCTAAACTTCTGAGGTTCTTGATCCAATCTAAATGTAGGTTCATTGCTTCCAACATAATATCTTCCGCTAGGTAAGTGATAGTTAAAGTAAGTGCTTGCCCCTATCTCTCCTTGAAACTTCATTTTAACCTTCTCTGTTCTAAATGAGACTTGATTCTTTTTGATTATCTCATTTGTGTTTGGGTCTATAGTTTCTGCAAAGTATCTGAATACACTAAATCCATCATGTGTTTGATTCCTAAAGTCTGCTGATCCAGAAACAGAATACAAGTCAGGATGATTGTATGCTCCATCAGGATTCTTAGTCATTTTAGTTGGGTGAGCAATTAAGAATATAATTACATCATTCATTTGAGCAAACATGGTTAGCTTAGTCAGTACGCTCTTTATGTTTGAAAGCTCGGAAGCATTGCTATTGTTGAACTCCAACTTATTAAAGGCATCAATAACAAATATATCTATCCCGTATATAAACATTTGCTCTTTAAACTTCTCCAAAAGCCAATCCCAAGTTGGGAACTCCCCTTTCTCTGGAGCGGTAGTGTATATCTTTTCTTTAGCCCATGTAGAGTACGTTAAAATATCTTCTTTGCTTATCCTAGGGCATCCAGGATTATCCATCCAAAAGTTCTTCCCATGAAACTTCTCAATGAATGTAGATTGATGTAACTCCATTGGGTGGTGTTCTGGAGAAAAGAAAGATGCTTTTAGTTTATGGTCCTGAACAAGGTTTAGTATATACCACTCAGTAAAGTTTGACTTACCATGCGAAGGTATTCCAGTCCCCGTTACTAGATGCCCTCTCATTACTTTGAAGTGATCAGATAGGTTTCCAAAGCAACTTCTTTTAGGATACATTGTTTCTGGAGTTCCATTCTCGTAAAGCTCTATAATTCCATCGTAAAGATCATCTATGGTGTAAGTTCCACTTGATGGATACTTCTTAGCATTAGCTATGTCTCTAGCCAAACCAAATTCACTATCCACAATCAGTGTTTCGTTTGCATCTTTGTGCTTAAATAAAACTCTAACACATCTGTACTTTCCTAGCCTCTGAACAATCTTATCGGCTACTAACTCTCCCTTTGTGTCGTTATCTGTTGCTATGTAAAACTTCTCTACATCAGATAAATACTTCTCTGAGTTAATCCACACATCATCATTATCGTTTGCTCCATTAGGAAGGCTTATTACGTTCTTATATCCTGCTTGATGCATAGCTAGAACATCAAATTCACCTTCAACAATAAAAACTTCTTTCTCTCCTATTGCCGCATTTATATTGTAGAATATTGACTTACCATTCTTAGACTGAGTAAAGTGCTTGCCTCCAGACCTATATTTTTTATTTACCAGAACATCTCCTTCAAAGTAATTGTAAACGATATTGTTTACTTTCTTTCCTAGTTGAGGTTGGTAGTATTCCTCTTGAGTTACTCTAAGATCTTTTAGTGTGAACTGCTGAATCTTTCTTTCATCTTCAATCCACTTTACCATTGCATCAGAAAGATCAGTGTAATTACTCCAGTTTTGTTCCGGAAGTGTATAGTCTGGTTTAATATCTTCAATGCTCTCTTTGTCTCTAATTGATATTGCCTCACAGTAATGGCACTTAGCAACTCCTTTGTTTAGATTAACGCTAAGAGATTTTGTTTTCTTATGGTCGCAAACTGGACAGTTTATTTTTATCTGCCCATTTGTTTTGTTTGTCTCGATTAAATCCCATTCAAATATATTTTTCATTAGTATGCTACATCTTTATGGTTCTTCGCTTTGTACCCGAACTTGTTAAAATTATTTTCTTTGCCCTTCTTAATGAAATTTCTAAAATATCTAATGTATTCATTTTCATCCATCTCAAATTTTCCATTCACTTCAAGATAACGATTAAAATCTTCTAATCTTTTTAGAACTAAAGATAAATCCATTTCGTAATTCAAGGATATTGCCTTAACTAATCTTTCGTTTTTAACATAAGCATCTTTTAAAACTTTTATGTCAGTAGATCTAATATTGTTTACATTGTTATCATTGTTTACATTGTTATCATTGTTGTTTAGTGCCCTTTGAGTGCCATTTGAGTGCCCTTCGAATGCCCTTTGAGTGCCCTTATGAGTGCCCTCTTCAATTCTGTTTGATTGATAATCATCATATTTTACAAGGCTTAACAAGATATATGAGGGTGCCCTTCTCGATGTTAATTCTCCACTACCTTTTAACTTAGAAACAGCTAACCTTACTTGCTTCTTTGTAAGCCTTAATTTTACTGCTATAGAGTCGTATGATGTAGCTAATTGACCTCTTTTTATAGTTGTTCCCTTCCACTTTTTATCTTTGTGGTTCGCAGTTAAAAGAAGGTGCAAAAAAACTCTCATTACATTGGCATCTTCGTACCATTCCCAGTCTAAAATTTTTCTGTGTAGTGTTATAAAACCGCTATTCATTGTCTTCAGTTTCTAGAGACAAAAGCTCTTTTTCTAGTTCCGTTATCTTCTCTTTTATGATAGATTTCTTAAGCTCAGTGTAGAAGCTATCTTCTACTTTTCTATCTACATTATTTAAAAAAGAAATATGCTTATCACAAACTTTTTTAATGGCTTTGTAGTCTTCCATAAAGCCTTTCTGAAAATCAATTAAATCATCGCACAAAAATATTCCATGCCTTACAGTTGCATGGTCTTTATCGAAATAAGCTCCTATTTTTGCAAGACTAATATTTGTATTAATAGATATTAATTTATACGCAATACTTCTCATTTCAACAATATCTCTTCTTCTACTTTTTAATCCAGTTAGACTCATTAAGTCAAATTGAAAATGGTCGTTAATGCATTGTATCACTATTGCTGATCTTGAATCAATTATGGTATTTCTCTTTAGTTTTGACATATAATTTTGTTTTGAAGAAAAAGGGGGTATTCAACAACCCCCTCTATCTATATTACACTTTAATTTCCTTTAAATTCAACGGGTTTAAAAAAAATAATTAGAACGGCAGGTCGTCCTGAGCTTCTGCTAATTTTGTAACGGGCTGAAAACTTGTGCCATTACTTGAGTTGTTTTGAGAGTCTTTAAACTGATAGCTTACACCTTCTCCAACATAAACCACATCTTGATTAGCGGCTCTCTCCTCTTTTGATTGAGGTTTAACTGCAAAGTGGGTCTTAACCATTTGCAACTTGTCTCCATCATAGAGCACCTTTCTGCTCTCTTGTTTCATTTCGACTAAGTCGAATTTAATTTCCTTGATAGTTACATCAACGCCATCCTTGTTTTTATAGGATCTTGTCTCAATTAACTGCCTAGCTTTCTCAGCATCAATCGAAATTGATAATTTGTTCGCCATTTTAATTGTATTTAATTGTTTAATATACTTG
>Ga0208134_1001812_pt1 | contig 11916 bp, 16 predicted proteins | sample VirMetDEL_Mar_31_FD_184515 | JGI IMG/M metagenome (GOLD analysis project Ga0208134, IMG submission 184515) | Aqueous microbial communities from the Delaware River and Bay under freshwater to marine salinity gradient to study organic matter... | ecosystem: Environmental > Aquatic > Marine >... | reverse complement strand
ATGGATTAACTAAAGGATGTATATCGTAGTACACTCCTCCTGAGTAAACATATAAAATTCTATTAGTACCAATAGCTGCGTATTTAATACCTTCTTTATTAACCATGTGATGCAACCCCCTAGCTGCACCAGTTAATTTACTATCTCCTAACTGAGACCAACCACCTATTTTTTCAGGTGTACCATATCTAAAACGTACATTTGTGCCACCTGTCCACTGTGATTCAGCGCCGGTTGACGTAACTTGTTTATTAAATCCTGGTAAAAAGCCTAGTTTTTGTAGCATATAAAATCCTGTTTACTAGCTATTATATTAGATTACGAAGTAATTCAATCTGAAAATTAACCTGTTGCGTAGTATAGATTAAAAACTATAGCATGTTTAGGTGTTTTTTCAAGGTTGGGTTTAGCTTCATGTCTTAATAAGCTATCCCAAAATAAAATTCTTCCTGGTTCAGGTTTAACATAAAGTTTAAGTTCAGGAAAAAATAATTTTTGATTACTACTATTTAAATAAAGAATACCAGAAACATCAGCTTGGCCATGTCTATGGTTTGCGGTCCAATCGCCTTTGTCCAGTCTAATACCATAGGCATCTAACATAGTATATTCTGGGTTTAATAAATCTGTAAAAGAAGATAAATAATTTTTACTAGAAAACATAATTTTTTCAAAAACAACATTATTTAAAAAAATGTTCTCTGTTCTTTTTCCCTTAACATTACTATTGTAATTCCATTTAGAATTGTTTTTTAATACATCATCTATTATTTCTATAAAATCTGTTCCATCAAAATTATCAAAGTCAAAACCATAGAGGCAAGTTGATCTTTTTATTTCTTTTTCAATTCTTAATGCAAATTTCATACTTTATAATCCTCCTCAAGTGTATCAAAATCTAGGTTAAATGATATAATAATTTTTTCTATATCTTCAGTTATCTTAGGTGATCTGTGCACCACAAAGCTAGGGAAAATAATTATGTCTCCTTCTTTAGCATCTATTTCTAATATTTTTTGTTTGTTGACTAATTGTGTTTTAGTAGAATGTTCGGGAAATTTTAAATAATATACTCCTGTATAATTATTACTATGTATATGCCAGTTATGTACTCCGTTTTTTTTATATTTTTGAAACCATAGGTTTCTAATATGTACAGTGTTTAACTTTAAATTTTTAATGCATTTTAAAAAATGTTTTTCTAGTAAAGGTTTTATAAACCGTACCCATTCTCTATCCATATCTGTGCTTTTCTGCCAATCTAAATAATCAATTTTATCTTTAGGATGACAATCAAAATCATTTGCAGCTTTGTTTATAAAATTAATTAATTGATCTTGAACTAAGTCGTGGTGTTCAAACCTATCCTGGAAACCATAGGACTCTAGTATAATAGTTTTCATATTATTTTAAAATTAGCTGACACAGATATTCTTTCTCCGTTACTTGTAAAAGGACATACGTAATGTTTTAAGTTATAAGGAAATATAAAAAAATCCCCTTTGTTAGGTAGAAATGTTTTTTGATTAATGTTGTAGTCTCTAGATTCTCCATACGTAAAAATTATAGATCCGGGACCTGAAGATTTTCCTGTGTACTTTTTGTTTTCTTTTTTTAATGCAGAAGGTATTTGTAAATATAGGACACTAGATAGATCACAGTTTAAATGATGGTGTGGGGGATTTGATTCATTTCTTTTCATATAATTTACCCATGCTGAATTACATTTTAATTTTGATAATTGCATGTTGTACCAAAAATGAAACTTTTCTTGAAAAGGTTGAAAGTAGGGTTGAATAATTTTTGCATATTTTTTTTCATCAATAACATATTCATCATCAATAATTCCTGCTAAAGTATTTCTAGCGTCTTCGTTTTTTTTACTACAAAGTTTTTTTACTTTAGATAAATCTTGTGTGCTTAGTTGTGTTTTATACAACAAGGGACCAAACATATGTTGTTCACAGGTTATCATAAATAGTTAAAGTTTATTACAACCCTTCTGTCCGTATCTGTTGCAGTTACTGCAGCATGATATGTTTTTGTATCTATGATTAACAGTTTATTTTCTTCTACTGTAATTTTAGTTTTATCTTTTAATAAAGTATAACCGTTATTTTTATTTATGTAAAATATAGCTGTATTGCAAAAAAACTCTTTGTCTACATGAAACTCTGATTGTATATGTTTTTTAGTTTTAAATAATAAATTAGCTCTTATTTCATTTATCATGTTAACTTTAAGTTTTTTAATAATAGGTTTTATAATTAAATCATAATACACAGAATTTTTTTGATGGTTATGGTAAAAGTTATGTCCCATAAAAAAATTATCATTTTTACCTGAAGTTTGAGATTTATGAAAAAACCATGGAAAGGTATTTGAAAACATTATTTCTTGAATTTTTTTAAAGGTGTCTTGATCAAGAAAATTTTTTATTTGTTTATATTTATATTCCATTCTAACGCATCAATAATTTCATCTAGATTAATTTCTTTTAATCTGTGTGTAATAATAAAACCATGTAACTCTACTGCTTCAACGATTACCCATTTATCTTTTTGTTCAAAAACAATTTTATCTGCTTTAGATCTATTGGTTAATGGTTTTACGTCTCGTCCTTGGTTATCTATGTTATATGGCCTAAGATCGTATTTTAATTTTTCATTCAATCTGTTTTTTAATATACCAACTACATCCCAAAGTTCTTTTTCTTTTTGTTTTTTAGTAGCCTGTTTAACGTTAGTTAAATATTTTTTTATAAAATCTTTCATACTTTAAAATCAAAGTTTATAACGGTCCTTTGGTTAAAGTCAATTGGACAATTGCCTGAGTGGTATATGTCTCCATCAAAATATATAGCTCTTCCTTTTTTAGGAGATATTTTTTTATCTATCACAGCATCCGTATCTAGTAATATATTATCAGATATAGTGTTTTTAAAAAAAACACTATCGCCGTCAGAATCATCTACGTAATATAATAAAGTTTTGTAAGGTAGATGTTCTTTAACATCTATGTGTGGCACATTATATTTTTCTTTTGAGTGATCTTTAGTTTGAAAAGTTCTTCTTATCCTTACTCTAATCATATCTTTAATTTTTATTTTTTCTTTTACACAAAAAAAATTTAATATTGACGAGAATAGTCCATAAAACTTTGAGTTTATTCCTTGACTGTCAAACAATATATGCACCATAGCAAACGTGTCTGTTATGTTTTCATTTTTAAAATTTATATTATTTTTTTTAACAACTAAATCTTTCATAAAGAACCATGCAATTTCTTCACTGTTTAATAATTCAATATATTTATTTTGTATATTTAAAGGTACAAAATTATCTAAAATTTTTATCATGTTTTAAATGGATAACCTAAATGAGGTCTGCTATCAAAAAGATTTTTATCCCAACCTTTTGTTGCTTTGTTATTGTAATGTAAAAACACTTGTCCACACATATAACCTTCAAAAGGTTTTCTCCAGTGAGGTAAAATAGTTCCAGAATATAATAAGGCATCTCCTGCATTTAATTTAACTTTAATTTCTTTTCCTTTAATGTCTTGTAGATATATAGGCCACATGTCACCCCCTAAATTTAAAGTACCCGAAATTTCACAACTAAATCTGTCCTTATGTTTTTTTAATTGATCTCCGTTTTTATATAACCTAGTGTATGTGTAGGTAGGGGATAACTTAAGTTTTGTTTTTTTCTCTAGTGTTTCATTAGTAGCCGCTAATAATGTTTCCATAGCAATATCTGAATAACAAGAATAGCTTCCCGGTGCTTGTTCGTCACCATCAACGCCCAACAGTTTATTATTTATGCCCAATCTTTTTAAAGAATAAAAAGTTTGTTTTTTCATTCTTAAATAATTAAATAAAAAATTAGCTAATTCCTTACTAATTATATTTTTACATATTTGATATTTATTTTTACTAAACATATGGTTTTCCTAAAGTCCACATTACTAAACTATATCTTGTTCCTTTAGTTACTGGAGTTACGCGGTGCCATATAAATCCAGGAAAAACAATAATTGAACCCTGTCCTAAATTATATTGTTTTAAGTTTACTTTATTTTCTTCAAGGCTAGTATCAACGTTATTGGTATTTCCTATTTCTAAATCTCCTCCACTGTATTCGCTGGGATCGTTTAATAAAACACTACAAGATAGTTTCCTTGTTTTACCTTCGTATTGGATGTGTCTGTGGTTAGTATATGGTCTATGCCACATATCCATGTGCCAATTATAGTATTGTCCTTTTGTGTATCTAGTAAATTGCATGTCCTCGTTCCAACTAATTTCAAAATTCCAATCTGCATTTTTATTAGCTTTGTGTATGTATGGATTTATTTTTTCATACGCTTCTTTTTCTGTAATAAAAGATACAGAAGAATTTCTTCTTTTTTTATTTTGTTGTGCTGTAATTTTAGATCCATCACCACCAACTTTTCCAGTTTTAAAACCTTTGTTTTTATATTTTTTTATATAATTGTTACACCATTTTTTATCTAAAACATCTCTAAAAAACCATACGTTATGTTTTAAATGCATTATTGATAAATCCTTTCTATGTCGGCAAAGTATATGCAATTTATATTTGATCTGTTAAATGTGTTAATTGCATCTTCTGGAGTGTCTATTAATGGTTCTCCTGCTAAATTAAAAGAAGTGTTCATCAATATAGGCACTCCTGTTTTTTTATTAAATAATTTTAATAAGTTATACAAAACAAGATTTTGTTTTTCGTTGACTGTTTGTATTCGACAAGTGTTATCAACATGGATAACTGCTGGTATTTTTTCTTTAACACCCTCTAAAGCTTCAACAGCATACAGCATGTATGGAGAATTTTTTAAGCCCGCCATGTCAAACCATTTGCCTGCTTCCTCTTCAAGAATACATGCACCAAACGGTCTAAACCATTCTCGGTTTTTAACTTTGTTCATTATATCTTTACCATCTTTAATTCTAGGATCTAGTAATAATGATCGGTTTCCTAAAGCTCTAGGTCCCGCTTCAGCACTGCCTTGATAAAGTCCTACTATTTTTTGATCAACTAAATGTTTTACAACATCTTCTATTTTATCATTTCCTTTTTCTATGTTGTACTTAGGCTTTGGCCCTAAATAAATACTGTCAAAATTATTTCTTTCTCCACAGTATTTACCATATGTTATGGCTGCACCTATACTGTTACCCTCATCGCCGCATAACGGATCAATATATAAATTAATATCTTTAGGTAGTGCTTTTTTAAGTCGATAATTAAATACTACATTTAAACCACAACCTCCTGTTATAATTATATTTTTGTGATTAGTTATACATTTGTCTAATGTTTCAACCATTTGTTTTTCAAATTGTTTTTGCGCTTCGTATGCTATGTCATAATGAATTTGTTTAAAGCCTAATTTTTTATGGTAATAAAGCTCTGGATATTTTTCAAGGTTTAGAGAAAAATTAACTTCATCACTTCTTTCATTTTTATTATTAAATAAATCATCCTGTGATAATATTTCTTGTATTCTTTTGTTTGGTTTTCCGTAAGATTGTAACCCCATTAATTTTCCTTCATCGTTTGTTTTAAAACCTAGATGATTTGTTATCCTACTATAGAATGCTCCAGAAACAGGTTTATGGTCTACATCAAAATTTTTAAAATCCTTAAGTGTAATTGCGGGTTTAACAAAATCAAAACCATATATTTCTTCTGGTCTTGCTTTAGCTCCATGACCTTCTAAAGTTGTTTGTAGTCTTTTATATAAACAATCAAATCCATTTTTTATACTGCCGTTATAAACAGAAAAAATTTCATGCCCTTGTTTTCCATTATCTAGTAAATAAGTAGAGCCTCTTCCGTCTGCCACTAATATTAATGCTTTTTCCATATTAGAGGAGTACATTGCTTTTACAGCATGAACTAAATGATGTGATTTATAAAAATGAAAAGTATTTTCATAAACAGAATCAATTAAACCTATTTTATACATATACCCATAAATAGTATGAGCATCAATAGTGTTGTATCCTGTAGCAACTACTTTATCTATTTTAACATTTAATTTTTTTATTTCATTTAAAATATGTAACGGAAAAAAACTGTCGTTTTTTATTTTAGATAATCTTTCTTCTTGATTATAATAAACTAATTTATAATCACAAAATAAAGCGACAGATGAATTGTGATTTTTTTGTAACCCTAATATGTTCATATTTTTAATTCAGTTAGAGTTTGTTTTGAACCTAAGTCTCCTTTTGCAAAAACATTAAAAGCTAAACTTATTCTTTTACCGTAAGTTTTTTTAACATTACCCACTTCATGCATTAAAGAAGAAGGAAACAAAATAAGTTTGTTTGTAGCAGCTGGTATCCACCAAGTATCAGAATTATGTATATTAAACTTTGAAGGATATATCTTTATTTGATCGTAAACATTTTTTTTAAATAAGATAAAATCTAATTTCGGATCTGCATTTATATAATAAACTCCAGATATAATCGAGTTAGGATGAAAGTGTGGGTAGTGTATTTGTTTTTCACCTGTGTAATTTAACCAAGATTGAGTTATATAAAATTTTAAATTTTTTCTTGGTTTTATTATTTCATCAACGTATTCTTGAATAAAAGAATCAATTTGTTTTTTTAAATTTTTAAGAAATTTTTCTTCTAAGATATATGTATTTTGACTTTGTAAAACATTAAACTGCCAATCAGGTTTTGTTTTATGTTTTAAAATTTTTTGTAAAATTAATTTAGATAAAGGTTTTAAATACTTAACACATACTGGTGTTGGAAATAAATTTACTATATTCATAATCTTTCTTATGAAATATATTTAACCTATAATAATTAAAAAGTAAAGATTAACTAATAACCCAAGCGTTTGTATTTGTATCCCAATGATAAGCAACCATTGGGTCTGTTAAAACATCTTCGCTTTGCCATCTATAATTTTCTTCATTCCAATTAGGCCATCTTAATACTACAGTATCACTTACCACTAGACTTTCATCTGTTGGTCTTGTTACTGGAGCTTGCCAATCATCATTAGAATCTATTGTCCATGAAGCATGTGGTTGGGGTCTAATAAATTTATCTTTAACAGCATCGTAGGTGTCACCTACGCCTGCATTTTGTTTTCTAAATGCGCCTGTTTCTGAACATTGTTTCCAAATTCCACCAAAAGTATTTGTGCAATAAGTTTCTCCATCAACATGCATGTCATTTTCACCTAAAGGACCATTAGATGTTGGCACATCATTGCCAACTTTTATTGTATCAAGAACAACATTGTTACTTGGTTTTAATTTTGCAAAAGTTGCCATTACGATACTGTTAGTGTCCCCGACACTGTAAATGTTGCTACTTTTTGTCCTCCTGGAGCAGTTGCTGTAGTATTTGTTCCTGGTGAAACAGATAAAGTTGCGTCTGCTGGAGCGCTAACGATTACAACACCGGTACCACCTTTACCATTTGGAGGAGAGCCGTCTTGACCCATTCCGCCGCCACCGCCGCCTTTACCATCAGTTCCATTAGATCCTGAGCCGGTTCTACTACCACCAGCTCCACCGCCGTCTCGTGCTGGTCCTGGTGCTGTATTTGGAATGTAACCTCCACCACCACCACCGCCAGCGTATTCTACTGAAGAACCTGATACAGAACTATCTCTTCCATTTCCGCCAGCTCCACCAGCGGGACTATTATCTTGTCCAGCTTGGCTAGCTCCGCCGCCACCAGATTGAATTTGTGGTCCACCGTTGTTACCTTGAGAAGGAGTAACTGGAGGAGTGTTGCCTAGTCCATTTTGGACTCCACCACTTCCACCATCTTCTTCTGGGTTACCGTATCCTGATCCACCACCGCCTGTTGACGTGATAGTATTAAAAACTGAATTACCAGCTCTTGGTGAACTGTCATTTCCTGGAACAGGTCCTGATCCACTACCGACTGTAATTGTATAATCGCCAGCTTCTATTTCCATAGGAGAAGAATCTTCAGAAGTTCTAAAACCTCCCGCTCCTCCGCCGCCACCAGCTCCGCCACCGGCGCCGCCAGCAACAACTAAATAAGTAACTTCGTAGACAACGCCACCGCCGCCTGATCCAAAACCTAAAACTTGATAACCGAAAGACATATTTTATTCTCCTTATGCGTCGTTAGCTGCATCAGTAGTATAAAATATTTTTACTCCTAGAACTCTTGATTCGCCAGTAAAAGTATCTCCACCATCTGCTGCATCTCTATATAATTGAAAGTAAGTTTGTTCACCTGCTGCAGGAGAACCCGCAACTGTCATAGCACTACTTTCAGCTGAAACTTGTTGGTCTTCGACTGTTCCGATACCTGCATCTGTAAGTTCTATTGCTGTTCCGTATGCAACATCAATAGTATCACCATCTGCACATGCAACTCCTTGTAAACCAAAAATACAGTTACCTGTATTAGTTGTACTAGGAGTCCAATAAACTTGATAAGTTACTGTTCCTTCATTCCATGATTTTGGCATAGCTACTGTAAATTGTGTGTATTGTTTTGTACCTGCATCAAAATCAAATACTTTTAAATCTGGTCTTGTTGCTGTTGTTTCAACTAAAGCTGCATCTGCAGGGTTAGTTGTTGGTCCATACATTGCTGCAGCTGGAATCCACATAGTTTCTTTTCCTGCAATTTTAACTGCAGCTGTTCCTGATTTAAGAACACCTGTTCCTTTAGGGTTTAAATTTATATCAACATTAGTTTCTCCTGTTGCTGAAAGAATAGGGCCATTGCCTGTTGCAGCATTAGCTAGTGTTAATTCATTAACCGCTGAACCTGTAGCTGTTAAAAGTAATAATTCGTTTCCGCTAGTATCTAAAATAGAAGTTCCAATTTTAGGTGCTGTTAAAGTTTTGTTTGTTAAAGTCTGTGTTCCAGTAAGAGTTACATCACCATCACCAAAACCTAAAGTATATATGTCTGGGTTAGTTCCATCATTTGCTGTAGCAAATACAGCTTGATCACCTTTATCTGTTGCTGAAAAAGTAAATGTATCTCCTGAACCAGATGCATATTTAAATTGTACTGTGTAAGCACCTGATGTTGAATTTCTTAAAAAATAAAATGTTTGTGCATCTAATGGAATTGTTACAACTCTGTTTCCAGAAATAGATCCTGTAAGTTCAATCATTCTATGAGACATAGCAGCACCAGTTGATCCATCAGAAACTGTAAGAGCTGTTGGTGTTCCAGAATCTCCAACGGCTTGAGAAGTAAATCCGCCTGAAATTTGTTCGATTATATTTAAATTGGTGTTAGTTTTTGTTCCCCATGTACCGGCGTTTTCACCAGTTGCCATTAGTTCTACACCGAGAGCCGTATAAGTTGATGCCATAATTTTGTTCTCCTAATTAGTATCTTTTTTTAATTTGTTTTATACTTAATGTCAATCATTTACTGCCGTATAATTTGCACTTTGTGTTGCTGTAACTGAACTATATCCAGCACTTTGTGTACCTGTAATAGCTTCATAACCTAATGGAGCTACATTACCTACACTAACAGTTGCAGAAACTCCTGTCAATCCCATAACATCTGCTGGTGATATTGAACCAACTGCAGAAGTTGCAGAAACTCCTGTCAATCCCATAACATCTGCTGGTGCTAAAGAACCTACAGATGAAGTCATAGAAAGACCTGTTAAATCTACAATAGGATTTGTAGAAATTGTTATTACACCATTTGAAGAAGTTGTGCTTAATCCAGTTAATCCCATTACATCTGCTGGTGTGATTGCACCCACAGATGATGTTGCACTTAATCCAGTTAAACCCATTACTTGATCAGCAGGGTCTAAAGATCCAACTGAAGAAGTTGCACTTTGTCCTGTTGGAGTTAATGTAACATCTGAAATAGCTGTTGGTGCACCAACAGAAGATGTTGCACCTATACCTGTTAATCCCATTACATCTGCAGGAACTAAAAAATATTCACCACCCCAACCAGTTGTTGTAGATCCCCAAGTTTGTTTACCCCAACTTACATCTTCTCCGCTAGCTGTCGTTGCTTCAACACCGGTTAATGTAATTGTTAATCCAGAAGATCCCCAATTTTCTACACCCCAACCGTCTTGTCCCCAACCTGTATTTATTTCTGTAGTAATAACGGGAGTTCCAAGAGGAGAATTTAATCCAAAACCTGTTAATGAAACAACAGGATTATTACTTTCCCCCCACGGTTCTTCACCCCATTCAGCTCTACCCCAACCTTGTTCAGCACCAGCTATAGGAGTTCCAACCGATGATGTTAATGATAAACCTGTTAAAGCGACTACTTCATCAGTAGCTTGACCCCATGAACCACCTGTTCCCCAAGCGTCTGCACCCCAACCAGAACTTATTGCGTCAGTTGTTCCCCAACGATTTGTTCCCCAGGTTGTGCCGGATTCGTTCCAAGAATTGGCCATAAGGATTTCCTCCCTATGCTATACGAAGTATTGCGTTATCAGCGTCTGCTGTTGGAAATTGAATTGTAAAAGTTCCGCTTGTTACAGTTTTGTCTGAACCAAATGCGATTGCACAAACTGCTCTATCAGCGTTTGTATCGTTGTATATTAAACAACCATTAGCTGTAAAAGAAGCTGATGTAAAAGATGCATCTGCAAAATCACAACAAGCCGTATCACTAGATAAGGCAGGAGTAACACTTGTAATTACTTTTCCACCAGCTGAATAAGCAGATCCTGATGTGTTAGATATTTCGTTTGTAGCACTGTAAGCTGTTGTTGATTTATTTAAAGTAGCACTACTTGTGTATAAAGCTAATTTAAAACTGTTTCCAGATGATGCTGTAAAATTGTGTAAAGCTTGTAAAACCTCTGTTTTAAAACTGTTACATACTGCTGATGTTATTGCCATAATATTTTTCTCCTAATTACTGAGGCGATGACTCGATTGGTATTCTTACTGTTCCATCCGTGTAATCGTCTCGTCTTCTTCTTCCAAGTTGCATTGCTGCAAACTTTTGTAGTTCTTGTTTATACTTTCCGTCGTATAATGTCAACATATCAGTTGGACCTTTTAAAAATCCATATGCCTCTACTAAACATGCATATAATAAGCCTTGTGGAAAATAATTACTAATATAAGTGTGAGAATTACCATCGTCTCCAGATCCAAGACCCACAGGCATTTTATTGTAGTATATTCTAAATATGTAATTAACGTCTGGTGTTGGAGCTAAATAAATAGATCCTGAAGTAGTGTCAGTTAATCCTGTTGCTCCTCCAAACATTGAGTAATATTTAGGTTTTCCAGTTACATCTGCTCCTGATGCAGTTGATCCTTCTGGACCTGTTAATCTTCCTACAAACTCACTTAAAAAAGTTTGATCACGTCTTTCTAACCATGTGCCTGCTTCAGTAGAATTTGCAGCGTTAAATACTTCTACACCCCTTACAAATAAAGATCCTGCAGGCACTCTAATATTATTTACATCAGCTGCCATTGTACCTTGCTCCACGAATCTGTCTGAGTCCATAGGTAAATCAAGATTAATTCTATGTTCAGCTGCTCCAATAAACTCATCTATAATAGTTTGAGTAAATACATTAGAATCTACTTCTGTGTATGATCTAATGGCTGTTGTTAATGTTGTGTATGAATAACTTGTAAATCCGCCTGCCATAATAATTAACTCCTATCATTTAACGGTCCAATTGTACATTGAAAACCGCCTCCTGTTTCTGTGCTTGTAGCGTTAGATATTAAAGAAAATGTTATAGAATTAAATTGTTGTTCTGTTGCTTGTGTTCCATCTGGTAATGTAGGACCAACTTCTACGGTAGTTGCAACGGCTGTTGCAGCATAACATCCAAAAACGTTAGCTCCTATAGGATGAGTTCCTGCTGTTGTAGCAGGAGGTGTAAGACCTCT
>Ga0208134_1001810_pt1 | contig 11944 bp, 20 predicted proteins | sample VirMetDEL_Mar_31_FD_184515 | JGI IMG/M metagenome (GOLD analysis project Ga0208134, IMG submission 184515) | Aqueous microbial communities from the Delaware River and Bay under freshwater to marine salinity gradient to study organic matter... | ecosystem: Environmental > Aquatic > Marine >... | reverse complement strand
TGGTCCGGCAAGCATAATGTGGTGGTTCTCTAGTGTCTGCTCTTCTGTTTTGAACAGTATTTCAGCGTCAGGTTTAAGTCGGTAAATCTCATAGGGTTCAAAAATATCACCACCCATCCTAACCCACGCTCCAAACCCGACACACCTCTGTACCTCCAGACCTTCCCTAACAGCCATCTCCAAAAGAGACTGAGCATCCGAGTGGATCGTGTGCCAAGGTTCATTAATTTTTGTTAAGTATTCCATTAAACTATTCATCATCTAGTCTCCCAAAAATAGTCTACACAACGTAGAAATATAACTACCGGTATAAACCCAGCGACACAAGCTAGACCAGCAGCAGCGCCACCCAACACAATATCAATAAATAGTTCATAAGTCATCATACTAAGTCCCCCAGTTGTACCTTTGGTGTGTTAGGATTCTTGATGATCTTACCATCTTCCCTACGTTTAATAGTGCCATCGTCTTGTGTCATACGTTCCATGTTATTCTCATGTACTCGTGTAACAGCTTCATTCAAGTCCCACCCCATATTAAGTGCATAGCCATAGACTACGTACACTAGGTCACAGAGTTCTTTAAGTTCTGCAGACTTATTCCCATTAGGGTTTAGTACCTCAATCAACCATTCATCGAACTCTTCACGGATTAACTTGCGTGACATCTCAATGTTAGTGGGTTGCTTTGCAGTCTCCTTGAACTCCCGTACCATATCCATAGGTGTTGAGTAACTCTGGCCTTTGTCGTAGTAACCCATGTCAGTTAGGTCTTCATAAGTAATCATAGTCAATCTCCTGTATACTCTACTTGGATTTCTTTAAGCCTAGTGTCGTCAATGTCATACACCAAATCCTTAAACATCTCCATCATAACTTCTGTGTCTCCATCTACTCCAGCCTCTAGAAAAGATGCATCATCCTCAACTAGGACGACAAGAGAGATAGTAAATTCCTTCATGGGGGTCATAAGTTATACCTTAATCTTTACTATTGTCAACGACTTTATCCGCCAACTCTAAAACTAGATAGCCAATCTCAGGATGATCCACTGCAAGTAGGTTTGTACCTTCTACAAAAGTGACTGGGTTACCTGCTGCAATAGTCTGTACGAACATGTTAATATAGTCATGGCTTACTTCTCTTTGTTTAGTCACAAGTACAGTACCTTTCTTGTAGGGATTTTACATAATCTTCTTTAGGCCAACGTCTATCGAACGCATAAGACTTAAACCCGCAACAGTCGCAACCAACCTCAAACCGATCAAGGTCACGATACGCTCGTGCTTCAACCTCCTTGCAATACCAATTAGGGTTACTAAGCTCAGTCATTTTCCGTATTCCTTCTCAAGCATAGCCATTGAAACAAACTGAGGTTCGAACCTACCATTGTCTACATCATTCATAACTACAATACCCTTCCACCAATCGTTGTTTGCTTGTCCAGCCCAGCCTTCTTTCTTGCCTTTATAGCAGCCGACCACCATGCCAATAGAACCGGGACCATCCAGAAAATGAAGACTACGTTTATGGCTATGACCACACACGGCAGAATTATGTCTATTGTTGATGACTGTGTAAGCATGGTGAATGCCAGAAGTAGCTGTCCCATAGTTACCACTACCAAAGTAGTGAGCGAAATCGACACCGCCATAAGAAGCGATAGAGGGGGCGGAATTTTCGTATTCATGGTAGTCGTTGAACCAAGTCTTTGTTTGAAGATGCCCAAAGGATACCCCGTATTTTTCTCCCTCAAGTCGTGGATCATGCTTGAGAGCTTTTTTAATTCGATTCTCATGATTACCTTCAAACCCTACCCAGTGTGGACGCTTCTTACGGTTGTGCTTAAACTTGTGTCGAAGACGTTCTTGACTGTCGTTGTAGGATTCAATGTCACCCTCATAACTCTGGGAGACAATAGCTTTAGGGTACTTATCGTCGTAACTATTAAGGCTACGCATGTCAGCACCATCACCCAGATCAATAACCATGTCAGGTTTAATGTCATAGATGAAATCTCCCAACCAGTTAAATCGTTCATTACTTGTACCTGAATCTGTATGTGCACAAGACCATACTACATATGTTTTAGACATAAGCTATACCCCCTCCCATGGGGAATTTAAGTGGGTAGATATGTGCTGCAAAGTACTTCACCATATCATAAGCCTCATTAAAGTTATCAAAGTGCATCTCTACTGGGGTCATTTCCCCTGCTACTTCTGCATTAACCAATAGGACCATCCCTTCTTCAGTCTCATAAGGACCTGAGATAATATTCCAGACAGTCATTACTGGTTCAGGCTCAACTTCCTTACTCTTAATAGTAAAGAGTTCTTTAAGTTTTGTCCACATCTTTTTTCCAATTCTTTAGAAGTTCCATGTAGTGTTCCGTAGGTACAACAGTAATCCACTTCTTATTGTCTGCCCTGAAGAATAGTGCAGGGGTTCCCGGACCATGAGCCTTAGCCTGTTCAAGCCAAGTGTATACAGTAGCAAGTCCACTCTTCCTACGCTTAACCTCAATGTCAATAGGGGCTAGCTTGTAGGCAGCAGGAGAGAGTTGAACATCAGCCCCACCCTCACCCATTGTCGTAGACTTGATATCACCCGGCTCTAGGTGTGGGAAGATTTCTAAAAGCATATCCCTGATTGCCTGTTGTCCTAGGCGACCCTTAGCTTTAGCTCCTTTAGTATTGGCCATGATTACTCCTGCACTGCCATAGACTGCTCTGAGAGGAGGTCTAGCTTTAGAATCTCCAAGATACCAATAGCAGAAGATAGTGTAAGGTTACCTTCCTCGCTGGTGTTGTAGATGGTTTCCTTGAGGGAGTCATACAGCTTCTGTACGTCACTCTCTACTGGTGTACCTCCACCTTGAAGTACTACTAGGTTATCTGTCATTAGTCAATCACCTCCATTACATTTGGAACTTTCTTAACGTCTACCAAGAAAGCCGGGCCTGAAGAATAAAGAAAAGTTCGGGCCTCTGGGTAACACTCTTTACGAAAACTACAGTATCCGCATTTAGTAGCAAGCTTTGTGTTAGGGCTTGTCTTACTCTGTGGTACAGGTGGGATACGCTCTTTAGGGATAGGTCCACTTACAACCTCTTTCTTCTTGAGGATTTCTGCCTCTTTAGTCTTAAGCTCTTCTGTAAAGTCGTAGCGGTCAAGGCACAACTTAAAGCGGTCTTTGCGGATAGCTAGGAAGGCACCTTCTGTTTTATTGGTGACAAGTGGATCATCTTTACCTGCATAGACATAGGAACTAAGTTGGCTAATGTACCCAAAGGGGTCCTCCTCTCGAAGCTTACTTGCCTTGAACTTCTCAAAACTGAACGACGAAGCAGACTTAACATCCACAGTCATGCCGTCAATCACCACATCTCGGTGGCCTTTGATACCATGTACGTCTAGCCTATCCTGTTCTCCTTGTACGTCATGTCCTGAAGCCTTCGCTAGAGCGATTACAAGGGCCTCTAGGAGGTCTCCATAGAAGAAGGTACCCAAGGTCTCTGGACCCATAGGTGCTGCCTTCTCGGACATATTTACCTTGTACCAGAGGTCCCTGTCACAGGGGTTACCCAAACCTGAAAGACTGAGGTATGCTCGTGGTTCCTGTGGCTTAGAGAAACGATCTTCTGCGACTTTGCTGATAGTAGTGGCTAGGTACTCGGTGATAGCTTTGTCCCAACCACCTAGGCCCAGTACCACCTGTTCCATATCGTTGATTAGTGTGTCAATAGTCTTCATGCTTTAACCCTTACTGTGTATGAGTCTTGGTTCTTGATAACCATCAGGTCAACGCCACTCATACGTACATCAACTGCATTAGCTTTACCAGTCTCTTGATCTGGGTTCTGTGTTTGAACTCGGAAGACTGCACTCAGGGCATTACCCATGTCTTTTGGTTCACAATCTAGAATAACTTTCATCTCAACTCCTATGTAAGTTAGGGTGGCACGTTATGCACCACCCTGAGTTTAATCTTTAGAAGGGAATTTCTTCATCTTCAAGGTCTTCTACAATGTCATCCACTGGATCAGGATCATCTTGAGTAGCACTACCATACAGGTCTGACTCATCTTTAGTCATGATATCATCTGTATTGTCGTAGCTCTCTTTCTTAAGAACCTTCACTGTGTCCAACCGTGTAGACACCACACCATGTTTAGGTAGGTCAGTAACGTCAAGGAGAACCTTAACGATGGAACCGTTACCAATATACCCATCTGTTTCAAAGTTCCAAGGGTTACCATCTGCCTTGAGTACAGTAGGTGGACCGGAATCAAAGTCACGTCCTGTCTCCCACTTACGGTCAAACTTGACATTCATCAAGTCACCATCAGGCTTACCACGTTTCATTGTACCACTTGATTGAAGCTTCTTGTAGTTGTCAGCGTCAAGCAGTACGTTGATTGTTGTACGCCCATTGGTATCTGCATAGGCACCTTTGAAACCCTCAAGGTCTCGGTTGTCTTCGAAGACTTTGGCCCACATTGCGGTACCCTCAAGAATTACTCGTTTACTAGCCATGTATGTTTCTCCTATATGACTGTTTGTTTTCTGTATCGTAATAGTAGCAGGTCTTACCAATGGTCGTCAAGTGTTTTTAATGGATGTCTGCATATCTTGCTCCATATTGTACGTCAATGTCTAGCGGGACATTAAGTTTCAGCTTCTTGTTGGCCTGAGTAATAGCCCATCGTAGAACTTTCTCATGTACCATCTCATCTCCTTTTCTAACATAGTTGATTGTCTCATCATGGAACTGACCCACAATGTTTGGTCTCTTGGTTAAGTAGAATGCCATCCAAGTATCGAAGCAGTATACACCAGTGGACTGGTTAAGCGTAGAGAACACATCCTTCTCGTACCTGAGGCTGTACCAGAAGCCACTCACGGGGTTCTTAACCCACATGTGACCTCCTAGCTTACGTACCCCCTTCAGCATGTCCTTAGAGAACTCAGTGATCCCCTTATTGCGTGTCCAGTAGGCTTCCAGTAGGGTAGCTGCCTCAGTCTCACTCATACCTGCTGTACGGGATAGCTTACGTTGTCCTACGCCATAGATCGCACTATAGTTGACTGGCTTGAAGAGTTTACGTACTCCCTTGATCTTATCAAACCTTTCTTTGTCGTTGACTGTATCCTCATCTGATCTGGTGTAGAAGTCGTAGTCGTCTGGATCAATATAGTCAGCCCTAACTGCAAGGTCAAGGTGTTCATCGAAACCGGGCTTAGACATCTCCTCTACGTACTCAGGGTCATATGGGAATAGGTAGTGTCGTTTAGTGGTGGACTCAAGAGATACCATGTCAGCACCGCATTGAGTGTAACCCTCAGGAGCTATGAGTGCACCCCTAACTTCCTTACCCCAAGGCTTGTCCACACCGGGAAGGTTGACTAGGGGTTTCTTGTGCTTGAACCTCAGGGTATTAGTGAACCCGTCAATCTCAGCCTTAAGGTAACCGTCTACTGCACACTCAAGGAAACCCTTGAAGATGCTTAGTCTGTGTTGGATGACAGTGAGACCATCAAGGATTTCTACACCGGGATTCTTCTCGATCAAGAGTTGAACAGATGGTGTGAGTTCCCCTTGCTTACGCACCTGAGGTACAGTACGTTCTTTGCCATTATCATCTTTCTTGTAGTCAAAGGTACAAGGTTCCCAACCTAAGCTATCTAGCCATGCCTTGACTTGAGAGGATGAGTTAGGGTTAGCTGGTTCAACCTTCTGTAGTACGTCAATGTCTTGCTTGAAGTTGTTGGGTAGACCTTGTTCCCTGAGTAGTGCATACCAATCAATAGCATTTTTAGATAGTGTACCATCCTTCTTCTTCATAGTCTTAGGTAAGGACTTCTTACGGTAGGTATGGTACATAGGCATGTGTTGACGTAGTTCCTCAAACTTCTCCTCTTGTTGTTGGGTAAGTGTGTCGATACATTGTTGTACTAGTTGTAGATCAACCTTCCACCCATTGTCTTCTGCCTTAGCTGCACTCTCCATCTTGAAGGTGAGATACTGTAGGAACCTATCAAGCTCTGGCTTATCCTTGTAGATCATGTCAGCTTTCTTGATAAGCTTCTGCCAGAGTAACCAGTTGATACGAACGTCTTCCTCGCATCGGTGTTGGTATTGCTCTGGGGTAAGTCCTTGCCAATCATCAACCTCTGGCTTAGGTACACCGAAGTCTTCACCCCAAGAGGCTAGACCATGACGAACCCTGTTAGGCTCAAAGACCCACGACATAGCAAGAGTGTCATAGAGCTTGGCGATAGGTTTGATACCAAGTATCTTATGTACTGCTCGTATGTCGTAGCGGGTGATGTTGTGCCCTGCAAGAAACTTAGAAGAGAGGAAGAAGGTACGCATCTTGTCATAGTCAAAGATAGTGTGGAAGTTTTTACCATCGTCAGTGTAGGATACGCAGTGTATCTTTGTGATCCCGGGCAGTAGGTCGTCAGCTTCAAGGTCGAATATACGCATTGCTTCTCCTTTTCTCTAATAGTATCAGGGTTCAGGTAAGTCTGTCAATACCCCCTGCCAGTGCTTGTCGTATAGTGCTTGGATACGGTCACGGTATGTAGTCACCCCCTCCTTGTAACCCTTGTATTCAAAGTGTACGCTGAAAAGAGCAGGACTTTTACGTAGACTCTTCTCGATCTCAAGGGCTAGCTTAAGGCCTAACCTGATACCTTTTTCTTGTTCAGTCATTTCTTAGGTTCTTTCTTTGACATTTGATCTGCTAAGTACATCGAGTGTAGGACACCCTCAAGTTCATCTGCCATAGCAGTTAGTACCATGTTAGGTGTTAGACTGTGGTATGGAGTAGGACACTCAGGCCATCCTTCCCAAAAGCATTCGTCCCCCATACCAGCCTCAACCCAAGCCTCACAGATTTCTTTTGCGGTTAGTTCACGGGTGTCTTCGTACATCATGGTTTATACTCCCTCTACCAACGCCACAGCACCCACGGGGTAATACTCTTTAAGGTACTTGTACACCTGTTGTGCTACCAACCGTGCCTCGTACTGTGCCTCTGGGTGGAGACGTAGGGTACACATCTTAGCGAAGGCACCCAGTGTACCGGACCACGTCCACTCAGTCATAGTAGATTGGGGCAGTACCATACGTGCTTGTTCTGGTGCTACACCCGCATGGATCATGTCTTTATAAAGAGACACCACAGATTCATTTAATACAGAGTCATATGCGTCCTTAACCCCCATAGTCTCTTTGAGGTGTTCAGGTAAATACCTATCATGACCCTCCACAACAAGATCCTTAACCTCCTCATCACTACTCCCCTGTTTCTTATTCTCTGCTGCCTTACGCCATACCTCAGGTTCATAAAACTTAATACCATCTGTGATGTATCGACGAGAGAACTCACTCATGATAAGGTACTCGTGCTTAACCAACTGCGCTCGTACAAAGATAGGTGCCTGAACCTCAAACGAGATAAATGTGTGGTTGAATGGTGTGTCATGGGTTGGGGTATTACGCCACTGCCAGAGTTTTTTAGTTAAGAACTGATGCTCATGCTCACTACCCCACTCCTTGTATAGATGTTTACCCTCAGAAGCGCAACGGTACAGAAAAGCATCAAAGTCCGCCGCAGTCATACCACGAGCAAGGAACTCCAAAAGGCGTTTGTCTTTAGGTTTAAGCGTATTCCTAACTTTGTGAAAGGAGACGTGGTCTACCAACTCTTGGTCCCACTCACTACGTGTATTAAAAGACCTACGTGCAGCATTGACTACCGACAGGTCACTACCTGCTGGTGTTACGTCTGGGTTCAGTTTTACTTTAATTTGTGTCATTCCTTTACCTCCATCATCTTTACTGTGCGGATACACCTATCTCCACGACCCGCTTCGGCACTAGACTTACTGTGGTGAACAAAGAGACCACTCGGAGGTGGAAAAACATTCACCCACAAAACCAGAGGCTCCTGATATTCCTCAACAACCTTGAACGCGGCTACATCCTCCCACTCGAAACGTTCAGCAGATTCATGCCAATCAAAATCGGTCGCAACATCTTTATCAACCCACCCTAACCAACAGACTTCAACCCGTGTCTTAGGGTGTACAGGGCATTCCTTTAGCATGGTGTGTGGATACCATTTCCCTACTTTATACTCGGCCATATTATATCTCCTCTGGATATTCTGTTTCTTCTAGGATTGTAGTCTTAGGATCATAGTACACCCCACCAGCCTTACCTAACTTACTGAAAGGGCGGTTTTTGTCGACGAACAACCCTGTAGTGTTCTTAAGAATCTCATCGTCTGTCTCTACGTCACGCTCAAGCTTGATGCAGATGATAGCCTCTTCTTCAAGTGAAGCTGCATACTTAGTACGTCCATCATCATTTACTTGGGAGATAAAGATAACACCGATGTTTAGTTCCTTAGCTAACTGGGCCATACGTGAACCCAAAGTAGTCAAGGTAGAAGTAGCACCGTCAACCCCTGAGTCAGAGAGGTAAGCCAGTCGTTGTACGTGGTCTACGAATACAAAGTCTGCACCGTAGGCCGTAGCAGCGAGCCGTACATAGTCGAGAAGCTTGAGAGGGTCGTCATGTGACCGCATCTCGAAGATGATGGTGCGTTCAGCCTGTGTGGCCTTCTTAGCGGCTACTAGGACCTCATCCTCAGAGATGTTGTTCCATTCCGCATCATCCTTGGTACGAACATTGATACCCAACTCATAAGTAGCCATAGCACGGTAGGTAATAGACTTCATCTCTTCCATGTGGAGGAGGGCGACAACAGCAGTCTCAGTCCTAAGTAGTGCCGCCTCGAAGTAACGGATAATCTCTGTCTTACCTGTACCCCTTGGTGCCTTGATGAAAGTGATACCACCCTTGACTAGACCCCGACACATACCATCTAGTGCTGCGTGACCCGTGGGGATATACTCGTAAGGGTTCTCTTCACGGATAGCTTTCTCTACTGCATCATCAGAACAAAAGAAGTTGTCAGGTGAATACCGCTGAGGCTTAAGTGCAGCCCACTTGAGTACGTCACCATCCTTGTTTGTCAGGAAGTCATTAGCATCCTTGTGTTGGGACATGGGTACGAAGTAGAACTTATCAGGGTATGCCTCATAGAGTTTATCCGCAGCCTTACGTCCAGCATCGTCAAGTTCCCCAGCATAGACAATCTCTTGGAAGTTAGTCAGGTAAGCATGGTTGTGCTTGATGAACTTCTCCCCGATAGATGCACTAGGGATAGCCTTAACTGGGAAGGTCTTACCAAGAATCTGGTAGAGGGATGCAGCATCGAACTCACCCTCAGTAAGGTACAGTCGCTTAGATGAACCAGAGTTAAAGTCTGGGCCAAATAGCTCTAGCATACCTACACCACGATCTTTGATCCAAGTCTTAGCTTTGTCGTTGTAGTCACGGTACTTGATTGTATGAGGGTACTTGTAGGCATACCGCACTGGTACGTTACCCTCGGAAGTTTGGACTTGGATACCGAAGAGTTTTGATACATCCTCATCCAACCCCCTGATACCTTTGTAGGTGGTACCAGTAATTTCTGCTGTCATTGCATTGATCCTTTTCTTTAGTGGGTAGGTAGTAGGCACCCAATCGAACACATCTCCCATACCCTTAGTAGGATAAGGTTGAGCGCAAGAGTGGCACTTACCGTACCCGTCATGGTTCCAACTGAAGGCGTCACTTGAGCCACAGTCTTTGTAGGGGCATCGAACATGTGTCTGATCGCTCATACTTAATCTCCTTAGTCTCCATGTAAAATAGTAATGCATCTAGGTCTCACCGTCAAGGGAAATTTTCTTCTTGACAACTACGACAAAAGGAAGTACCCTAATACTTTAAGAGTACTTAGAGGTTATACTTAAAGTTAATTATTACTTATAGTTTTTATATTAAGGAAGAAATACTTTAAGGTTAGACTTTAAGTTTAAACTTTAAGAAACCTCTTGACATCTCTTCTTAACCCTGTCACTATTAGTAAGTTGGTAGTGAAAGGATTTATTTTAAGTAAGTGACGTAACGTCATTGTTGCTATATACGACACCTATGGTATAACTTACTCTAGGAAAAGCATAAAGGGGGACGAAAAGAAAACCCTTTAAAGCTTATCACTATTACTGGTACTTAGTAATAATAAAAAACTTTAAGTTGAAACTTTAAGTAAGGGACAGAATGGAACTTGACATCAAACACATGGACGAATTGCTAACACTTGATTGGGACATTGATACCATTCTTTTGTTACAAGATTTCATTAGTAGTCGTCAACTCTGTTTGTCGCAATTTTTAGATTTACTCAAGAGCCAAAGGTGAAGATATGAACTACGAGAAGATTTACACAAACCTAGTCCTCAAAGCTAAGAAGCGGGAAGAGGTTGACCCAAGTTGGGTAGACAGTGAGTACACTGAGCGTCATCATTGGTACCCTAAGAGTCTTTATCCTGAGTACTCTAAAGAAGATTGGAATGTCGTAAGGCTGACTGCTAAGGAACACTACCTCTCTCATTACCTCTTGCACAAGATGCTACCTAGTTGTGATAAAATGTCAACTGCTTTTTGGAGAATGAGTAACACCAACACTGAGGGTAAGCGTCACATCCCCAATGGTCGCAGCTTTGAGGTCGCACGTAAAGCCCATGCTGCTGCTATGTCAAGAAGGGTTTTATCTACAGAGACAAAAGAAAAGATGTCCAAAGCTCATACAGGAAAGGTCTATTCTGAAGAGACAAGAGAAAAGATGTCCAAAGCTCATACAGGAAAGGCCCATTCTGAAGAGACAAGAGCAAAGATGTCCAAAGCTAGGGGTACCGAGCCTAGACGTACTAGACCTGTAAATATTTATTGTTACCACACTGAGGAGTTGCTGGCTTCAAATGTTTTAGTTAGTGTATGGGTTACAGGTACTAAATACGCCAAAGGTAACTTATGCCAGACCGCGAGAGCAGATAGATCTAAGCCTTCTTCTGTAGGCAACCAACACCAACACAAGGGCATATACGCTCTTTACATCGACCAAGGTGGGTAGGGTAAGGGGGACGTCAAGTTGTGTCTGTAGCCCCCCTCTGAGGGCCTCTAGAGTGCCACCTCTCCCTCTACCCTCCACATATCTAGGAACTCTGTTCGGATAAACTCCCCAAAACTATCCAGCAATCCAAAACTAAGGACCGCTAAGTCTCCATCTTGTAGATGACGGTAGTCAATCCTAGTCTGATCCTCGCTTAGTGAAGTCTCGCTCTGTGACCCATCATTTTTAATGATTTTCAATTCATACATTGTCGTCATCCTCCAAGTTTAATCCAAGTTCTTTCTTAAGTTCTGCCGCAGTGTACCCAATGTAGTGTAGGTAATCCGCAACTTCTGCTGCATGGTCATAGATCAAGTCTTCAATATCACCTTTCTCAATCAAGTCAATGACCTCTTGTGTCGTACCTTTGTCAGCCCTCTCAAAGTTAACAACCTTAGGGTCCCTCTTGATAACAAGCTTAGACCAATCAGCCTCAATAAGAGCAGGTACTAGTACACGCAGAAAGTCAAGGTCCTGTGTCTCATATTTGGTATGTTGTTTCTCATACCCCACACTTAGATTAGTGCACTCAGGTATGTCGTCCCGATACTCATTGGAGTCAGTGAATACACCGTGCTTATCCTTCTCCATACCTAAGTCTAGAATGTCAATAAGAGAATCAGCAAACTCGTCAGAACAAGTACGGTAACTCATCTGGTGTGTCACCACAGACTTAGTACCATATCTGTCAAAACTGATAGCAGCCTTAGCGTATTCCATCCAAGATTGCTTACTTAATACCATACCACTAGAGCCTAGGCAACCTACTTCTTCACCTCCATGGACAATATAGATGCCCGGTACCTCAGCTTCAATCATCTCAAGAATGATCCATAGCCCTGTCGTACAGTCAGCCCCAAGGCAA
>Ga0208134_1001805_pt1 | contig 11956 bp, 20 predicted proteins | sample VirMetDEL_Mar_31_FD_184515 | JGI IMG/M metagenome (GOLD analysis project Ga0208134, IMG submission 184515) | Aqueous microbial communities from the Delaware River and Bay under freshwater to marine salinity gradient to study organic matter... | ecosystem: Environmental > Aquatic > Marine >... | reverse complement strand
AAAAAAAAAAAAAAATGAACCTTATTAAATTTGAACTAGTAACATCTGACGAATTTGTTGCTAACTCTGCAATTGTGGTAGACGCATCTAAATTAGTTGAGTGTGTTGTAACGGGCGCTACTTGCGTAACTACATTTGGTGCTGATGCAGCTCCTTCAATTATTACAGCTACTTTTGACGGTGCAGATGGTGCTGAAAAATTACTAAACGCTAGTAAATTTCAAGACGAATTATTAAAAATAGTTTCTCTAGCTGCAAATCATAATCAAAAGAAAGTTATAGACTTTTTCCCAGCTGGAGAAACAATTGATGCTTTTGGTACTAGGCTTGGTATTGTACACACTGGTGGTACTGCTGGAACTGGATTAGTTTCTATTGTATTATCATAATAATTGAGACTAACCGCGCAAGATTTGCGTGAAATGAATATACTTAAGTATTACAGGCTCACTAGAAAGTGGGCTTGTAAGACTTACGGTATATTAGATGCAGATTTAGAACTTTTATTTTATTTAGATTGTGAAGGAAGATTCACACGAAAAGATTTCATGGACGGAGTATATACATTTTCTTGGGACAAAGCCAGGTGGGACAGGCTTAGGCAAGATGGCTGGATAGATACTTGGAGACATAGAAATCGCACTACTATAAAGTATAGTGTGTACAAAACATCTTACCGATGTAAACAATTAATAAATAGAATATATAGAATACTATTAGGCGAGGAAGACATGCCTACATCTGAACGTAGTGTATTTTATAACAACAAATCATATACAGATAAAGTTTATAATAAAGCTATAGATGATATGATTAAAGACAAAAATAGATAAAATGAAAACACCATTCAAACTAAGATCAGGCAACAAACCTTCTATAGCAAAACTATCAGGGGTTGTTGAAACAAGACAAGATAACACTAGAACCAAACAGCCTAACAAGCCTAAAATTGTAAAAGACAATAAATATGATTTCACTGGTGTAGGTAGTAAAAGATTTGCAGAAACTATTATTACGCCTGATTTTAAACCTAAAACTATAGGCGAACAAATAGATTACAGAGATAGATTAAGAGCTGAAGACGGGAAACCACCGATTAAAATGAAACAAGCAAAAAGAATAAGATAATAATGCCAGGATCACCAATGCAAAATAAGATGTTTGATAAAACTGAAGGGTATGTTCAAGGACGTAACCCTTTTCCTGTATCTAGTTGTGGACGTAGAAGAAACATGGGCTCACCACTTGCAAAAAACAATGAACCAAGGAAAACAACTAAAGGTAAAGGACGTAATTTCAGAACAGTAGAAGAAGGAGCAGGCATGACAAGCAAAGGTGTTGCTGAGTATAAAAGAAAAAATCCAGGCAGTAAATTAAAAACTGCAGTCACTGGTAAAGTAAAACCTGGTAGTAAGGCTGCTGGACGTAGAAAATCATTTTGTGCTAGATCAAAAGGTTGGACAGGAGAACGTGGTAAAGCAGCGCGTAGACGCTGGAAATGTTAATAAACAAAAAAATATATTATGCCAAACCCAAAAGTAAAAGATATGCCTAGAAAACAGCAAATGGCTGTAAAAGCTTCTATGGCAGAACAATCAGCATTTAAAATGAAAGGTTTTAGTGGATTTAGATCACCAGTAAAGTTAGACATGGAGCTTAATGATAAGTTAAATAAAGCTGTTAGAAAAAGTGAAGCTAGAGAGTTTTTAAGAAAAAACACTATTAAACCTAAAGCAAAAAAACCTTTATCTAGACCTTTTGGTCCTGGTACTAGGCCTTTAGCTAGAAATGTTTCAAGAGGTTTAAAAGCTTTTGGTAGAAGAATAGGTGTTGTTGGTGCTCTAGCTGGAGTTAAAGATATTTTTGATGGCTATGGCAAAATGGGTAAAACCAAAACAGGAAAAAGAATTATTAAAGATAGTAGAATGCAACCAGGAAAAATATAAAATATGAAAAATAAAGCATCAGCATTAAAATTAAAAAAATCACCAGCATTAGCTAAACTTAGCGCTAGTTGTAAATCAGCTGCAAAAAGAAAGTTTAAGGTTTATCCTTCTGCTTACGCTAATATGTGGGCGTCTAAAACACAAAAAGCAGGTAAGTGTTAAAAGACTTTGATATAAGTTCATTTAAAAAAATGAAGCCACCTAGTAATAGTAGTTTTGACACTGCGCAAGAATTAAAAGAGCTTAAAAAAATACCTTTAAAAAAAGACTTTGTAAAGAAGTTTGATAATATAGAATCTGCATTTGCTAAGACCGCTAAAGATAATAATGTAGAAGATTACGATAAAAAAGTTGCTGCAAAGTTAATAAAAGACTCAGCACCTGTAATCTTAGAATTAAAGAAACACTTCAACAGACCTAGACCTAAAGACTTAGACAAAAGTTTACCTAACTACGAAATGTCTTCTATGAAGACTAAATCATATCCTTCTGGACATTCTGTTCAAGGAACATTAATAGCAAAAGTATTAGGTGATAAATATCCAAAATCAAAATCTGCATTTGTAAAAACAGGTGAAAATATATCTTATAGTCGTAGAGTTGCCCGTGCTCACTATAAGTCTGATAGTAAGATGGGTGATAAATTAGGTAACTCAATGTATAAACATATAAAAAACAAAATTTAAAATGAAAAAAGCACCAGCAAAAATGAAAAAGAAATCAATGGCAAAGATGGCTAAAAAGTCACCTGCTAAAAAACCTTTAGTTGGTAAACAAGCTAACTTACCAAAAGAACTAAGAGATAAAATATTAGCTTCACCAGCAAAAATGTTAAAGCCTGCTGCAATGAAGATGATGAAAAAATCACCTGCTAAATTAAAAGTAGTTGGACAAAAATTAAAAAATGTTCCTAAAGCTGTACTTAAAGCAGCTAAAAATTCTGGTTCTGCAAAAAAAATGATAGCAAAAAAGATTAAAGCAAAATCTAAAAAATAAATGTACGACATAACGTCTAAGTTTGCTAAAAATAGTCCACTACCTTGCTGGTCAGGCTACGAACGTGTACCTGGTACAGCTAAAGGTGCTAAAGGCAGTTGCCGTAAGTCTTCACCTACTAAGGTAAAACAAAAAGGTGGTGGTACTACAAAAGTATGCTTACCTAAAGCTAAAATAGCTAGTATGAGTTCTTCTGAAAGATCTAAAGTTATTAGAGCTAAAAGAGCTGCGGGTAAAGCTGGTAAATATAGACGTTCAAGTAAAAGCAATGTAACTGGTACTAGTAGTGGTGGTAGTTTAAAAACTTGGGTTAAACAAGATTGGAGACAGGTTGGTAATCCAAGTAAAAAATGCGGTGAGAAATAATGGCATTTAAATTAGGTAGAGCTAGACAGCAAGTTGCTAGTGGTGGTAACATTAATAAAAAATTAAGCTTTAAGTCTTATGAAGCTTCTGTTTCAGGAACTCCAGTGTTAAGAAAAAAGTTAGATGAAGGTATACTAGGTGAGGCTAATATGGACGGTACTATATATATAAGCGATAAAGTACAGCCTAATAGCCAAGAAGAAAGACAAGTGTTACTACATGAAATGAGGCATGCTACAGATATGAAGCTAGGTAAATTAGCTTATAACGATGATAGTGTGTATTACGACGGTGTAACATACCCAAGAGAAACTATAAACGGTAAAGATATGATTAAGGTTGATGGTAAGTGGAAAGAAGCAGGTGATGATTTTCCTTGGGAAAGAACAGCAAATATATGAAAATATTTAAAGACGATAACAACTATAACGAAAAATCTATAATAGGAGCAATAGCTTTTATTATTATGTGCATGGTTATGGTGTTAGATTTATTAACAGGTTGGTTAGGCAGAGACTTAGCTATAAATGAATTTGTATATGATTCATTTGTATTAGTAGTGCTAGGATGCTTTGGTATAGCTGGTTTAGAAAAATTTGCAAAGAAATGAGTTTAATAACACACATAGATAAAGTACCACTATTTACAACAATAGCAGAAGCAGAGCTTTGGGCAGAGCAATACGGTTTAACAGGGTATCACGAGCATGAAGTTTTAGGTCAACTTGGTTACATGGGAGGTAACAACCATATTGAAATACAAATAGCAATGATTGGTGGTGTTGTTAATATTGTATCAGCACAACAAATGAAAACTGCTGCAGCTGGTATAACTAGCACTAACAACAATAACAACACTAACACAAATACAAATACAAACACTAACGGCAACGGTAGCGAAGGCGATGGCGAAGGCGCTATAGAAAGACCAAGTGAGCAAGAGTCTAGCGGTGAAACTGCTGAAGGTGGAGATGATAGTAGTAGAAGTAGAAGTAGAGGTGGTGGCGCAAGAGAAGGCGGTGGAGGTTACTAAATATGGGAGTGTTAAGTAAAATATTTAGCTCAGGCGCAGCAGACTTGGTAAAAGGTGTTGGTGGGGTTTTAGATAACTTACACACATCTAAAGATGAAAAGCTAGCTGCACAAGCTAAGATAAAAGAAATAATAGCTAATTACGAAATAGAGATGGAAAAGAACGTTACATCTCGCTGGAACGCAGATATGAAATCTGATTCGTGGTTAAGCAAAAATGTAAGACCTTTAGTATTAATATTTTTAGTTGTATGTACAATGCTATTAATATTTATAGACGCAGGTAAATTAAGTTTTAACGTAAAAGACTCGTATGTAGATCTTTTACAATTAGTATTAATAACAGTGATCGGTGCTTATTTTGGCGGTAGATCATTTGAAAAATCAAAAAAATAAAAAAATATGGGATATAATATGAGTAGTGATATAGCTTTAGGCCAATTAGGTAGTGGTTATTTAGATGACGCTGGTGCTTTAACGCCTCCAGCTGGTAAAGTTATAGTAGCAATAACTTGCATTCAAGATACTTCTTTTACACTTTTAACACAAGAACTTCCTACAGATGCTACATTTAAAGGACCAATAAACACAACTACTGGTGATGCTGAAACAAATTCGTTTGGTACAACAGCAAATATTGCAGCTTCTAACGGTGCAAATAGTGATGCCGTTGGTACTAGTGATGTTTTTCCAAAAGGTATAACTATTTACGGAAGATGGAAAGCGGTTACATTAAACACCTCAGCTACAGCTACTAGTCAGGTAATAGTTTATTACGGTTACTAATGCCAGGTAAATTAGGATTAGGATTAGGTGATAACCTTTTGTCAACAACAACCGCGGTTGTTATTGAAGATTATCTCTGGAATATAATTATTGTAGATACAAAAAGTTCTTTAGAGCCTTTAGCAAGTGGAACAGTGGTTGACGTTCATGATAGCTGGGATTTAGATGGCGTTGATTACACACCTGAAGCAGTACCAGGCGATGAAGGTTATTGGGATATAGATGGTAACGGCGATCTAATACCTTTAGACGTTTAAAAAAATACAAAAAATACAAATAAAAAATTAAAATATGGCAACACCAAATATAGTCCCTAGGTCGGACAGTGAAGGAGGTTTAGGAACAGCAAGTAAATACTGGGCATCAGCATACATAGACGCAATAACAACAACTGGTAATGTAGTTGTTGGTGGTGATATTAATCTTGATTCAAACCATATCAACATTGATGGAAATGGCGCAGTTATATTTGATAACACAAATAATAACAATGCTTATTACATAAGAAATGGTGGTACAAACACTGCTACTCTACAAATTGGAACTGGATCTCCAGGCTCTAACATTAAACTTCAACTAGATGGTAGTGGTAACATGACTAACGTAACCTCTTACAACGGCATACCTTTTTATTCTGACACTACAAACAACTCAATGTATACGCATGATGTTTCTGCAACAGATGATACAGCGCAGTACAATACTGCTTATGGTTTTGCTGCGTTGGATGCTATTACTACTGGTGATCAAAACGTAGCGATAGGTTATAATGCCGGTACTAAAATAAGCAGTGCAAGTGGAAGCGTAGCTATAGGGCATGAGGCTTTAAAAAATGAAGACACGCATGGTTATAATGTTGCAGTTGGATTTGCTGCTTTAAAAAATCAAAATGCTGATGCTATTACTTATAATGTAGGTATAGGTTATGCGGCTGCTGAAGGCGGTATATCAGGTCGTTATAATATAGCGATAGGTGGTGAGGCTATGTACACTAATCAAGACGGTGATAACAACACAGCTGTAGGTTATAAAGCTATGAAAACATTTGAAGCAGATACAGATGGACATGGTAACAATACTGCTATAGGTTTTGAAGCTATGCGAGATGCTACATCAGGCGTAAACAACACCGCTGTAGGTTCTCTTGCTTTAGGTGATGGTACTTTAACAGGTGACTCAAATGTTGCTGTAGGATTTGCAGCTGGAAAAGTTCACACAGGAGGTAGCGGTACTTTTATTGGTGCTTACAGTGGTTTTTCTAATACCTCTGGTAGTAGAAATACTTTTGTTGGAGAAGGTTCTGGTTTTACAAATAGTACTGGGATAAGAAATACTGCGGTAGGAGCTTCGGCTTTAAAATTAAACGTACAAGGTGATCAAAACGTAGCTGTAGGAACATTTGCTTTAGAAGATTTTGTAGCAGACACAGACGGGCACGGGCAAAATACAGCTGTAGGTTACTTGTCAATGGCTGAAGCAACAAGTGGTACAGCTAACACTGCTTTAGGTTCTCACACTATTGGCGCTGGGCTTTTAACTGGTGATCACAACACAGCTATTGGTTATAATGCTGGTCAACAAATGACATCAGCAACTACTAACGTAGTTATAGGATCTTTTGCTGGTGATGCTATAACTACTGGTTCTAGTAATGTCGCACTTGGTTATTCTGCGTTATCCACGGAAACATCAGGTACTAGAAGTATTGCTATAGGAGAAGGTTCTTTACAAACACAAAACAACAATGCTAACAATTATAACATAGGTATTGGTCATCACGCTCTTCATGTGTTATCAACAGGAACACACAATACTGTTATAGGTGGTGTAGCTGGTGATGCTATAACAACAGGAGCACAAAACGTTATAATAGGAGCTTTAGCAGCGGAAAGTATAACTACTGGTGGTGGTAATGTTGCTATGGGATATAATGCTTTAGGTGACGAAACAACAGGTTCTCAAAATATTGCTATAGGTACTGAAGCTATGTCTAGCTCTCAATTATCACAGCATAATATTGCAATAGGACAACAAGCATTACAAAATGTAACACTAAGTAGTCTTAACAACTCTTACAATATAGGTATTGGATATAACGCTGGTAACGACGTTACTTCAGGACAGAAAAACATTTTAATAGGTGGTTTAGCTGGTTCATTAATGACTACAGCATCAGATAACATAGGTATAGGTTATAATGCTTTAGGTGGTGGAAGTTCTACTGCAATAACTGGTAGTGGTAACATAGCTGTTGGAAGAGATGCTGGTGCCAATATGTCATCAGGTAATAACAACACAACTATAGGTTATCAAGCTGGAACCGCAATAACAACAGGTGGTAAAAACACGCTAATAGGTAGTGCAGCTGGTGACGCAATTAACACAGGCGAGTACAACGTTGCAGTTGGGTATGGAGCTTTATCTACAGAAGATCAATTTGGATATAACGTTGCTGTTGGAACTTTTTCTTTATTAAATCAAAATGCTGCAGACAATGCTTTCAATACAGCGGTAGGTTACAATACTGGAGGTAGTATAACAACAGGTATTAGAAATACTATAATGGGAGGTTCAGCTGCTGATTCTTTGACTACAGGAGCAAACAATATAGCTATAGGTTATTCAGCTTTAAGTACGGAAACTACTGGTGGTAGAAGCACGGCTGTAGGTTATGATGCTTTAAAAGATCAAAGCTACGACGGGTATGCTTACAATACAGCTGTAGGTTTTGAAGCTGGAGCAAATGTAACGTCAGGAATTCAAAACACGTTAATTGGTGCTCACGCTGGTGATTCTATAAATACCGGTGAAGGTAATACTAGTTTAGGTTATAAAGCTTTAGAAAATAATTCAACAGGGGATTACAACAATGCTATAGGTTTTCAAGCTTTGATGAGTTATAGTAGCGCTGACGGTACAGGGCATAACGTTGCTATTGGTGTAAATACTGGTCTTAATGTGAGTAGTGGTACATCAAACGTGTTAATAGGAAATTTTGCTGGAGATGGTTTTACAACAGGTATTGATAACGTTGCTATTGGTACTAATGCTTTAAGCGCTGCAAATGCTGGTAACAGAAGTGTTGCCATAGGTAAACAAGCTTTAGAAGCTCAAAATGCTGATTCTGCAGGTCAGAACATGTATAATGTCGCTGTAGGTTACCAGGCTGGTGTTGACGTCACTACGGGAGTGAGCAACACGTTAACAGGTTCTTTCGCTGGTACTAATTTAACTACAGGTAATAGCAACGTAGCTTTCGGACAAAATGCTTTAAGCACTGAAGATACTGGCTCAAGAAATACTGCTGTTGGATATGAATCTTTAAAAATTCAAAATACAACACTAGCATCAAACAAACCATACAACACAGCTTTAGGTTATCAAGCTGGTTTAGCGGTGACGACAGGAGGTTACAACACGTTGTTAGGTGCTAGAGCTGGAGACGCAATAGCGTCTGGAAATCACAACACAGCTGTAGGTTATCAAGCTTTATCAGTTAATATAGATGGTGATAGCAACATTGCTATAGGTAATTACGCTTTGCAAGATTTTGAAGCAGACACTAATGGTCATGGTAACAACGTAGCTGTAGGTTACACTGCGATGATGGAATGTAGTACTGGTACTGAAAACACTGCTATAGGTGGTGAAGCTATGGGTGTTGGTATTACAACAGGTGATAAAAATGTTTCTATAGGTTATAGATCCGGTCATGATTTAACTTCAGGTATTCAAAATACTTTTGTAGGAGCTGAATCTGGTCTACAAGTTACTGTGGGTGAAAGAAACGTAGCTGTTGGTTATGGCTCTTTAGCTGCAGCTTTATTAATTGATCGTAACGTTGCAGTTGGTGAAGGAGCTTTAGCTGCATTAGTTGGAGATGGTTCAACTGCTAATCAAGATACAAACAACACAGCTGTAGGGTTTTATGCTGGTGTAGCGATGACGTCAGGTGTGTCAAATACATTATTAGGTACACAGGCTGGTACTGGTATCACAACAGGTACTCAAAATACTTATGTAGGTATGCAGACTGGTGCAGGAACAACAACAGGTCTTTATAACACAGCTATAGGACAACACGCGTTATATACTAATATAGATGGTGATTCAAATACCGCTGTAGGTATGATGGCACTACACACTTTTGAAGCTTCTAGTGATGGATATGGATCTAATACCGCTGTTGGTATGCAAGCTGCTAAACTAATATCTACAGGTACTTCAAATACTATAGTAGGTGCTTTAGCTGGTGATGCAGCAACAACTGGAAATCTTAATACACTTATTGGTTACGCTGCTGGTGGTGCAACAACTACAGGTGGTAACAACACTGCAATTGGTGGTGGAGCTTTTGATGATTTAACTGAAGGAGTAAATAACGTTGCTTTAGGTCAAGGCGCTGGTACTACTGTTACTACTGGTAGTAATAATATTTACCTTGGTAGAGCTACCGCTGCTTCATCAACAGGTGTTAGTGGTGAAATTGTAATAGGTGAAGGCTTAACTGGTTTAGGAGCTGGTACAACAAGAATAGGTGGTAACATTCAAATTAGTGATTTAACCCCTACTTTTTCTGCAATAACAGATTCTTCTATTACTTTGGTGTCAGGTACAGAGTATTTAGTTAACGATGCCAATGGTGGAGCTATGGTGCTACCATCCGCGGGTCAAGGTAAAAGAATTATTATTAATATAGGAACAAAAATTACATCTAACACTCTAACAATAACAGCTGCAAGTGGTGATTTACTTAAAGGATTTGCTTTCTTAGAAGCAACAGACGCTGCTAACAACAAAACAATGTTTGCACCTGATGGAACTGATGATTTAATTATTACTTTAGATGGTAGTACGAAAGGTGGTTTAGTTGGAGATAAAATTGAATGTGTAGGTATATCAACTACTGAATGGAGAGTTCGTGCAATATTACAACACACTGGAACAGCAGCAACACCGTTCTCATAGAAAGTAAAACAGCTGAAAAACAAGTAATTATATAATAACAAATAAACAATAAATAAATAAACAATTATGGATCCAATAGAACGCGATTATAAAGAAGACGTAGTTCCAGCTTTTCATTCTTACGATATTGTAGTAGCTATGAGAGCTGTTGCAACAAAAGATAGAACTGAAGATAACTACGATGCTGATGTATTAGATAGAAACGAACGTCATTTAAAAATTAAAATGGCTATTCCTGCTTTTGTAAAAGAACTATCAGCTGAACAAAAAACGCAAATAGAGGCGTTATCTCTATAAAATTAAATTAACTTAAATTAAATAAAATGGCAAAAAAAACAGAAGACTTAAAAGTAACTGACGAACAATTAAAAAAACTACAAGAGATTGTAGGAGCAATGAACGGTGCAACTACTAGAGTTGGACAGATCGAAACTCAAAAACATATTGTACTTCACGATCTATCTCAAATGAGAGAAGATCTTTCAAAGTTTCAGGCAGAGCTTGAAGAAGAGTATGGTAAAGTAAATGTTAATATACAAGACGGTACTATAACAGAAGTAGAAGATGTCGAAGCTAATAAGGAAGATTAGTATCGGTAAAGATTATAAGAATGACGCCATGCACTATGCCGTTGGGCAAGAAGTGTATGGTGGTCATACTATATGTGACATCTTAGAAGAAGAAAATAAATACAGCGTGTATATTAGAAAAGGTAAAGACGTTTTACCTTGGAAAGACTTTAACAAAAATATGGCTGTATCTGTAGAATATAACTTACAGTATTAATGAAGTCTGTTTACAACTTTGTTGTAAAGCCAGTAAAATCAAGATACAACAATACAAAAGATATAGGAGGTAAAGAACTGATAGTTAATACAGAAATATTCAACCACCAGTACGTTAGTAGAGAGGCTATAGTAAAAGCAATACCTACAATTGGTGATACAGATATAAAAATTGGTGATAAGGTTATAGTACATCACAATGTATTTAGAAGATGGCACAACCAGCACGGTATAGAAAAGAATAGTAGAGGTTATATTGATGAAGAAACTTATTTAGTACAACCAGATCAAATATTCTTATACAAAAATACCGAATGGCAAGCGCAAAAAGGATATTGTTTTGTAGCGCCAGTAAAATCTACAGACAAATACAGTGTAGATAAAGAAAAGCCTTTAGTTGGTATTGTAAAACATACTGACGGTACAGTTGACAAAGGCGATTTAATAGGTTTTAGACCAAGCTCAGAATATGAGTTTATTATAGACGGCCAGAAACTATATAGACTACTATCAAATTTTATTACAATCAAATATGAATATCAAGGAAACGAAGAAGAATATAATCCAAGCTGGGCATAAAGCAGTTGAAGAACTGATTAAAGTTGCCAAAGAAGCTATTGTAGATTCTGACGATGATATCTCAGCTGACAGGCTAAAGAACGCTGCAGCAACAAAAAAACTAGCTATATTTGATGCATTTGAAATATTGAATAGAATACAAGAGGAAGAAAACATACTTGAAGGTAAAGAAACTAAAACCGAAGTTAAAGTGTTTAAAGGCTTTGCAGAGGGTAGATCTAAATAATGTACGAACAGAATTTACTACAAATAGTAGAACCTATAAAAAAAACTACTATAAGCAGACTTAATAAAGGTAAGAAGTGGAAGTATGGTTACAACAAAGAACACGATCTTGTAGTTATATCTAAGACTGGTGAGATAGGCGAGATATACGAGATACAAAACTTTCAGATAGCATTACCAAAAGAGCGTAGTGTGTATAGCAACAAAGAAAAAAAGTGGAAACAGTTTGAGTACCCAAAAGAATTAGGTAGGCTTAAAAATATATTTGATTGGC
>Ga0208134_1001804_pt1 | contig 11956 bp, 15 predicted proteins | sample VirMetDEL_Mar_31_FD_184515 | JGI IMG/M metagenome (GOLD analysis project Ga0208134, IMG submission 184515) | Aqueous microbial communities from the Delaware River and Bay under freshwater to marine salinity gradient to study organic matter... | ecosystem: Environmental > Aquatic > Marine >... | reverse complement strand
AGCCTCCTCCCATAGCGGGCGTAGAAGCTTTGCAACAAACATTCTGCGTTCTGGCGTGGACATTGTTGCGCTCAAAACACTTATGAATCATTCAAATATAGCCACAACTGCGGAATATGTTTCACATAATGAAGATTATCTGAAAAAAGCTATTTTAGGAGCATAGCTGAAACCCGCGCCACAGCTGTTCCTTAGAATAAATCGTAAAAAGAAGCTTAAAAAGTACAAAAAGAAGCAAGGTAAAGGTTGACAAAGAAGAGGTAAATTGGTTTAATGCACACATGGTCGAGAAGCAAGAAAGGCCAGGCTAATAAGCAAAATAGTAAAAAGAAGCAAAATAAAGCAAAAAAGAAGTTGACAAGTATGGAAAAGTAAGTATAATAGGGATCATGGTTAAGAGGACACATTAACTATAAAGAAGTAAAGATTAATCCGGCAATAACGCCTGGACAATATAACGTTTATTTACAAACATAACTGAGGCAATACCCAAATGAATATTTTCAATTTTAATGCACAAAATCTTGATTCACACGCTACTAAAAAGGGCAGAGTTAACAAAGAAGCGCAAGCTTGCTTCGAACAAGCAATCCCTAAAGCAATAAAGAAGTTGAATCAATCAATTAAGCACGCTGAAGGAAGATGGGTTGAAGGACCTGCAATATTTCCCGCTTTGAAGAGTGATTGCTTTACATTCCACAAATCGGAAGAAGGCAATGCTGATAAAGATGTAGTCCACGTATTCTTCAAGGTTGGTTTGGAAAGAGTCAAGGATATAAATGTCTTTGAAGTAACAAATGAAACAACAGGAGAAGTAGAAGAGAAGCGTCTCGACTATTTCAAGCTAAAAACAGATGTGAACGGGAAGGTAGGAGATAAAGTATTAGCTACCCTCAAGGAGTTCAAATCATATTTAGAAAACTTGAAGCGTGGTGATAATCCTGTAATTGATGCAATGTGCGGCAGAGCGTGTGCTCCAAAGAATAAGGTTAATGCTGATAATCCCCCTAAGAAGGAATATGACGCTGAAACTGATCTTTGGATTGATCTTGACCCTGAAACAATTCGCTGGAGCGAAGAAAGCAAAAGTTGGGTCAGCAAAACCAACTTGAAGGAGGTGATCTAATGAACAACGTAACTTACCTCCACACGATTTACGTAGATTTTGAAGCAAGAGCCGTCTTTGATGGCTCCATTCAAGGAATGAAGAAGGCTCTGGCCTCGATTGATGCAAGAAAAAGCTTTAGTGATTTAGATACGCCGATGTTTGGCGAGGCTGTAGCGGATACTGAGATTGGAGACTACTTAGAAGATATGGGAGGTTACTGGGGAGAATATACCAGTCCAGATGAATACGGAGTTTATCTCTCTCTGGAGCCAAAGCAGCTTGAAATGGAAATCTATCCTGAGATTGATTTAGAGTCTAAAGAATGCAAGAACCATTTCATACCAGGTCAATGTATGAGAAGTTGGGTCGGTAGGACTGCATAACAAAATCTTTGAATATACAAACCCGCTTCGGCGGGTTTTCTTTTGTCTGTAAGAAACTCCAAATTATTTCTTAGAACCTCTATATTCATTTGCAATAGTAAGCGTCTTTCCTGTGTATACACAGATTCCTACCATGGACGTCTTCTCGCCAGCCATTGTGATTGACGACACGTCGCATACTCTTGCCATGGCTACGGCCACATTTCTGTTGTCATACCCTCTACTATCAAAAACCAATAAGTCTCCTACAGCGCAGAGTTCTGTTTCCTTCGTTGCACCTTTGCGTGCAAGGTTGCTCATCTCTTTGTCCGTGATGTAGCAAATCTTCTGTGCTGTATCATCTGCTAATAGTTGAGAAGGTAACAGTATAGATAGACTGAGAGCCAAACTAATTAAAACGTATTTCATATCATTGTCCCTTGGATTTTGAATTATCATACACTATTGAATTATTTTTATGAAGCCCACGTTTTTACGATACCTGCGCAAATATCTCACTTTACAAGATCCTTCAATTTCTGTATAATATTCATATAAATCAATAACTTACGATCGATTAAGAATCTCGCTCAAGCCTTCCTGGAAGACAATGTACCCCACTTATTATCCAAAGGACTCAAACAGTCCGCAGTCTCATGTGTCTTATGAATTAACAGACCAAGACTTGCTACAGCTCTACGCTTTATTTACTCCTTCTGAGATTCTCAGAGAGTTTAAGTCGGATAGAGTGCGCTCCATAAAATCAATCTATAACCTCATTTCAAGATATAAACTTGATAGACCTGTTCAGGCAAAGAAGTATCTTCAAAGAGTCGTCCTGGCCGCTTGTCCTGAAGAGGTTGGTTTCGAGGATTGGGAAAAAGTCTATGAAGAGAAGATTGAATATGTAAGAGCGGAAGCTTTGTCTCGTTTATGGAAGCGCATTGGAAAGCATGAATCTCTCTGGGCCGAAGAATAATGGGTTGGACTATCGTTCAGCCTCACCCTTCGCATATTGAAGCAAGAAAAGTCATCTCTTCCGGATATGACATTTCAAACTTTGCTTTTAGCAAGGTAAATACTGCGATTGAGCAACCATTGCAGACTGAAGAGCTTCTTTCATTACCCGCGCTCTATAAGGTACTGACGGAAGTTGATAGAGATAATGACAACTGCTTTTTAATGCGCGGAAAACCTGTTGGACAGAATTCAGACCTTACTTATGGATTAACAGAATCAAACTGGCTTGATTGTTCCTCCAAGCAATTTCAATTCGACTTGGACGAAGAGACTGGCCTGCTTCATCAAGGCGCTTCCCTTGATGAGAGAGTTGCAGTTGCTTTGGAGGAACTTCCTTTTCTCAAGAATTGTCGCTTCATTGCTCAACTCTCAAGCTCTGCGGGGTTGGGGATAGTTAGCAAGGGTGCTAAGAAAGAAGACAAATCAAAAAAATACTGTCTGCGCCTTTGGGTAGAGACAGACAAAGCTTATTCATGCGCGGAACTGCGCCATCATTTAGAGCCATTCTCTTATTTGATTGATTTATCCATGTATGAGCCTACTCGCCGCCATTACATCATGCGAGGCAGCTTCCCTAATACCGAAAACCTCCTGGTAGATAAGCCTCATCTTCGATATTACGAAGGTGGGGCTTTATCTCTTGAAGAAATACCTGGAGAAATTAAAGAGATAGCTCAAAAGAAGCAAAAAGACTCTTCAAAGAAGACAGGCATACCTATAAAGAAGACAGGTAAGGCGTGGAAAACGTTTTACAGCACAGACAGAGTTCATGTGGTTCAAGAATTAGAAAAGCTCCCCGAGAAAGAACTCGCGGGGCATAGAAATGACCTATTGATGGAGCTCTTTAGGAATGAAGCTCTCTTTGCTTCTGGTGATTGCGCTCTATTGGTTGATGAGGTTCTTAACTCACCAAACTTGATGGGAGATAAAGGGCGCCATAAAGGTCTTCATACTGATAAGCACATCAAATACCTGGCTGAATGGTCGGGCAAGAAAGCGCTTGCGATACTAAAGCTTGAAGCAGAGAAATTCAGGAAGAGCCACTTCTCTTCAATCAAAAACTTCAAAGAGATTGACTTAGCGAAGCGTGATTGGAGCAATATCTTAGATGATAGAGCGGTCGCCATTCGTTCTTGCATGGGAACTAACAAAACAAAAGGCGTTATTTATGATCTGGTGAAGAGAGCAAAGGCTGAAGATAAGAGCGTTCTTATCATTACTCCACTTGTAGCGGTCACTTTGCAGATTGCCGAAGAGGTAGATATTGCTCACTACCATTCATTTGGAACATCGCCAGAACAAAAGAAAAGGGTATTCGCTGAATCTACGCATCTCGCTGTCTGTTATCAGTCTCTTGGTTTATATGAAGAGATGGGCATCATTCCCGAATTTGATATTGTCATCATTGACGAAGCGAGCCAGGTATTTAGAGCTTGGACTGACCCCGCACAGCATTTGGCTGGCTCAAGAATGGTTTTCAATATCCTGGATAAAAGCCAGAACGCCATCATCATGGATGCCGATATTGATGACGAGCTCTGTCTTTGGGGTCTTTCAAGGATTGCCAATTTCGCCCCAGAGACTTCAGCTCTCTACTACAACTCAGCGAGCTATCTGGAAAACTATGAAGTTGCTTTGGAGGATAATTTTGGTAGAACGCTCGAAAAAATACTTAATTCGGTAACTGAAGGGAAAAGGGTAGCTATCTTCACCAGCTATGGAGATGACAACGGCACTCTTTCAGCATTTGGCTCCTGGATACATAAATGGACGGGCAAGAAGGTAAAAGCTTTTGACTCCAATGCGGTTACGCGTACTGCCCCCGAATTAAAAACGCACCCAAATAAGACTATTTCTGGTTGGATAAAGAATGATGAGCTTGATTGCCTTGTGGTGTCTTCTTGGGCAGCTTGCGGTTGGGATTATCGCGTTCCAGGAGTCGATTTTGACGAGGTCTTTATTCTTTCGACAGGTGGATTCTTCTCGGCTCAGAAGATAAAGCAGATGTTAAGAAGAATGCGAATGACTCGGAAAGCTTCGGTTTACCTCAATAACAGCAAGAAAGCTGCTTTCAAAAATGAGTATTTCAAAGCGATCAAGAATGAGAAGGGTATTGATGAATCTGACATGACCAGAATGGATGCCTGGTCTGTCAGAGCAATTCAAGCAAACAGAACTGACCTGGTAAATGTTCCCTGGTTACTCCGAGAACTATTGAAGGAAGGTGGAGCCATTGTTGATGAGGTGAAATCTACCGAAGAGGAAGTTGAGTCCTCTTGGGAGCTTCATAAGGATTGGAAAACCTGGAAGAAAGAGCAAGAAGAATCTTTTAATGATGCAAATCAGACTCCGGAGGCTCAAACGCTGCGGGTTCTCAGCAACTTTCAACGAGCTTGCCCCCATGCTTTCACGGAACTTTCCCTGGAGGACATCTCCAAAGCCCAAATGAAGGCTTTGGTAAAAAGAGATAAAAATATAAATAGCGATACAGCCCAAAGATTTGGACGGCTGATATCTCAAGATGCTGAAGAGCGTGAAAAAAGTCGAGACTATCAATTTAATCTTCTGCTGGGACGATTACTGGATTCTCTTTGGTTTGAGTTGGAGCCTTTTATTGATACTGAGACTTGGCTGACCTTTGCTCACTGGTATGCAGACCCAAAAAGTCCTCCGATATATGGCAACTTTGATGAACTTGATATTGGGAAGCTTCGCCTGAGTAAAGCTAACCTTTATGCCTTGAAGCAAGAATTTCCAGCGATTGGGCCAGACTGTTGGAATGAACCAAATCGTCTTCTTCGCCCTATTGTGCGGTCAATGAATCTTACCTTTACATCAAAAACGGAAATGGACAAGAAAGACAAGAAAGAAAAAGTCTCAGCGAAAGACGCTCAAGCAAATCTATTCGCGCATTACACAAAATCAAAGGAGCCAGGTTTTAGCCCAAAAGGGAAAGTGACAGCCAAGAAAACCTGGTGCTTAAAGAACATTAAAAAGAAGAAGGGAGAGAACTTGTCCAAAGAGGAGAGTGATTTTCTCCAAACTCGCCCACAATTCTTCGTCATTAAAAGACCAGAGTTTGTCTCAACTGATTGGCTCCTTGAAATGAAACGCTCGAAAGAACGATTAGACGACAAGGCAGGATGTTCTGAAAACCACACTCAATATTGTAGCTGTGAAAGATGCCAAGAGAGCAAAGCTCGGAGATTAGCGGTATGAATGACTTTTTGATGAAAAAATATCTCGTCTTTAAAGACTCTTTATATGTATCCAGGAAGTTTTTTCGACTTTCATTGCTCTGCGGGGTCGCAGAATGATTGATATGCGAAAAGATATGAAAGAAGCCGAAGCTTGGCTTGATAACACTGAAGGAGAAATGAGCGAAGACCAGCTTATTTATCTTGCTGCTACGGGGTTTGTGGAATGCCCCGACTTTTGCGGCTCTAAAAAATACTGCGAAGATGGAGCCTGTGCTTGCATCAGAGCAACATTCCCAACACCTGACCATTACCACTTTTACCTGGCTTTACGACAAACCTACGTTGGATGGATGAAACAAGGAATTGTCGCGGGGTCGGTAGATAAAGAGGCTTTCTACGAATTGAAAGCCAGGAGAAAACTAAATGAAAATACAGACACTAACTAAAGAGGCGCGAGATATTTGTATCAAAGCGCGGGCAAGACAGAAAGACCACTTTCACAACGATAGTTTCGTTGATGATTATCTGGCTTTCTGCAAAGCAACCAATTTTGAAGATACAAGCGCAGAGAACTTTATGGTTTATACCAAGATTTATGGCGCAGCTACCAAGCATAGAGATCGACAATTCCAATCTGCAAGTCGAGATGGTGGAAGGATGTACACCCACAATCGAATGATAAAGCATGGAGACTCAGAGAAGACCGTAGAAAGCTTCATTGAAGACCATAGACTTCAAATGATGAGGAGAATGCACCATGCAAACAGATAACTCTTATGCGGAATTCGAAAAAGACATAAAAGAACTGGAAAAGCTGCTGGTGAAGCAAGCTGAGGATCTCCAGGAATTAAAGGGACAAAGAATTGCTCCGCTTGAGCAGGTAAAAGATATCGAAATCTCTTGGGAAGCTCAAAAAAGTAAAATCCACAAAATCACCCAAGACGAGAACTTTTTGAATCAAGAGAGAAGGCAAGAAGAACATAATTTAACGGTGAAGAGAGAAGAGCTAAAAGACCGTATTTACCAAGACAAACTTGCGGCTCTTATTTCTGAGCAGCCAAGCTTTGCCGATGCGCTCAGAAGCCAGGTTGAGAAATTTTCCGAGCATAGGATGTCTGGTCTGTCTTTTGAAGAGAGTCGCGACCCCGCTGAGGTTGCGGAAGGTATTCTTAAAAGAATGGACAATAGAGATTTCTCCCTTCAAACGGTAGATTGGAGAGGGGCAAAGGGTCATTACGATGAAGTCATGAAGAATTTATGTGAGGCAAAGCTTCAGAATAAACAGATTACCTCTCAAAATGCTCATTTTCGCTTTGAATCCATTCTGAAATGCTTGAGACAGCAAGAGACGGCGCTATTCTCATGAATGTCGCCAGGAATGAAGCAAAATACCAGATGCTCAAACTTGTCCGCTCTGGAAGAAGTCTTAGAGAAGCCAAAGCACTCATGAAGGTTGGAACTGTAGCTTTGACGACTGAATACGCGAAAGCGGGTGATTTGAAAGACCTTCAGAACCTTGAAGGAGGATTACACCGCATTCGCCAAACTCGAAACGATGCAACGAGAATCATGAAGCTAAAGTTTGCTCCCAGGACAATGGAAAGCTCAAGAGAAGAGGTTCTTGCTAAATTCGGAACAGGCTACAAAGGTAAGATTCCATTAGATTGGAAGCGGGACGGAAACCTAATAAGAAGAGGGCGGCCAAATAAACCCCGCCCCGGCTCTTCGAAGGGCAAGATTGGAAGGACGAGAGTGATTGGTGCAAAGAAGGTTCTCAAGGACTTTGAAACGCTGACCAGGACACTTCAAGCTCTGATAAGAAAGCATGGCAAAGGTGACACGAAAGGTATCCAGAAAGCTTTCAAGGCTATCCGAACTGGAGTCACTACAAAAGGGTGACTCTTTTTGGAAAATTGCAGTTATAGTATATTTCGTGTAATTTCTCTAATCATAAACGAATTGAGGGTCTGTGATGAATAAGCTAATGCTAATGCTACTTGGATTGACGTTAATCGGGTGCGCATCTGCTCCATCTCAAGAAGAAATGGCGAATGCGGATTACGGTAGTTATCAATCACCAGAAAATTGCGTTCTTGTGGCCGAGTCAAAAATTAGGAATACTTTGAAGGACCCTTCATCTGCACAATTTTCGCATGGTAGGTGCTATCAAGGATATTGGTCAAGTGTGCCTATAATGGGTATGAAAGCGGCGTTTGGTTATATGCAGCAAGGTACTGTTAATGGCAAGAACTCTTATGGTGGATATGTCGGCGCTCGAAGTTACAGCGCACTTATCCAAAATGGGTATGTTGTTCGATACTGCGTGGCAAATAATGACGGTTTATGTATGGCGACAAATTAAAGTGATCTGCCATTTTGAAACGGTTGTATGATGCGTGTTCCTCACGAAAAGCCTCGTTTCAAGCTCTGATACGAAAGCATGGAAAGGGTGATACGAAAGGTCTCCAGAAAGCTTTCAAGGCTGTTCGAACTCAAGTCACTACAAAAGGGTAATTCTGGTTGTTCTGTGGAGTTATTAATGTAGAATGCTGCTTCCGGAAGTCTTAGGGGCATAGCTCAGTTGGTTAGAGCGCCATCATGACATGGTGGATGTCCGCAGTTCGAGTCTGCGTGTCCCTACCGCTTCCGGAAATAGCTTTTCTCCTCTTTTAGAGCACAACCAAAAAAACTTCTTTCAAAAAAAATTTTCCTTACAATGAAGACAAGAAGAACTTCATTTGAAAAATAGCGTTCAGGTAATTTTCAGGTAAAAAGCATTTCGATTTAATTTATTTGATATAAATCAATGGCTTATTATCTGGGTGTCGCCATGACATGGAAAATTCCTAAATTTGAGATTTCAGCTATAGCTGACCATACAGCCCGATTCGACCCTCTAAAACAGCAAAATCCTCAGGTAATATTCAGGTAAAACTCAAAAAGCTCCTTGATTTAAGCGGCTTCCAAGGCATAATAAAGACTCGTTCAGGTAATTTTCGGGTAAAGCTATGCCAGTCAAGATGAGCCACCAAGAAGAGATAGATAAAGGCACCGTTATTGCTGTCCATCCGAATGGAAGATGGTGGTGCAAGGTTTATGCTTACGATCCGCTTACTAAAAAAGATAGGAGCGAATGGAAGTCGACCAAAATCAAATATGAAGATGGGCGCAGAGTTAATAAGAACTCGGCAAGAAAGTTTGCTCTCGCATTGGCTGCTGAAATCGCACCGAGAATCGGTAAGACAGAAAACCCCAACAGAAAAGTTACCATCACTGAGCTTGCGACAGAATGGAAAGACTTGGTTTCTGACCTCGCACAAAAGAATGAAGACCTCATTGCTCAAAATAAGCCTCCACAGCATGAAATTTATGGAGGGCGGCATAATAAATACTGGAGAGCGGCGAGAATTGAAACCGTAGCTATTTATCATCGGTACCTTGAAGAATATTGGAAGACTTTGCCCGAGCAAGATGTTTCAAAGATTACTTCAAAGCATCTTGATAGCTTTTTAGAATGGGCAAAGGCGCAAACCTGGGGAGCATCCCAGACAACAAAGCTCATTACTCAAATCAGAATGATATTCCTCCATGGCAAATCTAAAGGGTTGACTGAGCTTAAACCATCTCCAAAAAGACCTGCAATAGACTTGAGTGCTTCATCGCGAAGAAAGCTTCAGCAAGAAGACTTTGAGAACATGTTCGAATACACCCGCAACCGTTACCAAGAGCATGGGATCTCTCTTCGCCGAAGAGACACATATCTCCAATTTCACTGCTGGCTGCTTATTTGTACCCACACAGGCATTCGTCCACCTGCTCACTTAAAGAATGCTATGAAATGGGAGCACTATATTAACGAGCCAGTTAAAGAAGGTGACTACGATCTGCGCTTTTTGAGAAGAGAGAGCGAGAAAGACCTCAAGCCATATAACGCTATTATTCTCCCAGAAGCATTTGAAGCTTTTGATATGCTTGAAGAGCTTTACCGTGAGAGGGCAATGGGAAAACCGGAATACTTGTTCTCCCATACTCATGATAGAAAGGAATCGAGGAATTCCCCTGGTCATACTAAAGGTCAGGTAATTCTCAGCTATCGTAAACAATGGGCAACGATGCTCAGTAAACTCGGCCTGGAAACAAAAGCTGTTGCTCAAAAGGATAGATTAGTCCCTTATTCCATGAGAGGGTATTTTCATACTAAGATGATGTATGAGCATCCTGAACTTAGGATGGAGGAGATAGGTAAGTTAACTGGGACATCTGAAAGAATGCTGTCGGTCTCTTATCTTGATATAAAATCAGATCGAACAGCGAAGAACATCGCTGCTTCAATGAATTGGGGCAAGAAATGAAAACAGAATGGATGTACTTTATGGCGGGCGCGGGGTTAATGGCGGCCGTTATGTCTTTTAATATGAATGAGAGCTCTCCTGCTGATTGCACAGCGGTTGCAAGAGCCATTGCATACAATGAGATGAAAGGCCTGACGACACATGAGAAAGAAATTATACCTAAAGTAAGGGAGTTTAGGGTTAAGAAGACTTACTCAAACATGTATGCAGGATGTCTTGCTTTAGAAAGAACAGGATTATATTAAAGTTTTACGCGCTCAGATGTCCAAAAGAAGCTGTAAGAGCTTAGTCTAATAACCGCCCTACCTTAAAAGAAGACTTTAAAGCAATAAAAGAAGCCTGTATAATAATCACAGAAAAGAACGATTATATGTTCTTATCGCCTAAGTCATTGAAAAGGTTGGTTATTATGAGCAAGCAGGGCAAGGCATCTACTTTAGACCCAATCCAGCACCAGGAAATGCTTCAATTCCTCTCTAATTCGCGCCATTCCAGGCGCAACAAGGCAATTTATTTACTTACTTATCGGGCTGGACTTCGTATCGGCTCTGTTGCTGGTCTTCGATTAAATGATGTTATTGATTCAAGTGGAAAACTGAAGGAAGTAATAAATCTACACAGTTCCATTGTGAAAGGCGGCAAGAACTATGCGGCTTACATCAACCATCCAGAGCTTCGCCAGGCATTAGTAGAATATCTAAGTATCAGACCGACCAGGAAGGGCGTAGATGCGCTATTCGTATCCCAGAAAGGCTCAGCTTTCACTTCTAACAGCCTTTCGCATCTAATGCTAAAGCTTTACCACTCTGCGGGGTTTGAGCAAGCCTCATCTCATAGCGGGCGTAGAAGCTTTGCAACAAACATTCTGCGTTCTGGCGTGGACATTGTTGCGCTCAAAACACTCATGAATCATTCAAATATAGCCACAACTGCGGAATATGTTTCACATAATGAAGATTATCTGAAAAAAGCTATTTTAGGAGCATAGCTGAAACCCGCGCCACAGCTGTTCCTTAGAATAAATCGCGAAAAGAAGCTTAAAAAGTACAAAAAGAAGCAAGGTAAAGGTTGACAAAGAAGAGTTAAGTTGGCTTAATACACACATGGTCGAGAAGCAAGAAAGACCAGGCTAATAAGCCAAATAGTAAAAAGAAGCAAAATAAAGTAAAAAAGAAGTTGACAAGGATGGAAAAGGAAGTATAATAGGGAGCATGGTTAAGAGGACACATTAACCATAAAGAAGTAAAGATTAATCCGGCAATAACGCCTGGACAATATAACGTTTATTCACAAACATAACTTAAAAGCGAGAACATCATGACTCTATTTATTATTAACGAAGCAAACGAAGCAATTCAAAAAGTAGCACGAGTTGCACAAGCAAAAGAAACGGTCTTCCAGGGTATTCAAAGAAAGACCTTAGAGAAGCTGGACAAGAGCATCTTAGAAATTGAAGGTCGCTACGGTGACGATTCACGCCCTTACTCAGATGCAAAGCCTTCTCAAAACTGGAAGGTTGTTAAGCAACAAGACAGCATCGACACAGAAGAAGTCTACGTCTGGCTAAAAATAGGCATTCGCAAGCAAGAGATTGGCCTGGATGGAGCTACACAGCTCAAGATGAAGCCCGCTGCTGCCAAAGCTTGGTTGGTAGCGATGAGAGAAGCTATTGCTGGTTTTACTCTTGCGGATAAAGCTTTCCACTCTGAAGCAATCATAGCGGCTCGCCCTAAAAGCACTCCGAAGGCTGAAGGAATGAGCTCTTGGAAGTACAACCCAGAGACTGACCTTTACGAAGCATCGCCTGAAATAACTCCAATCTTGAAGGAGGTGATCTAATGAACAACGTAACTTACCTCCACACGATTTACGTAGATTTTGAAGCAAGAGCCGTCTTTGATGGCTCCATTCAAG
>Ga0208134_1001799_pt1 | contig 11970 bp, 23 predicted proteins | sample VirMetDEL_Mar_31_FD_184515 | JGI IMG/M metagenome (GOLD analysis project Ga0208134, IMG submission 184515) | Aqueous microbial communities from the Delaware River and Bay under freshwater to marine salinity gradient to study organic matter... | ecosystem: Environmental > Aquatic > Marine >... | reverse complement strand
GTCCGAAATAACCCCTGTGGCCCAGCCCGGTAAGGACCCGGAATGAGAATGGGAATCATTCTTAGATACCCCTGGCTGGGGGTCGATCCCTGACACAATTATGAGAATGGGAATCATTATCACCCTCCTGAATGAGAATGGGAATCATTCTCACCTGCCTATGTGTCACTCAGGCCTGCATCTGCACCGGTAGGTGACGCCTACCTTCCCCCACTTTGCCCCGGTAGGTGATGCCAACCCTCCCCTAGTTTGCCCCTGAGTAGGCAACAAGAAGCCCCCACCAATAGGCAGGGGTAAGCAACAAAAAACCCCGCCTAAGTGGCGGGGCTAAATATTATTTAGTGATTTATCCTAGTTCTGGCCTGCGATTGCGGCGTCTGCCTTGCGCTTGCTGACCCCGTGAGCCCTAAAGGCGATGATCAGGCGCTTGCTGCGCCTCTGGCACAGCTGACAGGTGGCGCAGTCAGTCTGGCCCGTCTGAGCAGGGCAGACTAGGACCGCGTGCCCTGCTGGGGTCTGCCACCGGTCGCGCTCCTCGTCACTCCGCACGGCCATGACTGCGGGAAGGCCTGCAGCTATGGCTTCATCTGCTGAGGCCTCGCTCTCAGTGCTCACGTTGACGGTGAGGCCTTGCCTGTTCGCGTAGCGCAGCAGGGCCAGATTCTCGCCAAGGCTGAGGCGGTGGTGAGTGTAAGTGTAGGCCTTGAGATCGCGGCAGGCCTTCACCATGCCGTGGACAAAGCGGCGCGAAATGCGGCCACCATTGTGGGGCATGTCGCCCGCCTGGTGGAGCCGTGTCATCTGACCGGGGGGCAGCGCCGCCAATTCGGCGCAGTGCTGAGGGAAGGTGACCCCGCGCTCTCCTGCTGTGACCTTGCCAAAATGGAGGGCAAGCGGCCCGCCGTCGGCATAGCAGCCACTGGCGAGAAACGGACAGGTAGGGGGGCAAGTCGCACGGCTTGACGTGGTGACGGGGATCGGCCCCGTTTTCCTGTTCCCGCTCACACGGGTGAGGTGAAATCTGAGATTTGAGAGGCTCACGCGCAGTTCTGGCAAAGGTGGATTTTTTTGGTCAATCGGAAGGCGTGCCAATCTTTGCCGCCGTTGATGGACTCCCCCTGGGGGTCACTGCAGACGGTGATGGTCCGGGGCCTGTAGAGATCGCCCTTAGCAATGGAGGCGCCGCACTGATGGCAAACGCGGGCCTCTCTTGATTTCTTGAGTTTGGCGCTCATCGGGGATCGGCTCCGAATGTGACGCCGCGAAGGAATGCCACCATTTCAGCGGCGGTCTGGCACTCGATCACGGCCTGGGCACCGGCACCGAATCGGCGGTAGCAGTGCCATCCGGTCGCGGACCGTTGGAGCCACAGCTCCTCGGGTTCAAGGCCTAAAACTTTGCAGGCGAACTCGGCCCGCTGATGCAGGCTGTTCGGGGTGATTCTTGCGGTCATGATTTAGGCGAGAGCGTAACGGCGTGCTGTGGACGGGGAAACTTTGAGGCGTAAGGCGATCGTCTTGTAGGTGTCGCCAGATCGACGCATCACGCGGGCGCGTTTCGTGCGGCTCATGGTGAGAGCGTCAATCAGGGCGATGATGAAAAGGAGAGGAAGGGCGACCTTAAAGATCGCCGCGATGAAAAGGGAAAACATTGAATCAGGCCTCGCTAGCAGCGCCAGCGGCGCAAATAAGGGAGGCGCCAGCCATAAAGGTCAAACCCATAAGACTGGCGGCTGCGATGGCACCGGATCGCTCGCCGCTGTGATTTTTGGCAATTGTGGAGACAGGGAACAGGGAGAGGAAACAAACAGCGAAAGAAGAACTAAACAGCACGACGCGGGCAATAGCGTTGCGGCGCTCGCGACGGGCAATAGCGCGGCGAATATGCGGCGCTGTTGCTGGGTGGAGATTGGACATTGAAAAGACCGGTGAAAAACTGCGCCATCTCTGACGCCTCTCCATGTTGGGGCATACCCGGCCGAATTGCGACACATTGGGTCGATTTTTTGATTGGCACACCCTGCGGCATTTCTGTTCACTTTGCCGCGCGGAGCATTGTTGAACACAACTCGTGAAATCTATATTCTCATCGAACCTAGAAAATTAGACCGAGTTTCTGTCGCGAACCGTGCGCGATAGATTGCGACATTTAGTGAGGAAACTAGTTAGCTACATTTAGTGAGGCGACTAGTTTGTGACATTTAGGGAGAAAACTAGTAGGCTACATTTAATGAGCCTACGAGTTAGCTACATTTAGCGGGATTATTGCGATTTTTCAAAATTATTGAGAATGAGAATCATTATCACGCTATGTGTGTGTTTCCTGACTCATGTTCGTGTGAGGAAATGCTCATTTTTGAGAATGATAATCATTCCCAAAATATCCTTAAACCGACCTGTTTCCGGTACAGACATAAACCGAACCCTTGCAAGAACTGAGGGGTATAAACCGGAACCTCGCAAGAACCGACCCCTTGCAAGAACTTAGCGCAAAATTCGTCTTTGGAAACGTTGCACAAACTCTTTTGTAATTGTCTGTTCTGAGATGTCAAAGAATTTAAACCGACCTGTATAAGTCGGGATCCTGCCTTCAGTCATAACGCGATAAAAACGTTGCTGCTTGCCTCTTACTTCAGCTTTGTAGATGCCTGGCTTGCTTGGGTAGGTAAAACGGTTTCTAAAAAATGGATGATCCAGAGCTTCACGATCAAGATAAAAATAATTGCTAGCAGAATTAAAAGGGACAGCTCCAGCTTCAAGAAAGTCAGCAGAGCTTTTGCCACCTTTTAATGCGCTGAGGATTTGTGTGTACTGGCCTTGGCTCATGTTGCCATAACGATTAATTCTGACCTTTGAATTTTGTCTAAGCACTGGCGTCATCTGTGTGCCACGCTGTTTGGCCTGCGTTTGCCTGCCATCAATCTGAGTCACGACAGTGTTTAGCAACGCACGAGAAAACCGCGTTTGATACGCAGGGCCTCCTCTGATCTGTGGGTTGAGGTAGCGGCTGGGAGCGTTGCCTTTTGGGCCGTCATCACGAACAAAAGCACGACCTACAACTTGCTTTTCTTTAATCTCCGCTTTGTCGTAAAGAAAGCTGTTTGTGGTAAATGGGACAGGCCTGTCAAATACTCTGTTTGCTTCATCCTGCAAACGCTTGCGATTAGCAAACAAAGCTTCGTTTAAAGACGCTCTGCTGGTCTCAGGGATCTGCACCTTCACCAGCTCGTTTAACGGGCCGATTAGTTTCTGAGGATCAAAGGTGATCGTTGCCATCGGGACCGTGCGCCTTCAACCAATACGAGGTTAAGCGAATTATCTTCTCCTGTACAAGATGGTGTGAACTAACCATCGACCTGAACTCGCCGACGGTGACCATCAGGCTGCCATCTTCCAGGGAACGGATCTTGGCTACGGGCGTAAGCCTGTTTGAGTCGTTGTTCATAGCGAAGGAAAGCGCGGAGTTCGTTTTGATGTTGCTGTGCTCTGAGTTGTTCGTCCATGTTTGATGTCGGGGGTTTGATCAGACGCAAATAGGCACCACCCTAATTTTGCGTCTGCCTTGCTTTTCCTGCCTCGTTAGGTGTTGTATGGCTTTCAGCTGCCCGTAACAGCATCAGGCTCCCCGACAGAAATTAATCGTCGTCTACCAATTGAACAGTGAACGTAAAGCCAGCCTTAATGGCGTCGTTCTTAAATTCCTGTAGCTCATCCTCTCCGTAGACGGTTTCATACCAAGTCAGCTCATCGTCGAGGAATGCCTCGCAGTAATAAGCCTGAACTTTGTCTAAGAAACGTTCAAGTAAGCCTGACGCGTCAATGGCGTCTTGAGCCCGCTCCCACTTTTCGTAGAGCGCAAGGCTGAGATGATGAAAATCCATGGGTGTTAACAAAAGAACCGAGCGATCTCCGCCCGGTGAACACAACATACATGCTGTGGCATGCCCGGTCAAGCTTTTTCATTCAACGCGCAAATCACAGTGCAGATCAATGGCTCCAACTGCTTGCTTGGAATGTCATAGCGGCGGTTAACAGCAGCAATGGCACGATCAATCGAAGCACGGCCTTTTGAGTAGTGCTTTTGCTTGATCTCAGGGACAGGGGCAGGCTGATTGGCTTCGCTCAGCACACGAGCCCTAAGCAGCTCTTGACGCGGAATGCCACGTTGTATCGCTTGCGTGTTCAAGGAGTCGCGTTCTTGCTCTGTAACGCGAACGTCAATTCGGACAGGATAAGCGCGGTTGCAATCAGGCATCAGAAATCAAAGGGAACAGTGGATTGAACCTCGATTGGCTCAGGTTGACAAGGACGAACATCTAAACCCAAGCGCAAATTGCTGATTGTCACCATTGGATTGCCAAGGCGTTCAACAGAGATGCTGTTTGGGTCAGATCCGTTGCGAACGATAAAGCCACTGGCCCATTCGTCACCCCTGCGAATCTCGACTTGTGTCTTTGGATCTATTGCTTCAGAGCTTGGATCTTTTGCATCAGAAAGTAGTACGGCTGTTCCCCCCTGAGTGTTTAATCTTTTGGATATTAAGGATCTTTTGCCCAAAAGATCCAAAGATCCATTAGATCCAGCTTCTGAGCCCCCCAGGGACCACTCCATTGCAGCAGGACTCGCCATCCAAAAGATCCTAGGTCTTGAGCCTGTTTCTTCTGTCCTAACTGGCACAGCCAAACCCTTCGCTTTGAGCGATCGCAGCTCACGCGAAACATGGCCCTTCTGCTTGTCCAGCTCCGTAGCCAACTCCTCCGGAGACACATCCGCGTTAAGTCCCGTCCTTAGCGTCAAATAATCAAAGACCGATGCGCGTACCCCGCCCAGCTCCATGATGCGTTGACCAGCCCGTTCGACCTTCTGGGCTTCCTCAAGCCCGTCAAGATAAGTCCAACCACCTTCTGGCATGTACTGGCCCATGACGCCGCCAGACTCATTAGCGCCGCGACCCTTACCAGCAAAACCGACGCGCTTGTCGATGCGAGCTAAACCGTCTTCCTCTTGTGCAACCCAGCGCATCAAAACGCCCCAGCTGAACACCGAGCTGATTGAACTGCTGCCTCGGCACTCTGTGATCCAATCCCAAGTCGTCGGACGTTTTACGGAGTGATGGATAACAACTAATGTGGCCCCAGTTTTGCGTAACTGGCTGATCGCATTACGAATCGGCTGTGCATAACGCGAGGTGTTTTCTTCAATACCCGTTGGCTCCATCATTGAACTCAACGAGTCAATGATTACAAGCGGGAATTGATGCTTCTCAATCTCTTCACGCATCCGACGAATGCCGTCTTTGGTGAAGTTGTACTGCTCGCCAGTTTCCATGCTGCAGAAGAAATCAACCGAATCAGCTTTCAGTGTTTGGTCTTCTGCAACCAAGCTTTCACGATGCAATAGATGTAGCCAATCACCCTCGCTTTGGTCTGTGCCAAATACAAGTACAGGCATCCTCTCGTTTGGGACAGATAGATCTCTACCTAAGAACTGCGGGATGCGATCGCGCAATGCTGCAATTAAACCGGTGGAGAACGATGACTTGCCAACCTTTGGCTGACCAATAATTACGTTGGATTCTCCAAGCTTGACCATTCCGTCGAGCAAGAACACAGACTCAGTGGCCTGTAACTGTTGGCCTGCTCTGTAAACAGTGCCTTTATGAAGTCGGCGTTCTGCAGCGTCAAGATATGCCTTGAGTTCTGGATCGCGAGCGTCGTCGTCCACGCCTAGCTCGAAAGCCTTGTTTCGCATCAGGGGCATCCAATCCCGTTCCCTCTCCTCCTGGATCACCTTTTCGGCGTGAAGGGCTAGGCCGGTCAGTGCTTCCTGTAATGGCGGCTTGTTCGTTAAGGGTTTTTCTGTAAAAGGCATCTTTAGCCAGTGAAGGTGAAAAGTAGTTTTCGTCGTTGTAAACGCCAAGGCGTCGCAGCTCACGAAAGGCCGTGAGTTCGTCGCTGGATTCGTAGGGGTGCTTTATGTCCCATGCATCTAACGCAGCATCTGAGCGTTCTTTTTGCATAACGCTGTATTTGCCGCACATTGCCTCATCCTCGTCGTATTCCGAGGGAAGCGAATATGGCACCCACTGCAGAAGGTCAAAGGCTCGTTCTTCTGCCTTGAGATCAGTCACGAGACAAGGGCTCAGGCTCTGATGCGATGGCCTTTTGAAGCAATAGGTTGACCCAGCCTGTGCGGCTCACACCTATAGGACGCTTGGCGTCAACTGCAGCAAGAACTCGCGGGTCTAGCCTGACGTGGCTCCCTGCGATTGGTTCTATATCGGGCATGGTTTAGGGTTGCTTTGCTGGCAAATCATGCCCATACTGCCCACAGATTGCAACCCCCAATGCTTGAGCCGATACCTGGCCTTCAATTTTTTGAAGAGCAGCACAGATATATGCACAACGGAGAATGGCTGGCCCACAACGTTTCAGACATTGTGGACATGACATGACCCCGTTTAAGCGGAGCATGATTGCCAAATACAAAGACGGTGAGGATGGCTGGGCTATCCGCGGAAAAACGATTCATGATTACGCCGAGGCATGGCTAAACGGCAATGAAGTTGAAGTCCCGGAAAAGTGGAAAGATTGGATTGAGGCGCTACGTGGCGAAAAGTTTTTTAAAGGCGCTGAGACACTGGCGACGGAATATCGTGTAGTTGATGAAGCCAAGAGCTGCGCTGGCTCGCTGGACTTTTTGCTCCGCAAGAACGGGACGATTTATGTTGGCGACCTTAAAACTGTCAGCAGCAAGAAAGCTGTGTCTGGTCGCAAGTTTTGTGATGTGCAGCTAGGGGCCTACGCCAGCATGTTGGCTTGCCAAGGGGTTTACGCAGAAATGGCCGTGATGGTTGTCGTCGGCCCGGAGAAAGTTAAGGTGATCGAGCAAAGCGTAGGTAATTGCCTTGAGGCGTGGTCAGAAGCCTGGGGCAAGTTCCAACTACTACAACCACAGTTTTAGCATGATGAAATGCCCTAAATGCGGATCGTTTCGCGTGCATGTTGTGACGACAAAAAGAACAGTTGAAGGCCCATACGAATTAGTTCGTCGTCGTCATTGCATCAGTTGCGAACATCGTTGGTACACAGCACAGGTTCCAGAGGTAGAAATCCCGTCTAGTGCGATGACTTGGGTTGGCGATGAAATCAAATTGCACCTGCACCCGTTGTTTGATTGACAGGTATGCCCAGGTATGCCATGCTTCGCTTGGGTTCGCCCCTCCTCTTCTTTTTCTCTATGAGGCCCTCAAGTGAGCAACATTCTTCAAGATCTTCACGATTCCGAGCTTTCATACGCTGATTGCGCCCACAAAGCATTTATTGTTGAAGTAGGGCCAGAGCTAGCCCAAAAGCTACTTGACTTAAATTTTGATCAAAACCGAAAACTTTCACAACAGTACGTTGAGCGCATGTCAGCTGACATGAAAAGCGGCCAGTGGGGTCTTTCAAACGACGCCATTGTGGTTAGCGATTGTTTGCAAGTTGGCAACGCTCAGCACCGGCTAAATGCAGTCATTCGATCTAAAACAGCGCAAAAATTTATCGTTCTTTTTGGCAGCCCAAAAGAAGCTTTCCAGAAATTTGATACTGGGAAAAAACGCACAATGGAGCAACGAATTACGATTTCAGGCATTGAAATAAGCATGAAAGAATGCTGCATTATTCGCCACGCAATGAATGATTATGAGAATCCAAGTGTTGGAACCGTACAATTTGGATACCCTCGTCACGATAGTTTAGTCGCGCAAACTTACAAAAAGCACAAGCATTTTTTAAATATTGTTGGTGCTACTAAACCGGCGGGTTCTGCATTTATTTACGCAGGCGCTCTTAAGCTTTACGCGGAAATGATGCATTACAACAATGCTTTACTGCCTCACAGCCATACTCCCCATGCACGGGCTCAATTATTTATAGATCTTTGCTTGCATGGTTACAGCACTTTTGACATTCCGTCAGGCCCAACAGAAGTTGCAGCTTTAAAGCTAAGAAACACAATTGCTAGGAAAAAAGAAGACTTGAAAGGGCAGTACTGGAGTCAAAAATACGATTGGCGCGTTACAATGACTGCTGCTTACAAGTTTATGCTCGGCGAAAAAGTGGTAAACTTGGTTCCGTATAAAACAGATCCTTTCCATACCTTTTTGAAAATGCCAACCACTAATCCTGAATATTTTGAATATTATTCCAGCTAAAACTATTACGTTCTCAGTGCTTGGCACTCCAGTGCCGCAAGGGTCTGTGCGTGCTTACCAAAGCCGAGTTATTGCCAATAACTCCGAGGCTTTAGCCTCTTGGCGTAATGACATTGCAGTCACTGCCCAGCGCCATAAGCCTGCAGATTGGGACACTAAAGCTCCGGTTGAGCTGAAATGTGTCTTTCTTTTTCCTCGCCCCTTATATCACTTTGGGACAGGAAAAAACAGCACAAAGCTCAAGCTATCTGCTCCTAAGCATCACGTCACAACCCCTGATCTTGACAAGCTTCTTAGATCGGTAAGTGATTCTATAGGTGACGCTGTGGCTCGCGTGCTGCTCCATAACGACTCGCAAATCTGTTCAATCTATGCAACCAAACGCTATGCAACCGATGACTTCCTTGGAGTCCACATCACCGTTACAGCCTTTAGTTGAGGCCCTTGTCAATTTTCACAAAACCGTTCCAGCAATTAACAAAACAGCAACCGCCCAATATGGCAAGTTTGCTGATTTAGCTACGGTCCTTTCAACTGTTACTCCGCATCTAATCAAAAACGGGTTGGCTGTCTCTCAAGGTTTTGAGCCAAGCAGCCATGACAACAACCCTGTGCTTGTCACACAGTTGCTCCATGTCAGCGGTGGTCAACTCGTCAGCCGTTTGCCCATGGTCGTCGGTGGTCGAGGGAAGAATCCATTGCACGACTTTGGTGGCAGCGTTTCTTATTCCCGGAGATATAGCCTATTAGCAATCCTCGGCCTTACGGCTGACATGGATGTTGATGGAGATTTTGCTGATCTTGCAGAACCTGCACCTGCCAAGCCTGCGGCAAAAATTGAAGGCGTTGCCGACAAGGATCAGCCACTGTCAAAAGAAGATCGTGAATTGTGCCTTGGCTTGATCCAAGAACTGTCTGCTGAAAACCTTGCTCGGTTTTGTAAAGACTTTCGACGGGACTTTGGTCTCGCCAGTGATGCCAAAATCGCACCGGTTTTAACTGGGGTCAAGCATCAAAATTGGATGAACGAAAATCTTAAGAACTATGTCTAAAGAAAAAACACCAGAACAAAAGCGTGACGCAAAACGCCGTCACCTTCATTTTCAAGTGCGGCTTGACCCACTGTTAGCCGCCAACCTGCAGCATTACGCCGATGCCAATCACAACGGCGTACCTAATGCAGCAATCAAAACCATCCTTTCCCAATTCTTTAAAGGTATCGATCACAATGGCTGATTTCGTCCCCGCACTCACCCACCAAATCAAATGGTCTGTTGGTGAAAACCGTTTTGACACAGAAGGCAAGCAACCAAAACAGTTGTCCTTGTTCGTCACTAAGCAGTCAATTCTTGAGCTTGCGCTTTACTTGCAAAAACTGGCTGGCGAATCTGATCGGGTCAAGCCTGGCAAGGTCTGGGACTTTGCCAAAAAGGAAGAGGTTGATGTCGAAGGGTTTTACATCAACGGCAAAGGCCAGACTGGTCAATACGGCGATTTTGGCTCGATCAACCTGCAACAGATCCCAAGCAAGACCAACGTTGATTTCTGATTAACTCAAGGGCACGGCTAACCACCGTGCCTATTCTTTTGACATGAAGCCAATCATCGAACGAGTCGAAAAAGACGGGAAACTGGTTTGGCGAATAGAAGCGGCTGGCGTCGTTCGCTACCACGAACAGGACTGGCAAGCGGAATGGCTTTACAGCTATTTGACACGCCTCTATAACTGCGATGAGACCAATCCTCAGCAATTGAGTCATGGCCCCAGTCAACATGAATTGGACGACACGGCCTCAGGATCAAATTGACGCCGCCAAAGCACGGGTTAGAGACACCCTCCACCAATCCAATCCAAAACTAACTGCACTCGAAAAAGCTTTTAGAGAATCTGCTCTACGCCAGAAAAGGCACTATCCATTAAAGCAATGTGGCTAACAGCTTGTTTTAGCAATTTGCTTTGATGCCAGTGCTGGCGTGCCATTGCCACGCAAAGTTGTGACAACACATCTATGTTCTCGCAATCTTCGATCTCCCTTACGCTCCGTTCCAACGACAGCTCCTCTTCTAACGTCTGCTCGACGATCATCCAACTGAATTGATCGTAAGGCTCGCTTTTCGGAAGCATAGGGTTCCTCCGTCTTAAAACGTATGTAATCACCTATAGCGGGAAATAACCAGTCCTGCACTGGCAAGCAAGCTTCCCAATTCACAGGCTGAACACAGTTCATTACGACTGTTGTCCAAAACGCACTGATATAGCCCCAGTTCATCGGTCAACAAATATGGCCCAGCCGCTTGCTTCACCCTCGATTAAAAATCGTTGGTAGAAAGCAGGACGCGACATCCTGATCAACTCGCCTGACTTTGTGGTGTCATGGCCGCCATGCTCCATATCTGGCTTGCCCATAGGGTCCATGGCAATGAAATCGTCCTTGTCATACCCAATGATCACGCTCCAATGGCCACAGCCTTCGCTGTTGCACACTGCTGGATTGCCTTTGGTGAAATCACCTCTGTGAAGCCAGCCAACCATAATCGGCCTGCCAGCATCAATCTCAATCTCAATGTCCTCCACTCTTACGTTTTGACGAAACTCGGCATCTAATCCAAGCGATCTCAACGCAGAAACTTGAGCATGAACCTCTGTAGTGTCGCCGTGCTTTCGACGCACTTTTCTGTAAGCGTCTTGGCTTTGAACGACTCGGTGAAACGCACTGATCATTGCCGCCGACGCATCAAAGCATTCCCGGTAGCCGTAACCAGTAAGGCTATCTAGTTGGTTGTAATACGGGACGCCGTAAACCTCTTGGTGGATACCGCTTGTCTTCCACATCTCAAACCATTCAGCCTCTTCGTTTAGCAAATCTTGGTCAATGGACTTTTCCAGCTCCGCAATCGCAGCCAATTGATGGGGATCGCCTTTTTTAAAGAACTGAAAGAAAGGGAGGAGTGACAAGCCCACAACTATTACGATCCAAACCCACATCTACTTTTCAACGCGAGCCTCTGGGAAGAGTAGGTCTTGGACATACTTGCAAGCCACATCGTCCAACTGGTTGTCAGTTTGCTCGCTGATCTTGATCAAACAGTCCAACAGCAACTGTTTTACGGCTTTTGATTTGATGAAGCTAAACAGAATTGGCTTTAGAAGTAAAACCATGGAATCACTGTGTGTGCCGGAAGTCTAAGTCCGATTTGCGTGGCCTTCCAGTCGTGCCACATTCTGTTCCAGGTCTGAGATTCGAGCGAATAGCTCTTGATCCCTTACGCGCAAGTCGGCATGGAGAACATCCATTCTTGACGCTAAATTATCGACAGCTGAGGTCAACCGCACCAAAGAATCCCTGCCGCTTTGACTTTCGCGGTTTGCTCCACGAACGCCAGAAGCAGCCACGCCTATTGACGCTCCAGCAACAGCAGCCCAAATTTCAACCACCATTCGACCTATAGCGTTGCTTCATCATGGCAGAAGAACAGGTTAAGCAAGACCAAGAGCAAGACAACTCACGTTTAGGTGATGTAGTCAAAGTCGTGCTGCTTGGCTGGGCAATGGCAATTCTGACGGCAAATTACTTGGGTGTCTTTAAGCAATCGCTGGACCCAACCTACCCGGCTTCCATTCTTTCTGGTACGGCTGCTTCTTTTGGCCTAGCTGTTGGCGGCAATAAGAAGAAAAAAGAAGAGCCTACAATCAAGGCAGAAACCACTACATCTAAGCCCAAATGAGACGTTTTCTTTTTGTATCGTGCCTAACGTTTTTTGCGATAAGCCCTG
>Ga0208134_1001798_pt1 | contig 11973 bp, 1 predicted proteins | sample VirMetDEL_Mar_31_FD_184515 | JGI IMG/M metagenome (GOLD analysis project Ga0208134, IMG submission 184515) | Aqueous microbial communities from the Delaware River and Bay under freshwater to marine salinity gradient to study organic matter... | ecosystem: Environmental > Aquatic > Marine >... | reverse complement strand
CACTATTAAAATATCTATTGGAAGCTGGATTGAGCGTGTACCGCCGTCGCCGATATAATGATTCGAGCGGAATGGTGGAAAAAAGCTATGGATGGTCTACCGATAAGATTACCCGAAAGACAGTAATTGACCATATGGCAGCCGAATTGATTGAGGAGAACTTTGATATCCCCGATCCCGATGTTTTAAAAGAGATGAAAACCTTTGTAATTAGTGATAAAGGCAAACCTCAAGCTGCCCCGGGCCATCATGATGACCATGTTCTGGCTGCGGCGATCGCATTATATAATATCGACCAGGCCAGCACATTTAAAGCACCTAAAAAGAGCAAAATTACAAACCGCATGCTACGCAAGAACCCAAGCCTAATGTGCCCTGACGGCTTCATGCGCGTCCCTTTAGGAGCCCTTAAGAAGAATTACAAGCGGTTGATGCCGTAATTCCCCGCAACTACTCTTCTCGTTATGGCTATACCGTATGTTCCAGTTACACCTAACGAACCTAATAAAGAAAAACTATACACATTAGAATCGATAGGTGTGTCTACCGACCATACCGGTTTCTTAAAAATATCGGACCCAGCTCTTTTTATAGAAAGCTTAGGTCTAAAAGGTTTCACCCCCGAATCTATTATCGACAGCGGCCTAGAAGGTTTTAAAGATTTCGATTCTTTTAATAAATTTATAGATAAAAGTGTAACCGATGGGATAGTGTCCAAAGATCAAGATTTTTATGATAACTTAAGATCTCCCGATTATGGGGTTTCTCGCGATTACGACAGAAGTGTAGAAGCTTTTAAAGAGGACTTTAATGTTAAAAGTAAATCGGACGAAGCCTTAGGTGTAGAGGGTGAAGAAGCAAAACCAGGTGAGCCGTCAAGTAAAGACAAAGACGGGTTAGTTTTTAAACCCAAACCAACAACCCCAAAAACTTTAGATCAACCCGAGGGCGGAGCGGCTCCAGCCCAGCCCGCAGGCCCAACGGGCGCAGGCCAAAGGATTAAAAATATAAATGACGCTGCTCAATCGCTACCCGCAAATGTACCACTTGGAACAGGCGGAGCGACTAAAGCAAACCGCGCTCAGATGAACATGCAGGCCGAAGCGAATCGCCAAATGGGGGGTTTTATCAAGCAGCAAAAGATTGACGCGAGAAAGAAAGCCACCCTCGATTTAGAAGATGATACGATGTCGGACAAAGGCGATCAATATAGAAATCTATATGATACATCAGGAGACCGGGAGGCCGGAGCATGGGATGCTTTAGATTCGGATCAGCAGAAGCAAATGTTTAGGAATTATAATCTAAATAGATCAGCCGGAGCGCCCACCCCCGAAAATTCAACGCCTCGACCTAGAAATATAGATGAGTACGACGCGATGACCCCCGAGCAGCAAAAACAGCTAGTTCAAAACGGAGGTACTCAACCCGGGCAACCCGAAACAATACAAGAGGGAACAGTGGGATCTGCTCTAGAGGCGTCGAATCCGATGGATAGTCTCGAAACGGTAACAGTCCCGCAGGGGCAGCGAGAAGACCCAGGATATGAAACTTTACCCGGAGAACCTTCAGGTGCTCCAACACCCGGAGAAGGACCAGGATATCAAATTCTGACCCCGAGTAAGCCTTTCTCGATGGATGATTTCGATATCGATGAAGACGGTAATGTTATAGATAACAGACCAAAAGAAAGACCTCAACCTTCACCCAGACCGTATGGAGAGGGTGATTTCAGTATCGGTGAAGACGGTAATATTGTAGATAACAGACCAAAAGCTCGTCCGATAGAGGATTACCAAGCATCAAGTCAGACAGTTCCCGGTCAATACACACCCCCCGAAAGAGTATACCCAGCACCCGATTCAGCAACAGAGGGTGACCGCGGTGGTATTGATGTAAGCGAGATATTTAAGCAAAACCCAGCGCTTCAGATGGATGGCGAAGGGAATATGCTTCCACCCAGCTCCGGAAACCCCGGAGATGATATCAAAAAATACACACCGCCGGATGTTTCAAACATGCCTCCGATAGAGGATGTATTTGCAGATTTACCGGAAGCACCAGCAAGGCCAGAAGCCCCGTATTCTCCGCCCGATGTTTCTAACATGCGTCCAATAGATGATGTATTTAACGACTTACCCCAAGCACCTGGACGGCCTCAACCTCAACCAGCACCAGCTCCCGCTCCCGCTCCAATCGCAAAAGCTCCACAGCCTCAGCCGCCACCACAGCCTCAGCCAAAAGCTCAAGGCCACTCCCCAGTGTACGGAAAAAAACCGGACGGAACTATGGGTATCCTTGGATACCGTAATAATGCGGAAATGCAAAAAGGAATGGGCGGTCAGAGAATCAAAAAATGGACGCCTCAGGACAACACCAATTTTTTAAACAACCAATATGAACGCCAAGTTAAAGAAGGATTATCTAGAGCGGAAAAGCTTAACGGAGGAAGTCTAGAAAACCCCTTCAACTCAGGTTACAACCGAGCGGGAGGTGCAGCGAACGAAGACGCATTTGCAAAACGACGAGCTCAGCAAGCCGAGCTTGCTAAAAAAGCAGCGAGACAAAGAGAGCTTGCTGCGATGCCAACACCTCGAGCTGACGCCGGAATGGATTTAATGAACAGCCTACCCATGAACCAACAGGTCGGAATCGTAAATCAATTTCGTAAGAAACGCGGCGAGCAAGATATATTCAATCCATACTCGGTCTAACACCCAAAACATATGTCCCTATTCGACGATTTAGATTTGGGTGCTGGGGATTACGATAAAGAAAAAGACCCCGGACTCAACCAGTTCACAAGCAAACCAATCCAAAGGCAGTACCAGCCATTTGGCGGGCCGAAGCCTCAGAAAGAGTTTGCCGTATACAGACCTCGCGAAGACCCCAATCACCCAGACTACGAAGCTCCATTCAATTACGAGGACATAGGTCAGTTTAAGTTTCCACCCCAGCAGCCTCAGCAGCAAGCTCAGCCCTACCAAAACTTTAATGATTATGATCTAGATGCTTACGAGCAGGCCAAGAAGCAGTACACATATATTAATCAAGATGCCAGCGCTCATAGCACATCAGCCAAGCTATATGAAGATCGCTACGATGACTTCGTAAAGACAAAATTCAGACCGTACTATCAGAGCCTTGGTGGTTTTGACGGGGACTTTGAAACCGATGACGATTACGCCAATGCGATCGAGGATATGTACAAAGGCGACCTTGAGCTTAGTAAAAGCGAAGATGGTTTCTTTGGTGAATCCGATGAAAAGTTAGCAGCGCGCGGAAGATTAAAAGGGTTTACTCAATGGAACTCCCCAAATGGCTTGCGTGATCAATTTCAAAGATTAAAGCAAGAGAAAGAAATGCGCCGGGCCTTAGCCGATCGATCCAGCGCACAGAAATCGGCATTGATGGATCAAATGACCATGCTCCCACGCATGCAGCTTGATGATGCGTTAAAAGCAAGAAAGTCTACTTCCAGCTCCAAACCCAGAAGCAAGAAGGCGACCGATGAAATGCTTGACCAGATGGAGTTCGAGGATCCAGGAATGGTCAATCCGGAAACTGGTTTACGATCCAATTTATACCGAACTGACCCAAGAAATAAGATAAAAGGAATGGTGAACCCGGAGACGGGCAAGCAGTCAAAAGACTTTTACGCACAACAAGATCGTATGGCTGCGGCAATGCGCGGAGATATGGCCGGATTCATGACTCGTCGCGAATCAGTGGCTAAGGATCGCCAAATGCGTGACCGTGGAATGCTATTCTCTCAGAACGGAATGCTTGACGGATATCCGGTCGGCATGAGCCGTATGGATACCGATATTCTTGATATTGAAAAAGCCCAGAAGATGGGGATCAAAGAGTATAAAGGACGACCGATTGAAGAAGCATTTAATGAATTAGGTGGAGAAGAGCGCTTAAATGTGGCCAAGATCATGAATGCAGTACGATCTGCCTATTCTAATCGAGAAAAAGCACAGATAGAATGGCTTGCGGGAAATAGAAAAGAAGATCTTAAAGCTCCAATGGAGGAGGCTAATGACTCATTTGAAAAAGCATTACAACTCGCATCCCAATTTGGACTAACTGACGAGATTGTCGAGCAGACCGAGAGTAAAGGATTCTTCTCTCGCATGGCGGATAGCATGAGCAATGCGGTAAGTCGTGGATTAAAGATGAATGAAATGAGCAAATATGCTGATGATTTCTTTTTAAATGCCGCCGACCAATCCGAAATCGAAAAATTTATTCAGGCTGCTGAAGAGCTTGGCGAAATCCCAACCAGTTCAGCCGCAAAGAAATTTCAGAATTACAAATCAAAAGGTTTCTGGGATTCTGTAGGCAATCTATTATTTGATAATGCCGAAGCGATTCCCGAATTGTTTGTGGAATCTATGTCCTCTTTCCTTCCCGCATATGTGCGAACAGGTATGTATACAATTCCAGGCGGAGCCGCAGTTGGTGGAACCGCCGGATTAGCAGGTGGTCCACTTGCTCCCGTTACCGTAACTGGCGGAGCAGTAACCGGAGCTGGTATTGCAGCACGGTTGAACTGGGGTACTGCATCCATGGTTCTTGAATATTCCGGTATGGTACTTCAGGGAATGCAGGAATTAAATATTGATTGGCAAAACCCGAAGATATTTGCCGCTGCTTGGAATAATGAAATCACAAGAGATGCGATAAAAGATAAAGCATTAAAGAAGGGTTTGCCGATCGCCCTGCTTGACTCATTTTCAGGTATGATGGGTGGTAAAATTGCAGCATCCTTACATCATGGTGGAAATGCAATTAAAGGCGGTAAACTTATTGATGGAGCAGCATGGAAACGCTCAAAACTGACATATCCAAAATTCACAAAATTTCAGAGAGCGGGGAACGAAGCATTAGAAATCGGAGTCGATGCGGCTGCCGGTATGGGTGGTGAATTTCTCGGACAGGCATGGAGTAAAGAACCGGGCGAAGGATGGGATCATAATGCTATTGTTGCAGAAGGAATCATCGGATTAGGACCGGGTCTACTTGGTGGAGCATATGAATTTTCGGCTAAGCCCAATGTCGGTTTTGAAGGAACTCCTTTTGATTACGAGGGCGTAAAGGATACACAGACCGGACAGACTGGTACTGTAAACCTTGCGGGACTCCGGAATCAGTTTCACTCCTTTGGAGACGCAAGACCCGCGGCCGCCCACGTTTTAAATGAGGGCAATTACGCAAATGCTGAGGCTAAGGATAATGCAACAAAAGTCTTAACCGACATAATGGGCCGATTGTATGCGATCAATCCTGACGCGATGAAGGATCTAAAGATCGTTGTAGCAGACCGTACTCCCTATGCGGATAAAGAAATGGAAGGCTCTTACCATTTTGATAACGAGACACAGACTTCTGTAATCTACATTAACAGAAACAAAATCGGTCAGGATCCATTGGGTGTATTTCTTCATGAAGCGGGTCACCTCGCTAGGCACCTGATGATGGATAAAGCCGAGCTCATCAATATTTTCGATTCCATCGGACCGGATGCGCAGAATGATGCATTTGCACAGTACACTTTAAAGATACCTGAGATTAAATATTCTCAATTAGACGACGCACAAAAAGCACAGGTAGATAAAGCGAAGAACTCAAAAGGAATGAGTAAACTACGCATGGCTGAAGAGTGGTTTTCTTACCAATGGGCAAATCTTCTCGCCGGTCACAAAGTCGATCCGAAAGTAAAAACTGAATACCAAAACTTTCTAAGTAATGTCATCCACCCAGCAATGGAGAAATTCATTGGTGGCGAAACAACGGGCGGAAGTAAAGAGCAGAAGTTTAACTTCGACCAAATGATCCTTCGTAAGATGGGATTCAACCCAGATGGCACACCGAAAGAAGGACCAAAATTCGGTCAGTACTATCAAGAACGAGCTGGAATGGCTGAAAGGTTCTTCGGTAACGATATGCCAATTCAGCAAATGGGTGATGAAGAAGCATTAAATCATTTGATGCGTAAGGTCGCGGTAATAGCTCAGACTGAAGGCGAAGCCCGTGCCAAACAAGTAGCCGAAGCAACTAATAAAATCCTTGGTAAAAATATACTACCGACAGAAATGTCGGCGTACACAAATCTTGAGCTTCAGGAAGCAATTACTCCTTTAGGCGAAGCTCAGATTGATGCACAGGATGCAGTTGCAACCGCTGAAGTCCTGGGAACCCTTAAAGGAGAAGACGCAAAAGCTGGGGTAAACGAGCTAGTCGAGGAAGTCGAAGTCGATGGAGATACCAGTACGAATGTAACGGAAACTGCTGAATTAGAAAAGACACTCAAAAAAGCCGAGCTTGAACTTCAAACCGCGCAGACCGAGTTCGACAGTGCAAATAGAGCAGGCCAACCGAAAGAAAAGAAAAGCGCTGGGAAACGAGTTGTCCGTGCTAAGCAAACAATTAAGGGAACAACCGCAGCAATTGAAAAAGCGAAGAACCTACCAACCAAGGCCAAGAGTAAGAAAGTAAAAGTCGCAAGAGTTCAAAAGGATATTGATAAGGCAGTTGATCAAACAGCAGAACAGATCAATCAAGCTCAGATCCTAATGCCCGGAGCCGAAGTTACTCAAAAAGGAGATAAATTCGAACTTCGCACCAGACAACCGGGAACCAGAAAAGCGGGATCCGCAAAAACATTTGATACCAAAGAAGCAGCTGAAAAAGCAAAAGAAGATTTCTACAAAGCCGAACTTGAAAAGCTTAAAGACACCAGCCAAGCGGTAACCAATTTAAAGAAGCTTGTACTTAACGAAAAGGATTTTGAAAAGGAAGCGGCCAAGGTTAAGGCAAAACTTCTTAAGGAGCTCAATAAGAATAAAGCTGATGTTAATCCCAAAATTGCACCCGATGACCTTGAGTTTATACGACTATCTAAGCTCGAAGAGAAAGCTCTCAAAGATTTCAACGCAAAGAATGAAGAGTGGCAAGACGGGAAAATCACCGATAAGGAGCTGGATGATGCACGAGCTAAATTGGCTGAAGCAGAGAAAGTTACTCGGGACTACGTGTTGGAAAAGAAAAACAATCCAAAGCCTGAAGCCGCAAGCACCGAATCATCAACTTTAACAGAAGAAGACATTACCTTCGGCCAAATCATAGCCGAGATGATGGATTTGAACGGCTTGCAAGCCAACGCCATTTTCTCAAGCGCTCTAGCCGGAGACCGTCTATCTGAACTCGCGAGCATGAAAGCTCCGGACGGTCAGCGCGTGGTTCAGATTTTTGAAGAATACGAGCAGAAAGTCGAATCCGCATCATTCCTAATTGGTCAGCGAATAGTTGATCTTGAGAAACGAAAAGAAGCGATTCTAAATCCCGAAGCTCTTGGATCGGCGCAGGCGAAGGAGTATAAATACACGCATAAGATCGTAGTTGTTGTAAACCGGGCCGGTAATAAAATTCAATATCGTGAATGGGACGGTAGCAAGTTTGGCCCTAAGAAAGAAGCGGAGCGAAGTGCTAAAGGAGCAAAGGGTAAAAAAGAAGGAGACTTCATCCAAAAGTACAACGCCAAAAGCCATAGGTATTTATCTAAAGAGTACGCAAAAGCGAAAGCAGCAGCGGCTAAAGAAAAAGGTATCGATCCTAAGTTCATTCAATATAAACAGAATAAAGCTGAAGGAGCTCCCGCAAAGAAAGCAGCAGCCAAGCCAGCGGCCAAGGCCAAGCCCAAGCCAGCGGCCGAGCCAGAGAAGAGCGAGAAGAAGAAGGAGCTAACCAAAGAGCAAAAAGCAGAGCTTACCGAGATCAATAAAAAGATCACCATGCTCAAGCAATATCTCGATGCAATCCAGCCCGAGAAGGCAGCAATTGATTGGAAGGATACTCCGCACATGACCTACCATAAATATGTAGGTCCCAAAGAAGAGATGTCTTTTAAGGAAGAGAATTTTGAAAGATATACTCTGGGCCAGCTCGCATCGACCGAAAGAGAAGACGATAGAATTTGGCAAAAGGTGTGGAACAAAAAACGAAACAGACACGAATTTGTTCAAGTAAACGGAGTCTCCGATACACAGGACTATCTATTCAAATATACAAATTGGAGATTGAATGAGCAGGAGCAGGCCGCAAAGCCCGAGCCGAAGGAGAAGACAGAGACAGAGACAGAGACAGAGACAGAGACAGAGACAGAGACAGAGGCGGCTCCCGAGCCCGAGGCTAAAGCCGTTGATGAGGAGCCAAAGTTACGCAAGCCGTTACGGGAATTTAGCAACGAGTTTTTCACAGATAAAAAGTTACAAGGTAGTATAGCCCGTATAAATAGTAAGACTAAAGTAATTCAGATAGACACAGAAGCCGCAAAGAAGGATTTTGAGAATAGTCTGAGTTATTTAACCGGTGCAGATAGTAAGAGAAAGGGATCTGCTCAGAAAAAAATCGTTTTTGAAGGAGTAGATTTAGCTAAACTAAAATCGGCTTTAGGGACGGCGGATAATTATGTGAAGTTTATTTTTTATCACGAGATAGGGCACGAAGAGCTCCACAACGACCCTAAAGCTAATCGAGACAAGATGTCCGACGAAGCTATTCAAAGAGAGCGCGAAGCTAATGAGTACGCTGCTCAAGTTATGGGCATTGATTGGAGTAGTCTACAATCCGAGCAGCAAAATCCAACAGCCCTCGGCTCAGGACTTGCGAACCCAGACCAAAGCCAAGCATTCAATCCCTTTATCAATGGCCGTAAGCTTACGGACAAACTCGAATGGTTCGGAAATAAAACCGTCCAGGAATATATCGATCTTCTTGACGCTGTCCGTGCATCAGCAGCAATGCCAGAAGGTGTCGGAGAACGAGCAATTGGAAAAGCGGTAAAGAGCCGGGTTAAGGCTGAGGAAGAGGGTCAAAAAGACAAGACAGTTGAGGTCGGACAAAAAGATAGAATATATTTTCAACCTCAAAAAGGAACCACCGTAGCCGCGATGATGCTCTTCCGGCTAAAGGAGATGGATCGTAAGTCTGGGGTCAATAGTCGGCAGCTTATTAATGGAAATCTTGATCGGGTAACCTTATCCGAAATGACGGTTTATGAATTAGCCACTGGCCGAGCAATGGAGATATTGGACGACCGCGAGTTCCGAGGGTCCAAGCAACAAAGATACCACCAAGTCATCGAGCGAAAAGCATCCGAAATGGCTAAGGATATCGAGGCATATGAAAAGCTATTAGCCGAAACTGACGATCCAAAGGAGAAGGCGGGAATTGAAAAAGCTCTGAATGACCTCAGGCGCCAGCTTAAAGGATTGATCTTTGACTACGATGAAATCGGAGCATTTCAGGGAGAAGAAACTGGTGGAGCATTTGCCAAGATTCACGGCGGAAAGGTTTGGACTGAAACTCTAACCGAATTTATGTTCTACCGTGAAAAAGCGGATGCTGTTCAAACAATTTTAGATATCTGGGAAGATGACATTGCAAATGACCGCGGCCCAGGAATGGGTAGGAAAACAAAGGAGCGTAAGAATGCACCTGAGCAGGGAGCAATTGATTCGTGGTTAATTTATCAAGCTTTAAAAAGATCTCCAGATGTAACCCGCGAACAAATCGAAGCATCTCTTGCCGAGTTCAGAAAGAAAGCAGAAGAAGCGAAGGGTAAGTTCGAAGAATCCTATGCGGAAAAAGCAGCAATTGAAGAGACTCAAGCAGCAAAAGCATGGGGTACAGAGACAGTCGCTCCAGATGATTATGTATTCTTCGGCCCGGGAGAGAAAGCTACTTCCAAAGTAAAAGAAACATCAGCCCATGGATCATTTGCCCGTGGAGCTGTGGACGAAGGCATTCCCGTTCTGTCCATGTTCGGTAAGGGTAGGGCGGATAATTTCAATCCCGAGAAAACAACCTTTGGAACCGGGTCTGGATCGGAGCAGGCGAATATTGGATTGGCTGCTGACCTTGATCGTAAAGTCAATGAACAGATCCAGCAGAAGCTAAGAAATTTACTGAATCGTAAAGAATCTCAGAATATTGACGCATTTGAAATTACAAAGCCCGACGGTAAAACCGCGAAGGTCAAAAGAGTTAACGGTACATGGAAAAAAGGTAATAATCACAAACTTCCAAAAGACCTCCAAAAGATTGCAGAAGACACCTATATTAACTCACGGATCGATGTAATTGATTCGGTTAATAAAGACATTGAGAACATGGATGCCAATGCGATTGCGGGTGTATCTTCCGGTGCTCATGTCAGTGCTGTTCAATTGGTAGAGTTTTTAATTGCAAAAGTAAAAGAGATGGGTGGAGGAAAAGACGCACTCAAAAAAGTAATGCGGTCTCTTGAATGGAATCCGTCATCTGAAACCAAAGATGGGATCGTTAAACAACTTCCCGGAGGTCCGGCTGGTGGATTGCTACCTTATGTATGGTTCGAATTCATTACCGCCTTGCATAAGAAACTGAAGATTAAAACCGAGCTCAAATTAACCGAAGCAAGCGACCCATCAAAATCAGGCTGGAAAAATATTGCCGATGAAATGATCCGCACGGTCAGCGTAAATGAGAAAGGTGAACAAGTTGATCCAAGCAAGCTTACCAAAGAAGAAAAGAAAAAGTTAAGACAGACAAGAATTTCCGAAAAGAACGATTTATATAAAGACGGAATTCCTGACATGGATGCTATGGTTGAAATGGTTAAACCAATCATTCAAGCTGTATACAATTCAGGCAGGCTGAGATTAAACCCAGGCCGTGGATTTGATGAGACTGAATCAAATGCCAATTCAGCCAACGCTTCTAATATTCTTCAGCGCGACCCCCTGCTCCACGAAAACCCACTTGATTCAGTCCTCGGATATGAGGAAGCACCCGAAGGATCTTTCGATAATGCCGAGACCGATTCCGCAACCAATAAGGATCAGGCAAAGCAGACCGCGGATAATCTTGAGCCCGAAGCAATTGGTAATCTAAGAGAATTTGAGAAAGAAGAGCTCGAATCAGGGGTAAAAAAGGTCCGTCGTACAGAGGATGATGAAATTATTCTCTCCCCAACCGGGCTCAGTGAGGAGCAGTTAGATAGGTTTGATGATATTAATAAAAGACTTACCCGTATAAGAACAAAACGAGGAGTCAGCTTTGAAAAGGTATTTAAAGAATTTAAAGAAGAACCCACATTCTGGGAGGTTTATGGATTACCCGCTCCAACTAAGCCGTATCCAAAATGGTTAAAAACAATTAAGGATCATCCTAAATTCCCAGAGTTTAAGAGAATAATTCTCGACCCAGATTCTAATCCCGAAGGCCCAGGGCCGAAGGGCGGAGGTAAAAATCAAAAGCAGTTCTTATTTGAAAACATGCTAAAAAACCGAGGCGACCTTTCCTACGGGCTCGGCTCAAGCTACTCACTATCATCAGGAGTTTCTACTGACGCATTGAAAGCTTCTACCGTTCTTACCCGCATGGCGAATAAGGTCGGTTTGGATGATGAGGGTAAGAAAGCATTGAAGGACTATTTTGCCAAGAAGAAGGATGATTTAAAATCCGGAGATATTATCAGTTCATTTGTTGACCAGTCCCGAGCGGGTACAAAATTTATTAGCGATGCGCTTCGCGATATGGGAATAGAAGATCAGGCATTACTAGACCAGTTAGATGTCCGCGGTCTTTGGCATCAATACTACGGTAAAACTGATGAGCAGGTAAAACAGGCAGAAATGCGTTTTATCGAGCCTATTATGGATGCGCTAAGTGACCACGGAATTTCTCAGGAAGAATTTGGCGAGTACTTAATTGCTCGTATGGCACCGAGTAGAAACATCCATCTCAAGAAGATGTACACCGAGATGATGAATGAATTAGATGACGGTGATAAGAAGAACAGTTTAAAAGAAATGCTTGAAAAGCGTGGGGATAATTTAAGCGGAGTTGCTACGGACATTGCAATCCAAGTGGTTAAGAAAATGGAAGCTGAACCGGCATTTCTTAATTTTTTACAGGATAGCA
>Ga0208134_1001797_pt1 | contig 11973 bp, 9 predicted proteins | sample VirMetDEL_Mar_31_FD_184515 | JGI IMG/M metagenome (GOLD analysis project Ga0208134, IMG submission 184515) | Aqueous microbial communities from the Delaware River and Bay under freshwater to marine salinity gradient to study organic matter... | ecosystem: Environmental > Aquatic > Marine >... | reverse complement strand
GGCTGCTGTCCAGGCGGTGGAGGCTAGAACCGCCTGGAATGTGTTTTAGTGTTTTACTATTGCTATTGATTTTCCTTTGCTCGATCCTTTGCAAAGTTTGCAAGCGGTGCATTGCACCCGTCGCCCCGCTTCCTTCGATGCGGGGCATAGGGCTTCGTTCTTTTTGTCGATGTCGCCAAGGTCCGCAATTACTCTGAATGTTCGGTTGCCTTGTTTCCATTGTGCAATTGCTTGGTCGTGATTGTCTGCACTCTGCATTGCTATGTCGGGACGCCAGTTCGATTGATGAGTGTAGGCGGTCCATGTTGTCGCGTTTGTTAATAGCTGTTCCCAAACGTGATTTGGAACGGCTGCTGGGTCCCCATAGGTTCCGATCCTTACGAAACGATCAAGGCCAAGTAAAATTCTGGACCATTGAAAGTCTGCTTTTGGATAAACGCCTTTGATAAAAGATTTATAAACGATTGTCGGGCCTTGCCCTAAGTTTACGTAGCAATCCCTTTTGATTGATTGCTTGCGGTCGGGGTCCGTTGTGGGTGTTCCTCTAAATTTGCAATCGCCACAAATAGAAAAATCTTCACCAGTTTTCGATGCTTCGAGCGGTGATATATCCGACCGGATAATATAAGTTTGTAAGACCTTGCCCGTTTTTGTGTTGCGTCGCTATAGGTTGCAATCGCTACAATTGGTTTACCATCCAATAGGCTTGGCCCCTTGTATATGATACCGTTTTTCATTTTGTTTTTCCCTTTTCTGTTAATGCTTATTTGTACCATTTACACAAGTTAAACACAAGTAAATTGCCGCTCGAACTTGCGGCTTTGCGGCCTTGCGGCCCGACGGCGCGCCGTCGCGTCTCGGACCAAAGGTCCGAGACAAACAAACATGTGTGCGCCAGCACTCCATACAAAACCATAGGACCCAAGACCTTGTGTCGTGGGTCACATAGAGTATCCGAAGGATTCTATTTTAAAGTCGACTAAGCGGTAGGACCCGCCCCCTCGAGAGGGAACGGGCAGGAGGTATTAGATAATCCCCATCAGCACTGACGCTGAAGATAACGAGTTGGTGCTACAGCATTCACACCAACCTTGATCTTGATCTGGCTCCATTTCGGTTGAGTAGTCGCAACCTTTGTTCATACATATTGAGGGCATCAAGCCATCGTTCATGTAATCTTCGACGAGACTGGAGGGACAATCGTACCCCCAGTCAGCGGTTAGTGTTCTTAGTTTACTCATTTGATATCTACTCCCTTTCCGTCTAGATAAAACTCTAAGTTGATGAGCTTGTCGTGCACTGCCATACCCTCGCCGCATTTATACAATGGGAGATTCACTCTATCTCTCGATATGGCTTTTGCTTCTTCTTTTTCCTTCGATATCCACTCTCGAAGAGCTTTGTCTTTCTCTTCCAGTGCGGTACAAAAGAAGTTGTACATCATGTAAGCCGCAGTCATACCTGCGATCTTCTCGCCACCATTTAGATTCATGATCCAATTGTCGACTTCCATAATGCTCTTGGGGGTATGAACCATCCCATTCGGTTGATAATTTATTTCAGAATACATCTGACGTTCCTTCTGTTTGAGGCCGGGGCCACTTAGCCCCGGCAGTTGATCTAGTCGTTAATCGTAATCGTAGCGGAGAAGTCTTTGTTATTTATCCACTGAGAAAACTTATCCTCGAAGTCATAATCTCCAATGTAATCAGAGACGATGTCCTTGATTTGATAATCCCAATCAGAGATATCCAGATTTGATATTCTCTCGTCGACCATCATGTCGATGTCATAAGAATGATCGTTGATGTCAAACTCAGGTGAGTGAGTTTCCATCTTGGCTTCGACCGCATCATCCACTAGCTTCTGGATGGACGGTGCGATAAGTTTTAAGACGTACTCTCCGAGGTGTTTTTCGAACTCCCCCTTGTTGGATGCGGCGTCTTCGATTAGATTAGTTGTGTTTAGATCTGACATGTTTACCTCCTTGTCAGTTAGTGGCGGGAACACCATGCCCCCGCCGATAGAAATTAGTATGGGATCTCATCATCGAGCAGGTCTTCGACTCTCTCGACAACCTTCGGTTTGACTTTGTACTCAATTACTTCGTCAAACTGACCAGTGGTGTATTGACCTTCAGAACTCAGATCACGTCCGACACTACGAAGCATCTCGCGAATCCCCTTGTGCAACTGGAGCAGAGTACTGTATTTCTCCCAGCCCTCTCCATGTTCGACCATGAGTCTGTCTAGTTCCTTCAGTTCACTAATGGTGAACCTGCATGAGATCTCAGTTGATAATAGATCAGTGTAACCAATTTTAGCCATTATAGCCTCCTATAAAATTAAAATGAAACGACCACACACAGAATAACCGTGCCAGCCGTGCCTCAGTCTTTCCCCTGAGCAGGACCGTGTGTCAAAAATCGTCCTCCAGTATGGACGACCGTCAAGAAAGACCTGTGCAAAGAAGTGTCGTAGCGTCCACATGCGTTGACGTAACGACACTTCTTCCTTGTTTCTGAGGCAAAGCTCTATGGTATCGTTTCGTCCCATGTAAAAGAGTGCGAAGCTCCATCGGACGGAACTCCAGTGTATTACCTTGGAGTGACCGTCTTTCTTGCATTTTTGACACACTGTTCTGAACAGGTTTAGACCTGTGGTCGGTGCCAGCACGGTTATAATGTGTGTTGTTGTTTGATACCCGATGCCCGGGCAAGAACTACCCAGCCGGGGGGCCGAGATCTGCAATCAATAAGCAAGGGTCGGCTGGAAGTTCTTAGGATGATTCGGAGTCGTCTTCCGAATTATCCGGCCCGGATCATGACATCGGGTATGCTATTGAAAGATAGACGCCGTAGACGTGAACTTCGAACATGACTGCTTTGACTCAGAATAATCATTCGCCGCCCTGCTGACATAAGCCAAGGCATGATTATTCTGAGTCATCAGGAGCAGTCACAAAGAAATGCTTCGCGTCTATCAAGGATACTTAATCGAGGCTCGATGCCTCGATTAAGTACAAATCTCTTGTGACCTAAAATATTTTTGACAAGTAGCATGGATGGCGGTCCATCTTCTGGATTATCAAGGAACGAGTTTCTTGATTCGACTGTCAGTTCGAAGACTGACAACGGCACAACGTGACGTTAGGGGTTACTGTTCCCTGGCACAACGGTGCAATGTTCGAGTCGACAAGTGCACCCCCCCGTAGAACGGGTAGGTGCGTGTCGACTGTCTATAAAACATGGTATTTCAAATTCATTCGGGTATAATTTCATTGCACTTGTGTGTAACAAACAACGGATCCCTATCCCCCAGGAAAAATTTTGGGTGTAAATTCATTTGAGTTTGTTATACAATAATCTGGAAAGCAGGGTTTCGTATGGCAGAAAACAAATTTATGCAGTTCATTCCACCGCAACTTCGAGGTCCAGCGACTGATGTAGGTATCTTTGGTCGTGTAGCGACGGACAATGTTTTAGGTTTTATTGACAATTATCTTTTTGACGGCAAGGCGAGACGTTTTGACGATGACTTCGAATCGACGGGCGAGACCCTTGGGACCGCGCTCCGGGAACAGCCTATTGAGACAGGCAAGGCTCTTGGCACTGGGATCTACGAGGGTGCGAAGGATATATACGAAGATCCTAAAGGGGCTTTTGATTCTGCGCTTACGGGGCTTGAGGGAGTTTTTGACAGGTTGAATACTCCGTATGATCAGTTGGATTTATCTACGGAGGAGGCGCAGCGTGACAGGGCCGGGGATTTAATGATTCTTGGCGAGGCTCTTGGCGGGACTGGTGTAATAACTAAAAGCTTGGCTAAGTTAACCAAGAAGCAGTTAAAGCAAAAAGTCATTGAGGAGAACCCTGGTTTAAATGAGGATCAGGTTAATTCGATTGTTGAGGATACTGGTTATGATCCGAGTACTTATATTTCACCTCAACTAGATCCATTTAGAGACGTGTATGATCCGAGGGACGACGGTCGTCGGTCCCCGGCTTTAGAGGAAGGAAGTTTTTTACGTCAAAACACGTATGGAGATTTCATTGGTGATCCGACATCGGAGATAGATCAGGCGTACAATCGTGGTGAGTTAGTTCCGATTGTCACGGCTGGGGATGCTGTTATTGGGGGTGCGCTTAGAGATGCGGAAGGCAACCTCCGTCCTATGGAGCGAGATCCTGAAGATGCGATGGAGAATTTTTTTACAGACGACAATTCTTTCGAGCCGCCTGAGATTGAGGATCTTATGGAGCCGCTAGATCAAGTTGCCGATGACGATTTAATTCCAGGTTTAGACGAAGACGAAATAATTCGTAGACAGAACGAGGCTGACGCTGTAGGTATGGACCCTCCTGAAGATGATGCAGGTCTGCTTGAAATGGGTGAGGTTGTAGACGATCCTGCTTCCCGAATTATAAACCCTGATCTTGTTGAACCCTCTATGAATTACTTAACTCAGGCTAGAAGTGGTCAAGAGCTTAGTTTGGCGTATGGTGAGGCTCAAAATCAAAGGGTTGCTATGGGTCAGGGCTATGATAATTTTACAACGCATAATATAGCGAATTTTCCTACGGCAATGATGATTAATGGTGAGAGAATTGATGTTCAACCTTTTACGGCTCTTGGTCAAGACGCGGTGAGACTCAGAACGATCAGAGACGTAGGCGATAGATATGTTATTGGTTACCAGGATGTGGATAGTCGAGGTCGGGATGTTTACACTGGCGAACAGCTTCAAGGGGCTACCGAAATTAACGACTTGGTGAGCACGTTGAGGGAAAGGTTTGATAATATTCAAAATGACTCAACGTATGGCACCAGTACTACACAAGTTATAAATAACTCTGTAAGGGAGTGGATGGAAAGAATTGAAACAAATTCTCTTGGGGACGAAACACCGTTTTACGAATATTCGATTATACCTCCTGACTATACTTATGAAGACAATGCTGTAAATGTATTGCAGTTTACCAAGGATTATTTACAGTCTAGGGGTTTGAATGCAAACCAGGCGAATATAGTAGCTCTTCAGATAAAACGTCGGGCCAGAGAGAATGAGGAACGTCGGGCCATACGTGCAGAGCAAGAATACGGGGATTATGAGGGAGACGCTGCGTATTATGACGAATACGATCCGGTGATTACTGGTGAAGATGGTTATGATCCTGAGAACCCGGATCCTGATTACGTGCCAGAATTTGATGAGGTTGCTTATGATCGGTCGCGTTATATCGACCGCGCTGGTGGCTATAATCAACCTGGATATGAAAGTTTTGCAGAGCAAATAAACATAGATTTGACTGCTAAACAAAGAGACCCTTTGGAAGTAGAGGCTGGTGATCTTAGTTTGACGGGAGCTTCGAGTGCATTAAGCAGTAAGTTGGACGATGCCCTTGACGATTTGATGAAAACTCAGACTAAGTTTTCTGGTCTTAACCAACTCATGAAAACTTTGGAAAACAAATACGGGATCAAAGAAGCCGAGTTCGAGGCTCGGGGTATGGGCAGCATGATTGCTGAGTTGGGTGATGGGCCTATTGATTTAAAAAACATGAGTCCATTTGGTTTAGATCCATTTGTTGTTCGCACATTGGATGGTGCTGATGTTTCTTATAGAGATTATTTTACCAAGGGTGCTACAAACTACAAAGAGACCCTGATAAGTTTAAAAAACCCAAGTCTTCTTAGTCTGGGTGCTGGAGACAACAAACATTATCAATACGCTCAAACAAAAATGCAAGCTCCTTTGGTTGTTCATACGCGGACTGGAAACTTTCCTATGGCTTCTAAACCTGGGGAGAATGTTAAGAAAAAGACATTTCACTTAGGTGAGATACAGAGTCAGGGTACGCAGAACGCTACTACATCTCGTAAGCTTCGAAGGTCTGTGGAACAGTTTACAGAGGACTTACTAAATCCATTTGCCGACGGGAAGTTTGTAGGTATGTATGGCGAGGCCAAACCGTTTGATATTGCAGATGTTCTTGAGGATCTGGACAAGGTAAGGGTTTTAGAAGATCAGATTAAAACTCTTGAACGCAGGAACAACCAGAGAACTGTTGATGAATATACGGATGTTCGTATAGGACAAATTAGTCAAGCACAGGATGATGTAAAAACTATAAAAGACAAATACATGGTTTTTGATGCAGAGACAGGACGCACCGATGGATTTAGTTATCTCGATGAGATGGAGCCTGGTTTTAGAGAAATACTTCAAGAACAGGGACTAATCAAAAAGAATGGCAGTTTTAAAATTGATTCTTTGAACTCGGCCCCTGATTTTCACTCGTTAGTTGTAAATGCTCTTAATGAATCGGAAAGAATTAATGTAGACGACATGGGTGTTGGTTCTTTGTTTAACCAGAAACAAATTTTGCCCTTGGCTATAAAAGAATCTTTACACCAAGCTGCAAATTCTGATTCTGATTTTTTTACTCTAGGTACACCTGAGATGGTTAAGAAAATGACTTTTGGAGATCTAGAGGGTCAGGAAGAGTATTATGGTAAGTTTGTTCCGAAGGCTTTTAACAAAGTTATGGAGCAGCTTGAAAAGAAAAACGATGTTAAGTTACCAAGATTATCAGAGCAGGTTATAGAAACTTTTGACGAATATTCGCAGCTTGTTGAACAAAAGGTTCAGGGCATTGAAATCACGGATGAGTTACGCGAGATATTCAAGTCTGGAAAAGTAGAAGCATTTCGCAAGGGCGGCTTAGTTACCTTGGCAAAAGAGGTATTATAGGCTAGAGTAATTGTAAACAAGGGACGAGGACCGAGACATGGGATTCTTCAGTGATTTAGCGATGGGCTTTGGAGCGAAGCCGAAGACTAAAGATTATATAGCGAGGACGGCGAGGACTATTGCTGCAAATGAGGGCAAGAGTAGTGCGGCGGATTCTGGCAGGGCGAGACGATATCAGGCGCAGTATGGTGTAACGGCTGCGGATATTGGCACAAATTTTGATGCAGCGGAGAAGAAGTCGAGACCCAAGGACAAACCTTTATCGAACATCAAGACGGTTCCTACGACTACGAAGGCGAAACCTTCAGACATAGCAGCGGGAAAACAGTTTGCTGAGTCTATGAAGAAGGCAAACGAGTTAGCGAAAGCTGGTAAACTACCAAAAGGTTCTACTGGACCCATTCGCAACTTGGCTGGTTCACCTTCTATATCGATGGAAGAAGCAAAGGCGGCTGGTGCGAATATTGGTACGGGATATGATCCTAAGACTAAGACAGGTTATACGGACACGGCGGGTAAGGGTTTAGGCACTAGTTTTACGTTGAGCGGAAACAAAGACGACCGAGGAAACGTAACGGGAACTACGTTTACTGACGCGACAGACATTATGACAACTGGTCCATCTAAGTATGGACTACAAAATTCGTTGATTGGTAAGGGTATTAGTTATCTGGCTGGTGTTCGTGGTGACGACAAGATTGTAAACACTGTGGGTGGCAAGCCTATTTTTCAAAGGGCGGACGGAAGTTTCTATGCTTTTGACGCGGTTGGATTACCGTATGACATTGCAGATCCAGAAGTGGGCACTGCTCCGAGCACCTTGGAGATGGACCCAGAGGTTCGAGAGCGGATGAGGAATCAGCAGCAATATGAATCTACGAATGACGGTTCTACCGCAATGGAGGTTGTACCGGAAAAAACTCCAGACGATCCATGTCCAGAGGGATACATGATGGACCCGACTACCAATCAGTGTGTTATAGATCCGTTTAAGGAACCGTTCCCTGCTCCGGTTACTGGAGGCAGTATGCCAGTGGCAAGTGGAGTATCTCCGTATACACAAGTTGCTAACATGACTTTGGGTCAATTAAACCCATCGGTTCTGGCAAACGCGAATCCATTGGCGATGCAACAGGCACAAATGCCACAAGGTGGACTTGGTTCCTTGTCTCCTGTAACAAGAAGAACAAGTTAACGGACCATGAATCTCCAAGCTCTTCCAGAGGAAGCACTGAAAGAGATCTTGGCACTTACTGAGGCCAAGAAAAAGTTAGATATACGTGAAGAGGCGATTGAGAAGTTCATGCCCTTTGCTCATCATGTGTATGAGAACTTCATTGAGGGACGGCATCACAGGGTTATTGCGGAAAAACTTGAACGTGTGGCACGAGGGGAACTCAAGAGGCTTATAATTAATATGCCACCTCGTCATTCGAAGTCGGAATTTGCTAGTTTTCTTATGCCAGCATGGTTCTTGGGCCGTAATCCTAAGTTGAAGATTATTCAGGCGACGCACAATACGGAGTTGGCGGTACGATTTGGGCGTAAGGTGCGGGATTTAATAGACGATCCAGCGTACAAAGACATTTTTCCGGACACAAACCTGAAGGAAGACAACAAAGGTGCTGGTAAATGGCAGACAGATAGGGGTGGTGAGTACTTTGCAGCGGGTGTTGGGGCTGCGGTTACGGGTCGTGGTGCGGATTTATTCATTATTGACGACCCGCATTCGGAACAAGACGCTCTAAGTGAGAGTGCATTCGACAATGCGTACGAGTGGTACACTTCTGGACCTCGACAGCGTCTCCAACCGGGTGGATCTATCATCCTGGTCATGACAAGATGGGGTAAAAAAGACTTGACAGGCCGTTTGATGGCGGCACAGGGTGGTGATACCATGGCGGATCAGTGGGAAGTGGTGGAATTTCCTGCAATTCTGCCCTCAGACAACCCATTGTGGCCTGAATTTTGGGAAAAAGACGCATTGTTGTCCATTAAGGCGTCACTTCCTGTAGGAAAATGGAATGCACAGTGGCAACAGACGCCAACTACGTCCGAATCGGCCATAGTTAAGCGAGAATGGTGGCAGGATTGGGACAAAGAGAAGATTCCTAGCTTGGATTACATCATACAGGCGTACGATACGGCGTTTTCCAAGAAACAAACAGCGGATTACTCTGCAATTACGACGTGGGGTATCTTTAAACCAGAGGAAGGTGGCCCAGACAACGCAATATTACTGGATGCTAGACGTGGTCGGTGGAATTTCCCTGAATTAAAGGAGATAGCCTATGAGGAACACGAGTATTGGGAGCCAGATATGGTATTGGTTGAGGCGAAAGCAACGGGTACACCGCTGATTGACGAGTTAAGATTGCGTGGTATTCCAGCTTTGGGGTTCTCACCGGGCAAAGGAAACGATAAGGTAACGAGAATGCACATGGTTGCGCCATTATTTGAAGCTGGTATGATATGGGCACCGATGCATGAGAAGTTTGCTGATGAAGTGGTCGAAGAAGTTGTTTCATTTCCTAATGGCGATCATGACGACTTTTGTGATAGTATGACATTAGCATTGATGCGTTTTCGTCAGGGTGGGTTTATATACCTACGTGGTGAGAACGAAGACGAAACAGAATGGAGGCCCCGTAAAAGGGTGTATTATTGATGGCATTACCACCTAACATGGTTACTCCAGGTTTAGATCTGGATGACACAGAGGGACTACCAGATGTAGAAATCCCTATCGATGTACCAGAAACCTTTCCAGGTGGTGCAGAAGTCATAGAAGACGGAATGGGTGGAGCCATTGTTCAGGCTCTGATGATGGCAGATGACATGCCACAGGAAGAGTTAATACCGTTTGACGCAAACTTAGCTGACTTTCTGGATGACGCGGTCCTTGGATCGCTGTCCTCGGAATTGAGGGGATCGTATAAAGATGATCTCGATTCAAGATCCGAGTGGGAAGACACATACGTCAACGGTCTTGACCTATTAGGCATTAAGACAGAGGACAGGACAACGCCGTTTGAAGGGGCAAGCGGCATTACCCACCCTATGGTTAGTGAGAGCGTGACTCAGTTCCAAGCACAGGCATATAAGGAACTTCTGCCATCGGGTGGGCCAGTTAGAACCAACATTGTGGGATTAAAAGATGCTTCTCGTGAGGATCAGGCTACTCGCATCAAGGACTTCATGAACTATCAGATTACGGAAGTCATGGAAGAATATGATCCGGACATGGATCAGATGTTGTTTTATTTACCGTTATCGGGATCTACGTTTAAGAAAGTATACTTTGACCCTACGAAACAGAGGGCTGTATCTAAGTTTATTCCAGCGCAGGATTTGGTTGTACCGTATTCAGCTACGGATCTAGCGACGGCGACTAGAGTTACGCACGTACTTCGAATGGATGAAAACGAAGTTAAGAAGATGCAGTACGCCGGGATGTACCGTGAGGTAGATCTGATGACTTCGGAAGAGGGCGACGAAGATGCAGTTAAGCAGAAGGTCAACGAGCTAGAGGGTTTATCAAAGAACTATAGCGACGATGTGCTAACGATTCTGGAGGTTCATGCCGATCTGGAGATAGAAGGTTTTGAAGACAAGGACCCAACGACGGGTGAGGCTACAGGTATTAAGCTCCCTTACATTGTTACGATTGACGAGAACTCCAATCAGATTCTGGCTATCCGTAGGAATTACGGGATGGATGATCCGATTAAGAAAAAGACTCAGTACTTTGTGCATTACAAGTTCATGCCCGGTTTGGGTTTCTATGGGTTTGGTTTGATTCACATGATTGGTGGATTGGGTCGAGCGGCTACTAGTTTACTACGTCAGTTGATCGATGCGGGTACACTAGCCAACCTTCCTGCTGGTTTTAAGGCCCGTGGAGTGCGGGTACGGAACGACGATGAGCCGTTGCAGCCAGGAGAGTGGAGAGACATTGACGCCCCAGGAGGGAGCATTAGAGACGCTATCATACCGCTACCATACAAAGAACCATCGGCTACATTAGCCTCGATGTTGGGTGGGTTAGTTCAGGATGGTCGACGTTTTGTGGCGTTAGCCGATCAACAGATTGGTGACATGAATAACGAGATGCCTGTTGGTACGACTGTGGCTTTGATTGAACGTGGCATGAAAGTTATGTCTGCGATTCACAAACGTTTGCACTACGCACAGAAAACGGAGTTCCGTTTACTGGCGCGTATCTTCGCCGAGAACCTTCCTCCGATGTATCCGTACGCGGTTGCGGGTGCACCGTCACAGGTCAAGGCTGAAGACTTCGATGGTCGGATTGACGTCCTCCCAGTCAGTGATCCGAACATCTTTTCAATGGCGCAGCGGGTGACTTTAGCTCAAACGCAATTACAGTTGGCGCAATCTAACCCCCAGATGCACAACTTACATGCAGCCTATAGAAGGATGTATCAAGCATTGGAGGTGCAGAATATAGACGAGATATTACCCCCTGCTCCACAGCCACAGCCACAAGATCCAGCAACGGAGAATGCGGCTATGATTGGCGGTAAAACACCACAGGCATATCCACAGCAAGATCACGATTCACACATTGCAGCGCACATATCGTTGTTGGAGTTAAGTATACTACAGCAGACACCTGCGGTATTGGCGGCTTTGTTTAGTCATGTGTTGCAGCACGTTAATATGAAGGCAAGAACCATGGTACAGAGTGAGATCCAACAGCAGCAACAGCAACAGATGGCGTTGATGCAGGTTGGGGCACAGCCACCGATGCAACCACCGATGCAACCAGACATGATTGAAGCTCGTGTAGCGCAGGTAGAAACACAACTTCTGCAAGAGATTATGCCTATGCTCACGTATAAGGGTTCTGGCGGGGAGGAACAAGATCCTCTGGTTGGTATCCGTATGCAGGAACTGGCTATCAAACAAATGGAGACGGAGCAAAAATCTTCTCTTGAACAAGCTAAACTTCAGTTGGATCAGATGAAGATGGAGCAACAAGCTACCACGGATTCAGCTAGATTAGAACTTCAAGAGCAGATTGCGGATGATCGAAACGAAGTAAATCGTGAGCGTATTGATGTGCAACGTGATGCTGTGGCTCGTAGAGGATACAGATAGATGTCTGATAAACTACCAAAGGTAAGCATTGCTGTAGTCGGGGTTGTAATAGCTCAGATCGGTGGCTTTATTTGGTGGACGGCACAGCAAGCTAGTACG
>Ga0208134_1001796_pt1 | contig 11988 bp, 29 predicted proteins | sample VirMetDEL_Mar_31_FD_184515 | JGI IMG/M metagenome (GOLD analysis project Ga0208134, IMG submission 184515) | Aqueous microbial communities from the Delaware River and Bay under freshwater to marine salinity gradient to study organic matter... | ecosystem: Environmental > Aquatic > Marine >... | reverse complement strand
TTTGTTTTTCATAATGCAATAGGTAGTTTTCAAGATTCATGTTTTTTAATTTGACTTCTTTGAAAAAGCCATTCATGAAATGTTTTTCTTGTTGGTTCATTTCTGCTAGTGTTTTGTTGTTTACAAGCCACTTACCATTTTGAAATTCTATATTTAAGTTCATTTTTTGTATTTTATTATTAATTCTCTTGCTTTGTCAAGGTTGGAACATTCGTAAACCGTATATTTTGACTTGCGCCCAAAACGATTTATAAACTTTCTTGTTGATCTCTCACAAATTTCTCCATGCTCTTGCTCTATCTCCCCAAGTCTGGTTTGAAACTTATGAAACCTAGAATCGTCAATTACTTCTGTAAGACTAAATGATTTCCAATTTATTAGATACCATAATGCTTGTTGGTGTTGATTTGCTATTTCCATTACTTAATAATTTCGTAATTAACATCTATATCATCTATTTCCTTTTTTAACTTCATTACTTCATCTAATAAGTACAGACGTTTCCTTCCATCTTTTCCAAAAACAGAAGTTTCTAATAATTTTTTATAGTGTAAATTGTAGAAGTCGGTAGACTTGCAGCCAAGTAATTCGCTTGCTTTAAGCCTTCCAACAACTTTTATTTGTGACGCTTTATCCATGATATTTGTATTTTGTAAGGTGTTTGGACATTGTTTTAATAAATTTCACTATATTTGCAAACAGCACGTATAGTGAAATTTATTTAAAACCTATTTTATTATGTAGTTTTAAGTGTTTTAGTTCTCTTGTAAACAAGAACATCTCTCAGCTTATAACTACGGTTTTATATTTATTTTATGCTTGATAATAGGTATTATCTGCGCCCCTATTGGTGCGTGATACATGTTTTAAACAGGTTATGCGTTCATATCTTTCAGGTGTGGTTAGGAGTTCCACCAAATACTTTTACAAGCACCCACAGAGCCGTACACGTTATGTCCTGATTAAAAAAATATATCGAAAAAATGATTTGTCAATGAGCGTGGGAAGATTCTTTTTGCAAACATAAGAAAACATTTGGAAACAAATGGTAACTTTTGTAAATAAATTAAAACAAATTAAAATAAAAAAAAACAAATTGAAATTACCCATTGAAAATAAGAGACTTACACAATTAATAGAAATAAAAAGTCTAGGAAATAAAAGTGCTTTTGCAGAAGCTATTGGAGTATCTGCTACGCATATTAATAGAATGTTTCATTTGGATAAGCGTAGTAATAAATACCCATCACTACTTAAAAGTACGGCTGTTTTGTCGGCAATAATGACGAAGTGGCCTGAAGTTACTGTTGATTGGTTTAAAGGCGATACAAGCGTAAAAGAAACGCCTGTTAAAAATAATACTAACTACGAGATTCTTGAAAACCATAATAAAGAACAAGATAAATCAATAGAAACACTAAATGAGCGTGTAAAGATGCTTTATGATCAAATATTATTTATGCAAAATACTTTAATGTCGAAGAAATAAGATAAAAAATGCAGATTAATATTAGGCTCTTTTGCTAATATTTAGCACGTATAAATGATTTTGAGAGATTCTGGTGTAAAGAAAATTCAAAACAATACTCTTATTGTTTTTTGATATAATTTCTAGTCTTTCAATAGTATCTATCATGACATTGTTAAGATTTTTAATATCACGAACCATATCCACTTTTTTATGAAAAACTAGATTGAAGTAGTATTTTATAGATTGTAGCAATAGTTGGTCTTCCTGCGAGCTAATTTCTTCTATTGCATTATCAAGAGCCAGATTAAAATTGTCTATGGTAAGGAAATGTAATAATATATCTTCGTGGTTAACATCGTTAAGTGTCATGGTTACTTATTTTTTGTGTAAAGGTATCTGTTGAATATGCTTACAAGACTAACAAAAGTCATATAATGTAAGTTTTATTTACTGTTTATTGCCGTAAATAGGCTATCTATTTTTTCATTAAGCAAAGACACTTTTTTATTTAATAGTGCTAATTGCATAAAAACTTCTTCTTGAAATGTGTCGTCGCCAGCTTTAGGCCGTTTAGAAATAATATCGCCTGTTCCTGTTTCGATGTAATTTCGATTTAAGGTTGGGAAGTTTTCTAATAGTTTTGCTTTGATTCGGGTTGAAATATTGTTTCTTCCCGTTGTAATTTGGTACAGCGTTCCCTTTTTTTCGTTCATATCTTCTGCAAGCATTGTGATACTCCTATTTACTGCTTTCGCAACATTATTTAGTATTTTCTTGTCTGATAGCGTGTTGCCTTCTCTTATGTTTTCCATGATTATTTAATTTTTAATTTTATCCCAATGCGCTTTTAATTTGATTGCGCTTTCTCGATTTGTTTGTTGGTTATAGTCGTACATTTGACTTTCGCTTTTCCATCCTTGCACATCCATGATAACCTGATTAGGCACTTTGCCAAAAAGATTAGTACAAAATGAGCGACGACAAATGTGCGAAGTTATTAGTTCGTATTTAGGGTATTTACCATAAACTTTAAAACCATTCTTTTTAGAAATACCCCCAGCCATAATTTGATCCATGCCTAAATCTTTCGCAATGACTTTGATATACTTGTTAAATTTTGAATCTGAAATTTTAGGTGGTAATTTTCCGTTATATTTTTTTAAGACTTCTTTAACTTGATAATGTAGAGGAATAGAAACGTCTGTCTTTGTTTTTTTGTTTGTAGCATCGATAAAATCACCATGTATATTTGACATATCTAGCCAACCTAAATCTGAAATTCGTAATCCTGTCCATAATCCAATAATCCAATTATCGCGCACGACGTTTAGTGTATTGTTATCGCTTTTATAATTAACTATTGCGTTAATTTCGTCTGGGTTTAAATATGGGTATTTATATTTTTTTGCTTTATCCTGAATTAAAACTCTTTCTTTATATCCTTTGTGTACAGGAAAATTTTCATTTTCTGCTCTGGCGCAAAAGAATTTAACGCGGCCTATTTTACGTTTGGTAGTGTTGTAAGCGTATTTCTTATCATTTGTGAAATAGTGCGAGATTTTGTCGAAAAACATGGTGTCTGTCTCTTTTAGCTTCACTTTATCTTTGCCTTGAAACTCCAAAATGTTTATCAGGACTTGCAGATACCTTTTTTGGTCTTCGTTATCCATATACTTATTAGCAGATACTTTATAATGACTTGCTTTTTCATCGAGCCACCATTGAGCGAAATCTGACAAGTAAATAAGATGTTTACCATCATTACCTTCTTTTTCTGGTCGATTAAAGAAATCATTAATGGTTTTATCTAACCAAGATTTGTCTATAATATCTCCAGAAATATAAGCGTTGTTATACTGGTTTATGATACCTAGTTTAAGTAAAGCTAATTTTTCATTAATTAATTCACGATTAGGTATAGCAATAACGTTCTTTATTTTTTGGTTTTTTTTATCCCAATGTTTAGGATCAATGTTTATATTTGTGCTTGAAGTAATATCAAACATTTTCCCATTGGAAAAACGAATGTAAATCCTTGGGTTTTTCTTCATGAAGTATTTAACGCTTGCCATGATTTTTGTTTTTTAGATGGTTTATTTTCCCGCTATTTTCCCGTTATCTATTGTTGTTAATATAAGTTGAACATAACAAATATAAACAAAATAACACAATAATACAACTTTTATCAAATAATAACCACAGTTTCATAACATTGTTAACAAAGGAGCTAGTCCCGTCCAGACCGCAATTTTGCTAGAAAATGGCAAATAAAAAAAGTTGTGTAGTGTGGTTTACCCCTTATGAATAAAGGGATTTAAGTTAAATCAATGAAAAACCCTCTTAGTAGAGGGCTTTTTTATTCCCGTTATTTTCCCGTTATCTGTTGTTAAAAACAGTGGAAAAAGTGGGTTATTTTTTGCTTAAATTTTATGCTGTATTAATAAGTTCGTCAATACTTAATGGATTATTTTCGTAGAATTTCTTTAAATCAGAAATGTTTTCTGCCCTTTTTTTGTAAGTATTTCTTTTTTCTTGAACATCTTTAACGTAATTATCAAATACTTTTTGAGAGTATTCTGGCATACCTTCTGCGCGGCAATAATTATTATAGAAATATTTTTTGTGTTTTTTGCACAAATCGTATTCTTCTTTAATCTCAAAATCGGTTAATTTTTTTAGGTTTGGATTCATTTTTGATTTTTTTCGTTAAAAACATCGCACTCAATAGCGGTTTGTATAAGTTTATACAGATTCGTGTGTAGGTCAAGGCCAAGTTTGTCTTTTACGCGCCTTAAATAAGTTCCTATGGTTCGTTGATTGATTTGCATGATCTCGGCCACTTCTCCAGCTCTTAATCCTTTACGTAAATGAAACAATACTTCTGTTTCGCGTTTTGATAACTTTTTGTTCATTATTATTTAAGTCGTTTATTTATTACTTTTTTAAAATCTTCATAATTATTTTCCCCGTAATACTCAATTATTATATCAGATATTGCGTTTGCTAAATCTATTGTGTTTAGGTCGATTTTAATTATTGCTTTTATTAGTTTTTTCATTTTTAGTCGATTTTTTGTAGAGTAAAATTCTTTTTTGAATAATATGCGATTTTCCCAATATCGTTTTTTACATAATAACCAGATGCAAGTGAATAAATATAATTGTTTATTTTTAAATAACGCCCAATTCTAGGGCGCGTATAACAGTAATATAAACGTTATCATCGCAACTTAACCCCAGTTTATCTTTGGCGCGCGCAACATAAGTACCGACTGTTTTTTGCTCAATACCTAATTCTTCTGCAATGTCTTTATTTTTTAGGCCATTTTTATAACCATGCAATATTGCTAGTTCTCTACTTGATAGTTTTTTCATGATTTTTTTACGTTAAAATATTAATAGTAAGGTTATAATTATCAGTATAATAATCATCGGTAAATTGTTTTTTAGCTTCTGGTTCATGTCGTTGTTTGTTTTAAATTAGTATAAGATTATCTTTTATTTCCTCAAATTCTTTAATCGTGTGTATGCCGTTTGAAATTTCTGTAACACGTTTTGTCAAGTGATTTATATCTCTTGCGCTTTGTCTAAATCTATTTTTTTGGTTTCTTCCTCTGCAAAAAATTCTAAAAATTCTGCCGTCGTTTAATTCGATTTCAAAAAGTGTTGTTTCCATTTGTCGCTGTTATTTAAAGTTAATATTAGTTGCCCTACTGAATTTGATCCTACTAACTTAAATTAGATAGGGCGGTTTTTAATCGTTGTTAAAATAATTCAAATTGCTCTTGCGCTTCATTTTTAAGACTGCTATTTAAATTTGTCATATAATTTAGCCCTCCTTTTTTTATTAAATCATCGTTAAACCTTGTTGCTTCTGGACTTGGATATCCATATTGTTCTACTATTTCGATTAATCTTTCTTTGTCCGTTACTAATTCGTAAGTGTCATAACGTGGCGAAAATGTATAGCCTAATGTTGTTTTTGCTATTTTACACATTTTTGCTACTTGGTCGTCATCGTTTAATCCTCTGGCGTATCTTCTGTTAACTGAATTTATTGCATTTTGTAATTTTGTCGCTGTTTTCATTGTTTCTATTTTTTAAAGACTTCTAAAAAGTCGGTTTTACTTAAATTTTGTAACCATTCGTTTGAAACTTGGCTAATATGTACCGCGTTATCGGTGTCGTTTAAATCTGCGTATGTGTTTAGGCTTTTTTTGTTTAAATATGTGCCTACACTTGGTAAAAAAATTATATTTCTATCTGGTTTCATAGTTTTTAATATTTAATAGTCTCGATATATGTTAGATTAAACCATTCTTTTCCTGATTCTTTGCAGTCTTCACAAAAATAATCGTATGCATGCATGTCATCATGCAAATTGCTACTTCCGTATTCTATATTTGCGCTGTTACAATTTGCGCATTTCCCTATATTATTTGCTGTTTTCATCTTTTATAAGTTTTCTTTTGTTAGTTTTTTGAATACCCGTATTAAAGAGTATTTAATTTTTGGTATTTCTTTTGAGCTGCTTACAACTTCCTCGTCGTAAACTTCGTTATATCTGTTTTGTTTTGAATAAATACACAAATAAACTTTTTGGTTAATTTTTTTGGCTTTTTTTTGTGCTTTTTCATAGCTATTATAGCTATGTTCTTCGTGATCTGGTACTATGTACTGAAAATAAAATTCGGCCTTGCGCAAATTGAAAGGTTCAGCATCTAAACCATAATCAAAAGTATATCCTATGTTTTCGACTTCGTTTAAAAATTCGCTACATTCAGAATATGTTAAACCATTGTTATCGAATTTTTTTAAATAATTATCGCAAATGATTTTTAAACTTTTGCTTTGCTGGTCGTAATGTTCAAAAAGATTTTTCATTGCTTTGTGTTTTATCGTGTTCTAAATAATAATTTTTCGTCTTGTATTCTGGTTCTTGTCGCTTCGTGTCTTTTATGTTCTTCACTGTTTAACATTCTGCGCTTTGCTTCTTTCAATACTCTTGAAAATTTAATTTCATCGCTGTATTCGTATGCTTTTTTTCTTAACTTAAATACTAATTTTGAATAATTCATTTTTTCGCTTTTTTTAGTAATTAATTATAAAAGTTTCCCCTATGTTAAATGTTTTGAAGTTTTTAAACGTATCGTAATTATAAAATTTACGATCTATTTGCACCCCAAAATCTAAACTTCTAAAAGGAATGTTTTTTTGATTTAAAAATGTGTGTAAATGTGTTCGTGGTTTCATGGTGTCGCTGTTTTTAGATTAGTATTAAATTTTTATATTCAATTAGTTTATTAGCTCTTAACCAATTAGGTTTTGGGCTTAATGATTTCCAGAGTTTGAATGTTTCTTTTATATGTTCTTCTTTAGTGTCAAAAAACAAATGTTTTTCACATCGGTTTCCATAATTTAAAAAATATTCAATATCCATTTGGTATCGTGATAAAAGCATGTAGTTAAATGGTTCGCTTTTTTGTTTGTTGCTTTTCATGGCGTCGCTGTTTTTTAGTTATTAAATTCCTCTATTATTATATTTTTGTCTTCTTTGCTTAGTTGTTCCCAATAGCTGCCGCAATATTCCTCAACTTCATAGTTGTAAATTGGTTCGTTGTGCATTTTTTTATTATATGGATCGTAATTTTGTACATAAAAACAAATTTTATCCTCTTGCGCGTTTTGTTCTTGCTTCTGGAAGTCTATATTAATAGTATCTTCTATACTTGCGCCCATTAATAAGCATGTTTTAAGCGTTTGGTTTATTCCTTGCCCGTTTTCTAATAACCAATTAAGCTCTTTACCCGTTTTATCTGCATAATATTGTAAATCTTTTGCATCTGTCATTTCGTGGTTACTTTCCAAAAATTCCTTTATTGCTTCCGCTTGCGCTTGGGTTTGTTCTTTTGTTACTTCTTGGCTTATGCTTTGCGCTTGCGCCCAATTAATACTAATTTGTGTGTTCATCTTGTCGCTGTTTTAAAATTAGTTCCTCGCTTGGTTTCGCTCCAACTGGTAAGATTCGTATCTTAACGAGGGTTTAAAGATTAATTAATAAGCATTGTACCCGTATTTATCCCAGTGTAAAGAATGGTATTTATCTTTTGCTCTATAATAGCCGCGTTTAATTGTTTCTTCGGTGTCGTATGCCCAGATATTAAAATCTAGGCCGTTAACGTCGTTAAAATCTTTGTTTGTTACCTTCTTTTTAATTTCGTTTTGATGCCACTGGTATAAATAAAATATTTTGTTTACGCATTCCGTAGCCGCGTGCATGTCTTCCGTTTTTTTGGATTCTTGTAATTGTTTTACAACTTGTCGTAATATTGTAAAAGGGCGTATGTTTTTAGTCGCTGTTTTCATGATGTTAAAATTTTAATAGTTTTTACCATTATTGGCGAATCAGAAAATGCAAAAGTTACATTTTCACCTCTCAGGTATGCGTAATATTTCGCGCCTGTTAAATTGTTTTTATTTTTTAATGTTAATTTATGTAAATTATATTTTTTTGAAAATCTGGGTTTTGATGTAGGTATTAAGATTGTTTCATAATCTTTAAGACTATTAAAAGCAGATCCAAAAGTTAAAACAATTTCGTTTTTATTTGTAATTCCTAAATATTCTTTTTTAGATAGTGTCATGATGTTATTTATTAAAGATTAAAAATTGATTTCGCGCCTGTGTTATCGCTTTTAACTATTCCGTTTTCTACTTTTCCAGCTTCCGCGCTTTCTGTTAAGCCTATATATTCAACAATTTGTTGCCAATCGGATTTTGTGAAGTTAAACGGGGTTAATTTATCAATTTGCAAGTGCATAAAATACGCGCCGTTTTGGTGGCTCTTACTCATAAGGCCTGCACCGTCTAAATTTACTTTAGCTATGCGCGTACTGCTTTGTATCATTAAGCTTTTACTATCTTTATTAATAGGGTAAAAAATAAAGTCTTGAGGCTTGCGCATTCCTTTAATTTTTAAATCTATGGATATTGTACCCATTATATTTTTTGAAATATTTAAAAGTTCTGTTTTATTCGTCGCTGTTTTCATCTTGTAAAGTTTTAATATTAATTTATTATTGTTTGTAATAGCAATACATTGATTTTAATGCATTAGGATTGTTTTCTATATCAGATTTAACAAGTCTTTGCGCTTGTGCTTCTGTTAAGTTCTTTTCAATTAGTTTTTTGTTGCCTGTTTTACGCATTACTTTGTAAACTTTGTATAATTGCGTTTTTTCCGTTAAATTTGCCATGATCTTATTTTTAAAGTGATTTAATAAATTTGATTTTAACCCCTCTTTACGTCGCTGTTTTGAGGGGTTTTTTTGTTTATTGGTTCATTTCTTCTAAATCTTCTATAATTCTGTTTATAATCATTGCTTTTTTCATCGTCTTAGTTTTTAAATTAATATTCTAAAGCTTGCGTGTCTTCTAATAGTTGCATAAAATCGTCTTTGCCGCAAAATATTTGGCCGTTGTCGTGCGCGCGCTCTTGTGCGTCTTCGTCATAATCACAACTTTTAATCGTTGCGTAACTACCTGCATTAAAAAAATGCGCTTCAAATAAAATATAATCGTGGCCTTTGTCGATTTCGTTGTCTATTTCTTCTGGTCTTAAAGTTTGTACCAATGCTGTAAAATTGTGCTTTGTTATCATGTCGCTGTTATTTAATAGTTGTTATAAATTCGTTTAAAATGTTTTCTTTATTATTATTAAAATATACTTTTTCTTCTAGTCTGTAAGTATGGTATATGTCGTTTAGTTTATAATGTAGCGCGTTTGCATCACCTGATTTACATTTAATTTCGCCAAATATTATAACTTCGCTAGTGTTCCGGTTAATTTGTAGGATTACAAATGTTTTGTTTTTAGTTTTCATCTTGTCGCTGTTTTAAGTGTCTTCTTTATATGTTTATTTTATTTAATAAATTTTCTGCTATGGTAAAAGGGTGTATATAAATAGTACATAACCAGTTTAAGTGATTGTATTTAGTGTTTTTATGTTTACCTATTTTAAAAAGTTCTTTTCTGTCTTCTGGGGTTAATGTATATGTTAAAGCTTTATTAATATATTTTTGTGGTGTTTCGCTTAAAATATAGTTTTCTATTTCTTTAGAAAATGACTTCTTAATAGTTTTTTTATACCTGTATTTAATTTGTGTTAATGTTACCATTTTGACGCTGTTTTAGATATTATAAATAATTGTTAAAATTTGCGCAATGCTTAATATCATCAATACAATAATAAAGATCTTATTTATTGCGCGCTCCTGTTTCTGGTTTACTGGTTTCATAGTCCAAAACTTGCATTAACTAATAAGTTAGGATTTAAAGCGCACCCAATAATTAAAGCAATTAAAGGGATCACAATAATTAATATTGCACTTACTACCAATAAGTTAATAAAGATGTTCGTTGTTCCTGTAAGTTGTGTTAAAAATTTCATAATGTCGCTGTTTAAATTAATAATGTGATTCTGTATAAATAGTCTTTGCAGGTAGGTCGTCCAGAATTCTGGTGGTTTCTTCTGATTCAATAAAATAATCATCATAAACATTAATATTCTTCGATAAACATATATTAAATGCTGTATTATAGTTTAATGCTTTAACTGTTCCCGCTTTGCGGCCTGATTCAAAAGAAAAAATGTTGTAAGTAGTCATTTTGTCGCTGTTTTAAATTAATAATAAGTGATAATAAGTAATAGTACGAATATATGACAAATAACATATAAATAACATATAAAAATAAGATAATCGACGAAATGCACGAAAATTTAACATTTTAACACTTCGCACAATAAGAATTAAAACAATTCAAATAAATACATGTAACAGGATAACATAAATACAAGGCTGTAAACTGTGTTAATCTTCTGGAAGCTCCTTAGAACGCGCGCAATGATCCATGTAATACTGTATAGAAGCAATACAATAGGGTTAATAAAACAACTTGACTGTATATTAATAGCCTTATCTATAATAATTCTAAATAACATGACACAACAGCGCGCCCAATAATAACAGTAATTAAATACTATAACAGCATAAACACTTTTAATACTCTTTTAGGACTATATTTAAATAGTAGAGGAAGGACTGTCTTGCTTACACAACTACTTAGAAGACAAATAGTTAAGTACCTTAAATAGAATGATTCTAAATAGTATAATTGTATTAAATTGGTTATAATTCATTACATTATTCGTAATTTAACCCCGAGCCAAGACAAAAAGTATTGAATAATTGTTAGTATTATACCTGATTGTATGATAATCTTTCAATATATGGCTATATTCTGGCCTATTCTGAATTATTGGGCTTAATCCGGGCTTACTCCGGGCTTCATCCGGTGGCCTGTTGTCTATCTTATTGCTGGATCTGGTGGTGTATTTCTTCCATAAGATAGTAAGCGGGAATATAACGGGAATAATACTGTACTGTAAAACATAAGTTTCTCTTTATTAAGTTGTTAGTTCTAAATGTTCGGGTCTAGGTATGACTTACAAGTTATAAGGTGCTGCTTCTGGTGGTGTTCTTAGATGTGAGTATAAAAGATAAAAGTATTTAGATCACCTTCCAGAATTAAACCCCATACCCCTATACTTTTCGGTTTTCCTTTTTATGGTTTGAATTCAGGAATTGAGGTAGGGTCTCCCACATCCCATCACACATCATTTTTTTAAATACAAGTCGCCCCTGTGCTTACTGAGTTGGTATGGCGTGCTATAGGTTTGGTTTAATAAACGTTATGGAGTTTGTGGGGTAGGTATGTTGGTTTAAAAAATATGGCGCGACGGCAAGCCGTATTATATTTAAACTTAGAAAAACTTATGTTTAATTTATATTTGTGTTATAATAATATTTATATTTGTACTATGCGTTAATCATTATGTATAAATATAAAGGATAGTTTTATGGCAGTAGTTAAAAAGAAAAAAGCAGTAGTTAAGAGTAAGTCGGCATCGGGTAAGTACACTATGAAGACTGCTTCAGGGGGCAAGGCTGATGTTGGTAAAAAGATGGTAACGAGTGCAAAGACAAAAACGGGAGTATTCACACCGATTTCTTCAAAAACCAAATCGTTAACTAACAAGGCAGGCAAGTATGTAGGGTTCAAGAGTCAATCGGGTAAGGTTCATAAGACCACCACTGGCACAGTTGGCGACAAAATAAGGTTAAAAAAATTGGAAGCGCGAGATAAAGCGTTGCATAACAAACAACAGCAGAAGCGTGCTGCTATGGCTAAGAGGGCTTCTAGTGCTAAGAAGAAGTAACACACACATGTAGATAATAAGAAATTAAACAGCGATGATGAATTTTATTTATGATCCTATTTTGGGATTGCAGTATTCTTTTAGGGATTTGGTGTATTTAGATTTTGAGTGTATTCCAGAGCATTATACTTGGCGTGATTTCATGGTTGATTTTTGCAATCGTGGTATTGAGATTATAGATTCTACGCGGGGTAATATTTTTTCAGATGATATAGTAAGGATTAGCACAAATATTAAG